>ERZ808286.604-NODE-604-length-22674-cov-7.406649_pt1 | contig 22674 bp, 35 predicted proteins | sample MGYA00521276_ERZ808286 | MGnify/ENA primary metagenome ERZ808286 (study PRJEB31516, sample SAMN03275607) | gut metagenome | biome: mammalia-associated habitat; material: feces | host: Papio cynocephalus | place: Kenya | collected 2012-08-01 ... | reverse complement strand
GTCCCCAAGGAACTAAAGTTCCAAGGTCATACCCCGGGGGTATAGAGGTCAAACCATTCCTCGACATAACTCTTCCAACTATCATTCTTACATCTTGATAAGCAAACATCTTTATCTTCATCAATGAATATAAGTTCTGCTCCCAATAAGTTAGCCAACCTTTCTCTATCACTAGCTAAAGGATAACCACCAATGACATAAGCATTCTTCCATTTACCACGTCTAGTCTTAATCATATCTATTAATGTATCTCTAACACCAAACGCATTACTCTTTAATCTATTAGGCTTGTGATACTTATCACATATACTTATACATTCCCATATAGAATCCATATCAACTATCAAGTCATCCTTAGTAGCATTCATAAATACCCAAGTACTCTTACCACTACAAGGACTACCATATACAATGTATACCTTCTGACTAAAGCCCTCGAACCTAGAGTGTATAATGTTATGACACTTATGATGTATAAGCATTATATTGTCGCTATTAAGACTTATGTTATAATCATTGACATTAGCTTCTGTAAGCTCTACCTTATGATGACCAATACAATCATACTTCTTAAGTATAGGTCTCCCACAATGCTCACATAGAACCTCACCAGTCTTATCATCAACACGCTCTAGTTTGATACGCTCTAACAAGTCAGTCCACTGTTTAGATTTATAGAATGTATTAAGAGTAAACATTATATCTTCATCAACACTATCTTATACTTGAATGTTTTTGCAGAACTAGTATTACCAATTGAAATTTGAATTACATCACTAGCCAACCTTACAGTTAATTTCATTTCAGAATCTAACACGTTTAAATTATGAGGATAACTATAAGTAGTACTAGTAGGTATTGTATCTGTAGTCATAGTTGATAATACAACACAGTTACTTTTATCAAATCCAGATGGATAATTAACATCTAGTACGGTATTCGTAGCACTGTCGGTTGTACCAGCTTCAACTGTCATCGATCCAGTTAATATTGCAAAATCATCTTTAAGTTTATAATTAACAATTTTAGAATTGAATTCTTCTTTTGATACTCCTTCAACCAAACACATATCATCACATACTAAGTTTGCTTTTTCATGAGCCATAATATCTCCTCCTCCCATTAAAAGTAAGATCAAAGCAATTATTATTGCCTCTATTATTAATATTTTCTTCATATTTACAATACATCACAATGGACTGCATTTCCCATGTTAGGTGCATATGGTTTTGATTTTCTCCATTTACTTCTTCCATAACCATTGCAATATGAATAACTAGAACCACTTAATTTAATCCAGTAGTCAACTATCTTCTTTCTTCCAGGTAAACTAGCATAAGCACTAATATAAATATCTGCTGCTTTACCTTTAGTATGTTTAGAACCTCTAATTCCACCAACACTACTATTATATTTAGTACATCTTTCTCCACTTGTTATAGTTACTGGTCCAAATGCATTTCTTACTTTTTGTAAGTTCTTTAAGAGTGTTACTGATAAATAATCATTATAACCAGTACAATAACCTTTACATTCACATCTAAACTCTTCTAACTTAAAGTTTTTAGTGTAATACTCAACCCTATAAGCATTTACTAATAAGATATCTGTATTCTTTCCATAAATACCATCTCTATCAGATTTCCTTGTGAAATACTTGTTTTGCAAATCACGGTATGCTTTTTTTGTGTTAGGTCCTACTATTCCATCAATTTTATCTTTGTAGAAACCTAAGTATTTTAAATATGTTTGTCTTTGTTTTACTGATAACATATAATCACCTCCAATTAATTTCTTAATAAATTATTAAGTTACCAATTATTTTCTTCTGCTTGTTTTTCTTTAAGTTCTAATTCTTTCTTTTTAAGTTCTAAACTTTGTGGATCAGTTGTCCAACCAGATTCTTTATCCCAATGTTTTAAAAGAACTAATCCAGCAGCTACATCAGGTAGTGCTGTTTTTGTCGTTGTTTCAGTTCTAATTTTTCTAGCTGGAACAATTGTATCTCCATCTTCATACTCAATACGTTCTACAACAGTTTTAGTTTCTTCATATTGAAATCCAGTAGCTCTTTTAAGCATTGCAGCCTTAATTTCTTCAACAGGTTTCTTTCGTCCATTTTTTAAGAGGTCGGAAAATTCCTTGTGTTTAGACTTATAATCATAAAATGTACTCTTATGAATACCAAGGTTATTCCATATCTCTTTATCAGTAGCTCCTAAACTAAGCCATTTATTAATTTCAGTGAATCTTGCTTTTACATGAGTTTCATATTTACTCGGTGCTCCTCTTGTCCTTTCCATATCATCACATCTTTTCACCTATTTCTTTAAGTCTCTAATATCATGTTCGACTTCATTCATTCTACCTTCTAATTTAAAAACTCTTTCGATCACACCGTTATGTTTATCAACTTTTAATTCTAATTCTTTTAATCTATAATTAATTAATTTATTACTAGCTAATATTCCACCTAAACTACCAACTACTGTTCCAAGGAACGCAAGACCAGCAACAACTATTTCATTCATTATTCACCAGTTTTATTTTTAGTAAAGTAAAACGCTAGAATCATAGAAACAAAAGGGATAAATACATCAACTGGTACTTTATCAGTGAACCATCCATACAATAGTCCAAATACCATTAATAGTGTTACGATAGATTTTAAATCAATAAGCTTACATAAACGTTCTTTCAAGATATCAACCTCTCTTTTAAATTATTAAGATTATTAAGATTACCATTGAAGAAAGGGCAAAACATAAAAAGAAAACATATTTTAATATATGGGGGTTTTATAATACAAATACTAATTAAAGAGGTTAACCCTTTCTTCAATGATAATCTTTCTCTTAATATAATTATAATACTATTTGCCTATTATATAAATACCATAAAAGAGACACCTTAAAGGACACGAAAAGGACATAAAAAAAAAAAAGAACCTATTTCTTAAGTTCTTGATATTTTACTAATATATTTTTAGCTTCAACACTTTCAGTCCTAAGAATATAATCTGTTAACCAATTCTCAAATGGATCATTCAAGTTAGGGTTACTAATTATAATTTTATAATCAACCAATTCAATCTTTGTTTCTGAATCGGCTTTTTCTAAACCAAGTTTTCTTCTCATTTCTTTAGGAATAACTATACGACCTAATTTATCAAACTTTCTATTCATTACTATCACCTCCTTCTTTTAATATTTTTAAATAATCTTTAATGTTCCAATAAATATCATCTATTTTCTTATCGTCATAATCTTCATACTCATACAAAAGAATCTCTTTTGTCATTTCCAAGATTTCATTAATTTTCTCTTGTCTGGTCATAATTACCTCTGAAATCTAATACCAATTCCATCTTCGGTAACAAAGTCATATTGTTTTTTTATCTCTAACATTTGTAATTTATTTTCTCTAGCCATTAAAAACTTATTTTCTTCTGTTAATTCATCAATTTTATCTTCCAATTCTTTTATATATTCATCAGTTACAGCTATATATCTAATCATTAGATCATGTATTAAATTTGAATTTCTTTTTTTCATCTTTTCATCCCTCCTTGATTTAATTCATTTTCTAATTCTTCAATTTTTCCTTTAAGTATTTCTCTATCCTTTTTCATCATTTCTTTGTATAAAGGATTAGTTGTCATCATCTTATTTAATTCAATAAGATCTTCTTTTAATCTAATTAACTTTTTTCTAGTTTCACTCTTATTCATAATCCACCTTTTAATTCTTCTTTTAATTCCTTAATCTTTTTTCTTAATTCAGTGTTTTTCTTCAATAGTTGTTTTTTATCTTCTTTAAGTTCTGCTATTTCATTTATGTATTTTTTCATTTCTTTAAGTAAATTCTTTTCTGTTATTTCTGCATTTAATCTCAAGGTATTATATTTTATTAAATATTTCATATTTCCTCCTTTTAAAATACTAATTCTATAATTGCTGGTAAAAACATTATTACCAAGCCAAATACAACGACTAATATTGTTTCTAACACATCAAGTATTGCCTTTTTTATTTTGTTCTTTTTAAATTGTTTTCTCATTCTTTCTTGATTTCCCTTGAAATCAATTTCACTAATATCAATATCATAAATAATCTCTTTCATTTTCTTTCCTCCTTACACTTATTATATTACCATAATTTACCATATAATGTCAATATAATTTTGTTAATTTTTAACATTTATTTTACATTAAAGAAAAAAGACACTTTAAAGTGTCTACATAAATAACTCCTCAATAGTATTATCACTAAACAATATAATTTTTAGATCGTTGATTAATCTTTTTTTATTTCTTGAAATAGTTTTTTCATCTACATCAAAGAACTCTGCAATTTCACTTCTAGTCTTATGTTCAAAGTAGAACATTTCAATAATTGAATAGTATTGATCATTTTCAATAGTTTTTAAAGATTCTTCAATGATATGAATTAACTTTTTAGTTTTAGTAATGTCATTGTATTCATACTCAACTGCTTTTTTATATTTATTATAATTTTTAAGAATCTCTTCTGTTTTTTTATAAGTTGATGTATCACTGTCTTTTATAAGTTTTGACTTTTTTAATTTAACTATTGTTTGAGTAGTTATTTCATTTATTAAATCTTTAACATTTTCACTCATAAATTACCTCCTAAATTAATAGCGAACATTTGTTATAAGGTTACAAGGTTACAAGTAAATCTCTATTATTTATATTTTTTACTCTTAGCCGAGAGAGCCGAGAAATATATAATTAAAGTTCTCGGTAAACTCGGTAAATCTCTTTAATTATAAAAATTACTTGTTACTTGTAACCTTTTGCTCTAAAACCCTTGATATATAAGGGTTTGCGACGGTTACAAGTAAATTATTTTACTTGTAACTTTCTTGTAACTTGTAACCTTTTACTTGTAACCTCTTGTAACCTCTTGTAACCTCATTTTTGAACATAAATTCTAATAGCTTTACTTTGTATTTTTGACACCTTAGTTTCCAGATTAAAGAACTTATTAATCTTCTTACCAAACTCACGATTAGATAAAGGTGTATAGTTTTCACGTATACAATACTCATTATATTTTTTATAAACTTCTGCTGTAGATTCATTTAATACATCATCAAGACTTATTTCTTTAAGGTAACCAAGAACAGGATCATTTGTTTCTTCATATTCTTCAAGCTCACGTTGTACACTTTCACTAATAGTAAATCTTCTAGCTGCTAAAACTCTCTTAAGTCCAGCAATACCTAGTTGAATTAAATACTCTAAACTCTCCTCACTTCTAAGTTTATACTTGATATAAGGGTCAAAATCAGGGTCATTAGGACTGAACCTAGCATTAAAGGGTATTATAATAAGTCTATCTATAATCGCTTCGTTTCCACGACTTTTACCCATACGAGGAATGCTATTTGCACTAAACAATAGTTTACAGAAAGGATTAAAATCAAAAGGTTTTTCAAACTTCTTATTTGTATTTACCCTATCACCACTGACTATCTTCTTAAACATTGCCGTATCCACAATAAACTCATCAGAAATATCATCACCAATATTAGCAAGACTACCAGCTAAATTAGCAACCTTAAATTCATGATTAAAATCCTTTAAGTCAAGACTACTTGTATTATCTTCTCCCAAAACCTCACGAATCATATCTAAAAATGTACTCTTACCATTAGACTTTTCACCAATAAGAATGAATGCCTTTCTAAGCTCGCTCCTCTTATAGAATGTATAACCAACAACTTCTTCCATTAGAAGTCTTAAGTTCTTATCACCACAACTTAATTTATCAAGTGTCTTATCTACTACTTCTGTGTATGCTACTGGATTGTAATTGTGATTAATTTTGTTTGTAATTATGATAGACGGATCATAATTAATTAACTCATCATTCTCAACGTTGTAAATACCGTTCTTAAATGCTATAAAATTAGCACTAGAACTTCTCATATTTTTGTTTAAAAGAATGTCTAAATAAGCTAATACCTCTTGTCTCTTAGTTCTGTTTAAATTAGGTATATGTTTAATCATTACTGATTCAATTTTATTAAGTCCAGCAACATAAATACCATCTTCATAAATATGTAGCTGTCCGTTTATTTTACAAATATGATGTTCTGATATTAAGAACCTAGCGAACTTATCAAATAAAAATTGGTTCTTTTCAAAGAAGTTAGGTTTTTTAAAAGCGTCTTCTCTTAATATCACATGAAGTTCACTTTCACTTAAAGAGTCACTGACAACATACTTGTTAATAATCTCAATGCATTCTGTAGCTTCATCTTTACTAAATCCAGCACTTTGAAGTGTTAAGATGTAATTAAAGAATGCTTGATTTCTACCGTCTCCTGCTCCCATATTATAAAAATCTATATTACTACTAACTGGTAACATCCACTTTGGAAGTTCATCATACTCTTCATTCTCTAATTTATCCCACTCAACAAAACGTTCTTTGTTATCAAATTTAAGCACTCCGTAAGAGTTCTTTTTCCGACCAATCTTAATATCAGCTGTTAAACCACACGCTAACTTAGTGTGAGTTTTGCAAGTATTTACGGTGCTATTCTTGAAGTAGAAGTGTCTTCCCCTAGTAGTCTGAAAAACCTTACATTTGAGTTGATAAGCTTCTACTATGTCCATCAAAATTTCACTTTGAGCAGCGTCATCTATATCAATTAAAATTGTATCTTCTCCAAGAACACCAGCATATTCTGATAAGTCTTTAACCTCATCATAAGACTTCATACTTCTAAAATTGGTTTTTGGAATTTTGTTTGAAGTGGGTAAATAACCTTTAAATAACTCCATATTTATTCACCACCTAATTTTCTACCACAATAAGGACAATATTTTATTAGGTATTGATAGTTTTCAACATCTAATACTGCCTTACCATTTGTTTCATAAATGTGTGTATCTCTATGATAAAACCTAGAATCTTTATAATTATCAGGTTTAAATTCTAAATGGTGTTTTACACCCTCAAAACTATCAGTCCAATTGTCAGCTACTTCTTCGCAATAAAGACATAGTTTTTTAGCTTTCTTTGGTTCGTCCATATTCACACCTCCTCTTTCATTAAGCGTCTAAATTAAACTTTTCTTTCAGTCTCTTTTTAGTTAAATCTATATACCAAGAACGGTCTAATTTATCTGGTACTTTTTTATTTTTAATGTCGCTATTATCTATAAAGCAATGTTCTGGAGTATTAGCGAATTTTTCAGGGTTCTTATCCAGGTTCTTAACTTTATAAATAGAAGTATCCTTACTATCCTTACTAGCAAATACTCTAAATGTTTTATCATTGAGAACTCGTCCATTATGAAGTCCATGCATATACTTACCACTAATCTTAACTATCTTCTGGAACATAACTAAGTCTGTGCAGCTGTTTATTGTATCTTCAACCTTGACTGATTTAGTCATATAGTCAACCATTGCTTTATTGATTATTGGTAAATCGTTATCAAGTGCTGATAATGATTTAACATAAGCACCTTTTGACTTACAACTTCCGTCATAGTCAATTATTAAATAGTTGTTTACATCTCCTTGTAGGACTTTTTTATAAGAATCAAAACTCATATGAAGTCCTGTTCTCTTCTCCCACTCGTAAACTGTATCATCAAGTAAATCAAAATCTTTAGTTTTAATTTTAATCAGAATACCATCAGTGTTACTTTGGATAAGTTCACAAAATGGCTCTATTTTTTCAATCAAGTCAACTATTAGAACTTGTCCGTAAACACATACTAGTTTTCTATGAAGTGGATCATACATTGGATTAAATTGGTCACCTTCTGCACCATATGTTATATTACATATTCGCTTGTAAGGTTCACGTTCTTTTTTCTTCTTCTCTTTTTTAAGTCTTAAACTGGTGTGAAGTATATCTTTAAATTTTTCATAATCACTAACCGCACGACTTAATAATTTATATTTAATCATAATTGTTGGATATAGTTGGTCCACATCTGCCATGACTAACATTTCATCATCTTTACACTCATATGAATATTTATTCACAGCACCATGTAATCCACCCCAAGCAACTACATGAGGAATTCCAGCAATTTCACATTCTAACTTAGCGTTATCATTATAGTTCTCACTATTCATAAACCAATCAGCAATAAATTTATACTTACTTAATTTTAATGTTTCTGGAAGTCTTATGTCCCAGTCATCATTAAACTCCTGTTTCACTGCTCCAAGAATAATTGCTGCTAATTGAGCTTGAGTTTTACCGATATAAGAAAGTGGTAATTTAAATGTCTTGATTAACGCCATTTGTGAATCAAACTCATTTTTCTTTTGTAAGAATACTTCAACAGTTTGTTCAACATCGTGTCTACAATAATAAATAGTTTGGTCAAGTTCTCCAGCCGTTAGTTTTCTATCAATATCAAACGGAACTTCTGTTTCTCTGATATCATTACCCATAAAACCTTCAAGTGTTTTCAAACTTCCCATCGTTTTATTACTCATAACATCATAATTAATTAGTGGGAACTTATTAAATAATCTACTGAATGAATAACCGTTCTTTTTATCTTGAATTATGTGTTTAGATATTTTATAAGGATCAAATCCACAAAGAATACCTTTTAAAATAAATTGGTCATAACCTCTTGAATTGTAACCAATCCAAATATCTTTAACGTGAGCGTTATAATATTCTTCAAGACGCTCCTTATCATTAACAATAATTTGTTCAGCGTGATTAATAGGGTCTATAAGCACGACTAACCAGTCGTACTTAAAGACCTCAAAGTCGTAAAATATAAGCATAACTAACTCACCTGCCTCTAACAAAACATCTTATCTAAATGATATTTTTTAAAGTCTTGATATTGCTTTAGTAGCTCTTCTTCTTTTTTTATATCTTCATCAATCTTGTCAAATATTTTTGCTATATGTTCTTGTGTCTTTATATCATCGTGTATTACTAATTCCATATAGTTAAATACTTCTGGTTGAATGTTTATTCCTGTTTGATATTTTGCTAAAAATTCTGGTAGTAAATCACTTATAATATAATATAAGTATTTAGTATTGATAACTTTATTATTACAAGTTAATACTACATATTGACTTTCTACAGTAGTATTTTGTTCTAAGTAAAATATTTGTCCTTTACTAGCAGACACTTGAATAATGATATTTCCTTTGTTATAAATCTTATCTTTTTTGGCTCTTTCAATTTGTACCAAATCTAATAGCTTTACTTTTTTATAATCTTTTAAATTCATAAATCACCCCAGCCATTCCATCATTGGCTTGATTGCTTTTGCATAGTATTCTTTTTCTTCTGGTGTAGTTCCCTCTAATTGTTCAAGCATTCCTTTAAGTTCTTTTTCACACTCTTTAGTTTCTTTTTCAATTTTTATTATGTCTAGAACAACCTCTTTTAAGTCTGGAAGTGGTTCTTTTTCAAATGTGTCAACGTATCTTGGAATATTTAAATTATAATCATTTTTTACGATTTCTTCGTAAGTAGCTAAATGTGAATATTTTTCTATTTCTTTTCTATTTCTAAACGTATCGACAATTTTATCAATTTGTTCTTCGTTCATATCATTTTGTTTTGATTGATTTATGCAATTTTTAGAACTATCTATAAATAAAATATCCTTTGTTGCTCTGTTCTTTTTAAGAACTAAAATCAAAACTGGAATCGAAGTGTTTAAAAATAATTTATCTGGTAGTCCTATAACTGAATCAATTAAGTTATTTTCTATTAATTGTTTTCTTATTTCACCTTCTGCTTGTCCTCTAAATAAAACTCCATGAGGTAAAATTATAAACGCTTCACCACTTTTATTAAGTCTGTAAAGTATATCAAGTACAAAAGCATAATCAGCTTTACTTTTTGGTGCTAGTTCATATCCTGTAAATCGTTCATCTTGTTTTGGTTCCCACGCTATTGAATAAGGTGGGTTAGATATAACTAAATCAAACTTTTCTTCATCAATTTCATTTATTTCTTCAATATCACTAAATTGACCATTATTAGTTAATTTATAAATGTGAGATATTTTATCTTTTAAGATATCCGTTTGAATTATTAATCCGTTTATTCCTCTAATGGATAGATTAAATAATAAAACAGGAATTGATCTACTTGATAATTCTTCACATTGGTAATACGCTTCTTTGTTGGTGTTATAAGTAAATATACTAAGTGAACCAGTACCACTACATACATCTAAAACCTTATCTGCTTTATCATGAAGTTTTGATAACAATTGACAAAGACAATCTGGAGTATAATCTTGTTTTAATCCTTTTCTATCAGCGTGTTCTTCTTGAAAATAATCACGAAAAACATCATTAGATAAATCAATATCATACTTCATAAAATCGTTAAATAATTTTATTCTTGTTTCTTTATCACTTAACAATTTCATAAGTTTGTCTGGTAACTCAAAACTTTCTTTTATTCCAATTAAATTGTTTATAATTTCATTGTTTAATTCCACTCTATACCTCCTCACAATATAAACTTTTAAATTCTATTTTATTAGTGATAAACATTTTTCTTGCTTTATCTATAGCTTCTAATGTGTCAGTTGCTTTAACTAATACTTCATTACCTTTCTCATTAGTAACAGAATATAATTTAAGCATTTATTGACTACTCCTTTTTAAAATTGTTTCAAGTCCTTTTCTAAATCCTTTATAGTCACCTTTATTGATCTGTCCTTTTAAGGTTCTATACTGTTGTTTAGTAAGTTTATACTTGTAACGATTTAAAATTTTATATTCTTCAATCATTTAACAAAACTGCCTTTCTACCTGTAAATTGTTCCCATCTTTTAATAATTACATCACAATACTTTGGATCAAGTTCCATTGTGAAACACTTTCTATTTAGCTGCTCGCAAGCAATAAGTGTTGAACCACTACCTCCGAATAAATCCAGAACATTAGCATTTTTAATACTTGAGTTTTTAACAAGCCTTGCTATCAAAGTTATTGGTTTCATAGTAGGGTGCATATTATTAATTGTTGGTTTATTTTCATAAAGAATACTAGTTTCATTTAATAAACTCTTAACGTAATCAACTAAATCATCATGAGTAATTGTATTTAAATCAATCGTTTCATCAATAACAGTTGATTGAGTTCTATCATTAATGAAATAGTGTGCTGCTCCATCTTTCCAACCATACAAACAAGGTTCGTGTCTCCAGTGATAATCTTGTCTACCTAGAATAAATTGATTCTTAACCCAGATTAAGTTTTCTCTAATAGTCCAGTTGCTATTTCTGCAAGCTTGATGAAATTCAAGTGCTGATGTATCGGCGTACCAAATATAAAAAGGTGCTCCAGGTTTCATGAAACTATTAGCATTTACAAATACATCACTTAAGAACTTAATAAACTCTTGTTTATCCATATTGTCATTCTCAATAGTCATACCTTGAGAATTAGAAACATTAATGTTGTAAGGTGGATCAGTTAAGAATAAATCAACTTCTTCACCATTCATTAATTTTTCAAGTGTCTCTAAACTTGTACTATCACCACAAATCAATCTATGGTTTCCAAGTTGCCACACGTCACCAGTTTTAGTAATTGGTTCTTCTATTTCTTCAAGTGCTTTATCAATATCAAAATTATCATCTTCAACTTCTGTAAACTCTTCTTCTACTTCGTCAAGTAAATCTTGTTCAAAACCAAGTTCACTCATATTAAGATTAATTTTACTTAATTCTTCTTTGAGCATATCCATGTCCCATGAAGTATTCATTGTTAATTGGTTATGAACAATTCTATAAGCATTCTTTTGTTCTTCTGATAATCCATCTAAAACAATAACTGGAGTATCTTCGTATCCTAATTCTTTTAAAGCTTCATATCTTCCATGACCTTCAATAATTACATCGTTTTCATCAATAGCTATTGGATCATTATTTCCAAACTCTTTAATTGAATTCTTAATCTGCTCTATTTGTTCTTTAGGGTGTAACTTTGCATTATTTTCATAAGGTTTAATTTCATCTATATTTTTAGTAATAATTTTCATGCGTTCAGATCCTTTCAAAAGCGTTCAACTTTAAATTTTTGCACATTCTTTGGTGTTTCATTGTGTATTTTTTCATCACTTTGCACAGTATTTTTGATATTTTGTGCATTTTTTCTTTTAAGTAAATAAGTAGCAGCTTGAAAGCTTGGAGCCATGTGTTTTTTATATCTAATGACTTTCTTTTTAGTTCCAGTTGTAGTTTCTTCAATTAATGTTTGAGTTTCTTCATACTCATAACCAGTCGCTAACTTTTCAATTGCTTTTAGGTATTTATCATCGTTGTCATTCACAGCAACCTAACTCCTATTTATTTTTTAATTAATACGTTATAAATAATACTTATATTATCTTCAACTGGATAATCTTCTGCTAATTCATTGAATAAGTCTGGTTCTTTTTCATATAATTTAGCAAGGTCTATCATTTTATCAGTGGTGTATCTTAATACTTTTCGTTCTTCCTTTTTCTCAAATTTAACTTCTTTCATAATTCCTCCCTCCCATTTAAGGGTGGAGTATGTGAAATGTTTCACATACTCATATAAATTTTTATTCAACTTTAATAATGTCACTTTCAGGACAATACCAAATTCGTCCATCAGATTCTTTAATGTGAATAGTCATACTTCTTCCTGTTGGTTTAAAATGTTTCACTACTATTCCTGAATGACCATCATAAGTTACAACATATTTTCCTATCAAATTACGCATGATTATTCAACTTCGTAAACTTCTTTTATTTCGTAAGTTTTGTAACCTTGTTTATTTTCTCCATATTCAAGAGCATATTCTAAAGTACCATCGATAGCTTCGTGAATATCTAAAAGTAATTGAGCATATTGAGAATAGCTTTCAAATTCTACTTCTACTCCAGAATCTAAACTTCTTAAGAACTCATTATTTGAGTGGATCATAAATCCATCATTTGAAGTTCCATAAACTACTTTATTATAGAATATTAAACTATTTTTATATTCTCCATTTAAAATCTTGAACCAAATTGAAACCATTGGATTTTGAGGTTTACTCTTATCTCTTGCGTTTCCATTTGAATCTGTATTACTCATAGTAAGTTCCATCTTATCAACTTTTACTTCATATGTTCCAAGTGGAACTTCTTTATAGTTGCCACCATTTTCAGCAGCTTCCTTAATATCTTTTTCTAACCCCTCAATATCTACACTTTTATCAAATTTACTAAAATCCATAATTATTTTTCCTCCTTAATTTTTTCAATATGTTCTTCGTCAACGTATCCTAAAGTAATTCCGTTATCAATTTCAATACGACATGAACCAGTTTCATTTATATCATTTATTGTACAGATATCTCCTAATTCAAATCCCTTTGTACAATCTGAATGTTTAACTAATTTAACTTTATCTCCAACTTTAAGTTCTGTATCTTCAACTTCTTGTTCTGTTTCTCCAGAATGTTCTTCATCACTAGTAAACATTTTGTTGAAGTTATCAAGTATTGTATTAATACTTTCAGTAATTTTATCTCCTAATTCTTTAGTTAGTTCATCATATTTTTTTGCTTTATCATAAAGCTCATTATATTTTTGTAAACTTAAGTTCACATAACTTGTATCTTCCATTAATCCTCCTTATTACTTCCACTAAATAATTTATTTAATGGGTTACTTTCTAATTTTATTTTTTCCATTTTTTCTTTATTTTCTAATTTCATTTTTTCTATTTTTTCTTTATGGTTGAAGTACATAGTTTCCCCCATTAGAATGATTAACCCTATAAAAAGTATCGCAGTTAATACTAACACTACCATTATTCTTCAACTCTCCTTCTTCTACGTCTTACTGGAGCTTCTTCTGTTTTTGGTTCTTCAACTTTAGTTTCTTCTACAACTTCACGTGGTTTACGTGTTCTTCTAACTGGTTGTTCTGGTGTTTCAGCTTCAACTGGTGCAGCTGTTGCAACTTCTACTTCTTTAGGTTGTTCCTGTACTGTTTGTACGCTTCCTTGTACTCCTGATACATCGTTTTGTTCTTTTTCACTTTTCTTTCTAGTAGTTTTCTTTTCAACTGTTTTAGCTGCTCCACTATTCGCTTCATCATATACTTTCATCAACTCCTCATATTCGCATGGAATTTCATTAACTTGAACATTTAAACGTCCTCCACCAAAGATAACTTCGTTAGTCTTGAAACTAATAACTCTATTGTTATCATCAGCAACAACTCTTGCTACTAAGTCAACCATACCTGCAATCTTTAATGCTGGTTTATCACCTAGGTTTGGTTTGATACTTGTAATCTTGTCACCTGATTTTTTCATAATATCTTTTGAAGTATCTTCATGACTAATTAAAATGATATTCTCATAATTCAAGTTCATTAGTCTTTTAATGGTACTTAAATATTCAGTTCTTACTTTATCCCAAGCTCTAAATGAATCATCACTTTCATGCGTAATTCCTAATTGGTCATACATATAAAGTCTGCATTGTTCGTAAGTATCCTCAATTAAATCAAGAACTATTGTTTTGAAATCATTTTGCTTTTTCTCAAGTTCTGATATAACATCTTTTAGAACCTCCCAAGCAAATTGTTTCTTTGTAATTCTACCTTCTACTGTTACGATATCTTTAATATCAATATGAGGTGGAATACCTCCAGGTAGTTGAGTATAGTTTCCGTCAGTACTTAATAAAAGTATATCTGGAAAACTATTTGCTAAATAAGTCTTACCACTAAATGGTGCTCCATATAGCCAAATCTTTCTTTTAGTAACTTCACTGTTACTAATCCTTTCATTTTTAGGTAATTGCATATCTAAATCCTCTCCCTTCTCACAATACCTTTGAAATTCACACCAGTCACATAAGCGACTAGGTTTCTTTATATATTCCTCGCAATTTATTGCGTGAATACCATTATTTAAAAATTCAATTACTTTGTTAGGGTCGTATTCAACCTGAACAAATTCTAATTGTTTATTCTCTAAATCCTCAAACACACGCTTTCTAAATTCTTGAATCGTTTCGTCCTTTGGATTAGTTTTATTTTTATACTTTATTTTTAAATTACATTTTGGAACAAACATGAAATACATATCTCTTATATATTTATTAGGATTTAACTTTTCAAAGAAATACTTATATTCGTGTAATTGTCCACTTTCTAAATAATTTTTAACATTGTTTGAATACTTCCAGTCGTATAAATCATAAATAGTTACTTTGTTGTCGTTATCATCATAGTCAATATCAACTGGAACTAAATAATCTATATAACCTACAAAATCCTCACCATCTGCAATTTCTATTTCGTGAAGTCCTCCAGCTGGAATAGCTTCTTTAATCTTTGGAATCCAGTATTCAAGCTTAATTGCTTCTGTTACATGACTATCATTAATTACTGGATAAGCGTTGTAATACTCTTCAATAGCTGCTTCAACATTTTTTTCTATTCCTGTGTGGAGTGCATGACCTAAAATTAAAGCACTCTGTGGGTCATCTGATGGAAGTGTTTTTAGTCCATCGATATACCTCAATTTAAATTGGTAAGGACACTTGTTAAAACACTCAACTCTTGAATGACTAAGCTTCATCTTTCACCTCCTCAATAGAAATAATATCAGCATATGGATCACTCATATAAAACGCATATTGTGGTTCAATACCTTCTTCAACTTCAATTTCAGTAACTAAGATATCATTACCTTTTTGATATTTGATTTCATATTTTTTCACTCATCTTTCACCTCCAAATCTTCTTATTCTCTTTATATTTTTTGTTGCTTTACGATAGCAAGTCCAAGAGCATTGCCATTTATAAACCCTGTGGTCAATTGTTGTTTTATAAACCCAATCTGTACTTGGTGGATAGAACTCCTTTTTACATTCAGTACAATGTTTTTTAAGTAGTCCTAATGACAATTTAATCTACTCCTTATCAAATAATTTTTGTTGCTCCCAATCTATCAATTCTGGTCTTTTAATTAAGTCATTGACTAATAGTTTAAAATCTTCAAATTGGTCAGGATATAAAATTATACTTATTCCTCCAGCTTCACGTATTTTACTTCTATGATGTATTTGTAATGGACTTGGTTTACCTCTTTCAGCTTTAACTTCTATTGCTAGGAAATAACCATTAACACAAGCTAGAATATCTGGAATACCAGATTTAGTCATACGATTAGCAAAATACTTGACATACCAACAACCTTGAGAATCTAAATACTTTTTTATTTTGTTTTCAAAGTTTTTTTCAGCAGCCATTAATTTCACTCCTACTTAAATCTGTAACTGAATGAAGCTTTACGTTTAGTTACTTTTGGATAATCTCTTAACAACTCTTTATATAACTCTGGTTCGTGTTCACATAATTTAGCTGTATCAATACTTACAGATTCACTTGGTTTAGAATAACTAATTGTTACAAAGTCATTTTTATAACCTTCGTCAGTTAATTCCTTTTCTAATTTTTCTTTAGCTTCTTTTTCTCTATCTGCAAGACGTTTCTTTGCGTCATTGATAGATTTTAATTCCATTAATAATTCTTCCATTTTTTAATCCTCCTCTTCCTCGAATAATTTATCTGTATAATCTCGGCGTTCTGCTAACACCTTATAAATTTTTTCTTCAATAGAATTTCTACAAATCAACTCATAATAGAAACAAGTTTCTTTTTGTCCAATTCTATGAGTACGTTTTTTACTTTGTTCAAATAACTCACTGCTAAGTGGTGGTGTGAAATATACAATCTTATTTGCTTTTTGTAAATTAAGCCCCATACTTGCAGCTTGATATTGTCCAAGTAGAACTGTGTTGTTTTGTTCGTTCCAATTAGTCAAGTCTTTAACTTGTCCATTAACTTCACTAACTGGTCTGTTCAACTCCTCACATAATTCTTTAATAGAATCTAACTCATCATTGAAGTTATAAAATATGATGATACGGTCATCTGATGACTCAAGTAAATCTTTTAACGCTTCTAACTTATTAGCGTTATAGCTGCCACATAATTGACGTTCATATAACATTTTAGTAAGCGTTGTATCACCAACGAACTCTTTATTATCTATATCAACAATTCTATCTCGTTTGAACGTTCTATACTCTGGAGTAGTATTTATTTTAATCTCATTAAATACTTGGTCTGGTAAATCAAATACTTCATCAGTCTTTAAGAACCTACAACCATAATCACGCATTTTAGATTTAAGTCTATCTACATTTTTATAACCTCTAACAACTTTTAGTGGAAAACCTTGATTGTCAATTATTTCAGTATCAACATATTGTCTCCAGAATAAGTCTTTACTTATTGACCAACCTAACATATGAAGTTGTGACCATAACCTTTCATACTTACCACTAGTTGGTGTACCAGATAGAAGTATCAAGTTTTTATAATTTAACTTCATAATGAATTTAGATCGTTTAGCTTGTTCATTTTGAATTAAAGATGACTCATCAAGCATAAGAGTAAAATCTTTAAGTTGTAATAACTCTTTACGTCTAAATGCTAACTCATAGTTGATAACACCTATAAGCTTAATGTTAGGTGGCTCTAAAATCTCTAAGTTACCAAAACACACAAAATCTTTTTTCTTAGTTAAGTTAAATACTTCATATTCTGGATAATAAGTTTTAAAATGTTCTACCCAGTCATCAATTTTGGATTTTTGACAAATAACTAAATTTACGTTAGCTCCAAGTCTTATTAATTTTTCAGCACCTGTAAATGTCTTTCCCAAGCCCATATCGTGATAATAAGCAACTTTATTCATATCCTTAGTAGCTTCTAATTCATCAGCTTGGTGTTTATATAAATTAATCATTTTTATTATTACTTGCTAAGAATGATATTTTTTCTGCAACTATTGTTAAATTTTCACCACTTAATCTAGCAAGTCTTCCTTTAACACCTATTAAATCACCTTTTTTGCAATATTCAGTAGTTGTTTCTGCTATTTGACCAAATAATTTTACTGGGATAAAATCTGTTTCATATTCCCCATTCATATTCTTCCAATACCTTGGTATTGCTAATGTAATATTAGTTATCTTTCTATTTTCAGTTTCATTTATTTCTGGGTCTGAAACTAAGCGACCTACTAAACAAATCATATTATTCATTTTTTATTTTCCTTTCTTAATTAACTCTTTAATAACATCTGCTAGTAATACTCCAGTTGTAACTTGTAATACAGCAATAACAAATGCCATTTCAAGTCCTCCTAATCATTATAAAATTTTAAATATCTATCAATGAATTTTTGTAATTCATCAAAATATAAACCATCAAGTTTTAATCTCCAAATGAAATTATCTAAATCATTGATTCCACCTTTCATTGATAAATCTTCAACTTGACATTCTAACTCTTCTTTGATTTCTTCCAAATTGTTATATTCTTTTTGCCAATAATCGACATCATTTTCTAGTTGACTAATTTTTTCTTCTAGTTTTTCGATTTTTTCTTTCATTTCTTCTTTAGTCACAATTCCTCCTTGTGATTTTCTTCACATACTTTATTAAAATTTTTTTCACCAACATATTTTTTAAGTTGTTCTTCACTAATGTAATATGTCCAGCGACTACTCATTTTCACAGCTGTTCCAATTGGTAATACTCCTCTTTGAAGTCCAATTCGTACAAACTGTGGACTCTTACCTAATATCTTAGCTGCTTCGTTAACTTTCATTATTCAATCTCTCCCATGAAAATTGAATCAACATCATCAATAGTTAGATTTAATTCAAGAGCGATCTTCTTAACATCATCTAAGCTGAATTTTGTTTCTTTTTTAAGTTTCCTGCTCGCTGCTCCAGGTGTGATATCTAAAATTTCAGCTAGGTAATTTCCAAAATCTTTTCTACCCTTTTGGAGCATTCGTTTCATCAACTCTTCCAATCTGTATCACCTCCTTGTATCTTTCCTACAATTCTGTTATACAACAGATTTTCAAATTAGTCAACAACTTTTTTGCAAGAAAGTATATTTTTTATACTTTACATCAAATAATTTACACCCAATTTACACTGTAATCAATAAAAAAGGCGTATTTTTAATACGTCAATTGTTACCAGTTTCTTTTGTATCTTACCTATAGTATTCTATAGATACAGGAGGTGTTTCATATGAACGCAGGAAACATTATAAAAGAATTAAGAACTAAAAAAGGACTTACCCAAGATGAACTTGGAGAAGTCTTAGGAATTAAAAAGTCAGCTATTCAGAAATATGAAAGTGGAATGATTACTAATTTAAAACTAGATACTCTACAAACATTATGTAATTACTTTGGAGTTCCAGTTTGGATATTCATTCATCCAGAAAGAATTAAAAACTTAGATGAAGTAATTGATTTTTATTCTGATATTTATGATGGGGAAGCACTTCAAAAACTAAATAGAAAAGGACAAGGAAAACTTAAAGAGTATTTAAATGACTTACTTAAGATAGGAGAATATACAGAATGAAACGTGCTAATGGAGAAGGTTCAGTATTAAAACTTGGTGGAAAACGCAGAAACCCATACGCTGTAAGAGTTACTTTAGGGTGGAATGATGAGGGAAAACAACTTCTTAAATACATTGGTTACTACAAAACAAAAACGGAAGCTAAGAAAGCATTAAATGAATACTTGGTTAATCCTTATGATTTAAATACAAACGATATAACTTTAATAGAAGTATTTGAGAAATGGAAAAGCACTTCTGACCTTGCTGAAAAAACAATGAAGAACTATGTAAGTGCATTTAATAAAGCCGAACCAATTCATAAAATACCAATTAAAGATATTAAAATTCATCACTTAGAAAGCATTATTGAAACACTTTCACCACACATGAAGAAAGTATTTAAAAACGCAATAGGTCAAGTTTATACCTATGCTGAAAAACATGAGATAGTAGACAAAAACCCAATGAACTTAATTACAATAAAACAAGCAGCTGTAAGTGAGAAAAAGCCGCTTACTTCCAAAGATATAGAATTGCTTTTAAGTTATGAACATGAGCTTGCAGATACAAGTAAAATTATGCTCTATACTGGAATGCGTGTTACTGAATTATTGGAACTTGAAAATGCAAAAATAAATCTTGAAGAAAAATATTTGATAACTGGAGTTAAAACAGAAGCTGGTAAGAATCGTATAATCCCAATTCATGAAGAAATACTACCACTAATTGAAAAACGATATAATCCGAACAATAAGTATTTCTTATCATATAGAAATAAGAAAATTGCTTATAGAAGTTACAGGTCAATGTACTGGGATAAAATGCAAAAAGATACTGGGTTAGAGTTTACACCACATAATTTAAGACATACATTTGCAACATTTGCTGATAGGTTAAACCTAAATAGAATTGCTATAAAAAGGATAATGGGACACTCATTAAAAGACGTAACTGACCACTATACCCATAAAGAATTAAGTGAGTTATTAGAGGAAATAAATAAGTTGAAATACTAAACTTTGTATACTACGTGTATACTACCTTTTTAGACAAATTAAGAATTAAAATTGAAGTTTGTATACTACGTGTATACTACAGAAAAAATTTTAGGGTGTTTTATAGCACCCTAAACGCCTTTATATCAACGTTTTGCTTATTTAATAAGCCTCAAAAACTCTTGCCTGAAAGTTACAAAACCCTATTAAATCAACGTTTAAGGACAGTTTTGTGTATTACGTGTATATTATAGAAATACTTTCAAAATCAGTATAAAACATATTTGAGTTGGTAACAATGTAATTCGTGGAGGTGGTTAAATTGCACTGATTAAATTATTAACACGTATCAGAATATCTTATCCAAAAATAAAACCAAAACAAAAATACGTTTTCTAAGCTAGATTTAACCAATAGGATTGAAAATTCCATGTCGTCTTATGTTTCAAAAACGTGTAGTGTATATGATAGTCCATAGTGTATATAAAATTAAAATTTAAAACGGTTACTAATCAATTTTATGTCTTCGTAATATATGCCGAATGTTTCAGAAGATAAGAAAAAGCAGGTAGAGTTAACCCTAAACTCTTGCCTGCTTTTTTATTTTTACTTATAAGTATTTTTAAGCATATCTTTTAATATTTCTGCTGAACGTGTAAACTGATCCATTTCGTAATCGTTCAATTTTATCTCTGTTACTTCTTTAACTCCACTTCTATTTATGATACAAGGTGTAGAAATACACACGTCATTTTGTCCGTAATGACCTTCCATTAAGACAGAAACAGGCAAAATTGCATTTTCATTATTCAGAATGGCTTTTGTGATTCTTGTTAAGCTCATTCCGATACCATAAAATGTAGCACCTTTTCTATCTATAATATGATAAGCAGCGTCCCTTGTATTTTCAAAAATCTTTTTAAGTTCCGTTCCGTCATCTGGATTATTACGTCTTGTTAAGACACTATTCATTGTTTCAATTCCAATACTTGCTTGACTTAATACTGGGAACTCACTATCACCATGTTCACCCATAATAGCAGCGTGTACGTTCCTTGGATCAATACCTAAGTAATTCCCAAGCATAACCCTATACCTTGCACTATCAAGCGTTGTACCACTTCCAATAACTCGACTTGCTGGAAGTCCTGACGTTTTATAAACAATATAAGTTAATACATCAACAGGATTACTTGCTATTAAAAATATACCATCGAACCCAGAAACCATAATTTGTCGTGTGATCCGTTGAATGATATTTGAATTTTTGTATACAAGTTGAAGTCTTGTTTCATCTGGTTTTTGAGGAAGTCCTGCTGTTAATACAATTAAATCAGCGTCATTACAATCAGAATAATCACCAGCCCATACTTTAGTTGGACTTGGAGCAAACGCCATACCGTGCATTAAATCCATTGCTTCCCCTTCTGCTTTTTCTTTATTGATATCAATTAAAACAATTTCTTCTGCTACTCCTTGATTAATCATTGAGTAAACATAACTACAACCAACAGCACCAGTTCCAATTAAAACAACCTTGTTAATTTTATTTTTCATAAAAATATCTCCTTTTTTCGTGTTATTTTCCACGTTTTTGTGATTTTTACGCAAAAAATAACAAAATTTTTGTATTTTTACAAATTACCGTTCAGTACCGTTCAGTACCGTTCAGTACCGTTCAGTACCGTTCAGTACCGTTCACTTTTACAAATTAATTATCAAATTTAGTATTCCAACGATAGTTAGAAATATAACGCTTATTTTAATTGTAAATTTAAATAGTTCATTCTCACGTCCAGCAAGTCCAACAGCAGCTGCTGCAACTGCTACACTTTGTGGACTTATCATTTTAGCCATATCACCTCCCATAACATTACTAGCAACCATAGAAGCTTGACTAATACCTATTTGTTGAGCTGTGATACTTTGAAGTGGAGCGAATAAAGAGCCACTATTAACAACTGAACCAGTTAAGAACACTCCTATCCAACCAAGAACAGGACTAAATAGTGGAAATACTTTTCCAGTATCAGCAAAAGCAAGTCCAAGCGTTGAACTCATACCACTGAAATTAGACACATAAGCGAATGCTAAAACAGCACAAATAGTTATAATTGGAAGTGTTAATTCTTTCATGGTTTCACTAAAAGCACTTTTTACGGTCTCTAAGCGTATTTTGAATAGTCCTATAGTAATTAACCCAG
>ERZ808286.599-NODE-599-length-22748-cov-4.629313_pt1 | contig 22748 bp, 24 predicted proteins | sample MGYA00521276_ERZ808286 | MGnify/ENA primary metagenome ERZ808286 (study PRJEB31516, sample SAMN03275607) | gut metagenome | biome: mammalia-associated habitat; material: feces | host: Papio cynocephalus | place: Kenya | collected 2012-08-01 ... | reverse complement strand
CTTCCTCCGATTCGGTCGCGAAAACTTCCCTTCGCTCTCTTTTGTTTAAAAGAAAAAGACACCAAGGGGTGTCTCTTAATTATCTTTGTTCTTTTATCTTTGTTGCCTTGCCTGAAAGGTCGCGAAGATAGAAAAGTTTTGCGCGTCTAACTTTACCACGCTTTAAGACTTCGATTTTGTCAATCTTTGGGCTATGAAGTGGGAATGTTCTTTCAACTCCGACACCAAAAGAAATACGTCTGACAGTAAAGTTTTCTCTCACGCTACCATGCTTGCGTGCGATAACAGTGCCTTCATAACCTTGCACTCTTTCTTTATTGCCTTCTTTAATCTTATAATAAACTTTGACAGTGTCGCCAATATTAAATTCTGGAACAGAATCTTTAATATTCTCTTTTTCTATAACATCAATAAGGTTCATTTTTCGCCTCCAATATCAAATTGCAAATAACTATATCATATACGTTTCAAAAAAGCAAGCGTTTTTTGAAAATATTTTTAGAAAGATAGGAATAATTTTGTAAGCAGTCACTATTTGTATTTAATTTACTTTGCCAAAATAAAAAGGCAAATTTTAAAATTCTCTTCTTTCTTTTTTTTATAACAAATTTTTATTTTTAGAGATTAAAAATTCCTAAAATCTTTTTATCTTTTCCCAAATAATTTCTATGTGCAATTTAGTATAAATCGACTTTTTAGGTCAAAAATCGCAAATTTTTGTGCCATTAAAAAATATTTTCAATATGGTCAATATGGAAATTACTCCCTTTTGCGACTATTGCAATACAATCATATCGACATGCAACTTTATCGTAAAGACCTTTCTTTTTTAGATAATAAGTTGCTGATTTCCGAATTTTTTGTTGCTTTAATGGCGTAATTGCTTCTTGTGGAAGCCCAAAATCAGTTGTTTCCCTTGCCTTGACTTCAACAAAAACAAGGACATCATCCTTTATTGCAATAATATCAATCTCGCCCAACAAATTTTTTTCGTTGCGCGAAACAATCTTGTAACCTTTTCTAACTAAATAATCGCACGCAATATCTTCCCCAAGTTTTCCAAGGGCAAAATCGTTTGATTTTTTAGGTTTTTTATGGAGAAAATTAAACATACTTTTTATTTTCTCCTTGTACCTCAACTGGAACAAAATGTCCAATAAAACTATTTCTATGTATTTTACATTTTCCGTACTTTTTAAGTGCGTCAATGTGGCCTTTCGTGCCATAACCTTTGTGTTTTTCAAAGTGATACTCAGGGTATTCTTGCGCTAACTTTACCATAAGTCTATCCCTATAAACTTTCGCCAAAATGGACGCTGACGCGATATTATAACTTTTTGCGTCACCCTTTATTATATCTTCTTGTTTTATATCCGTGTCAATTTTAACGGCGTCAATTAAAACAACCACGGGCTTAACGCTCAAACTTTCAAGCGCCTTTTTCATCCCAAGTTTTGTTGCTTGAAGAATGTTGATTTCGTCAATTGTTTTTTCGCCAACCTCAACAATTGAGTATGAAATGGCTGTTTTTACAATTTTTTCAAACAACTCGTCACGCTTTTTAGGAGAAAGTTTTTTACTATCATTTATTCCGTCAATTATTTTTTCTTTTTCAAGAGGCATAACTACGCACGCACAAACAACGGGTCCAGCAAGTGGTCCACGCCCTGCTTCATCAATTCCCGCAACAAGTCCTAATGACTTATATTTATCTTCATATTCAAACATTTTTTCTCCCGTTTTTTATGGTTGTTATCTTATTTAAACTTAGTTTTTAAATGTCCGCAAAACATAAAACCAACCTTAAAACAAAAGCCATCCCCCACTAGTCAAGCACAATTTTTCCAAGCCTATTTTTTCTAAAATCGTCAATAATCATTCGCGCACACCTGTCATAATCAAGTTCCTGCTTTTTAAGATAGCAATTTCGTGCCTCGCAAATTTTATCTAAAATGTCTAAAGTTTCATCATTTTCTTCAATTTTTATGCCATAGCGCGACTCTAAATTTTGCGAATATTTTGGCACAATATCTTTTATAAATGCGTAAGCAAGTTCAGTCAAATCCAAAACTTCATCTTTAATTGAACCAATGTACGCCAAATTTCTAGCGGTTTTTTCATTGTCAAACGAAGGCCAAAGCGTGCCTGGCGTATCAAGCAAAACAAGCCCTTCTTTTGTTACAACCCATTGTTTTCCGCGCGTAACTCCAGGACGATTGCCAGTAATGGTTTTTGATACCCCGCAAAGGTTGTTAATAAGGGTGCTTTTCCCTACATTGGGAACGCCCACAACCATCGCTTTTGGCTCATATTTTATACCTTTTTCGTTTTTAGCGTCCAATTTTTCTTTAAGAAGTTGGTTTGCTATCTCAAAAATCTTTTTACCCGACCCACTTTGGACACTATTAAGTGCCAAAAAACTTGCATTTTCAGCCAAAAACTGTTTTTTATATTTATCCAAATCTTTTACGTCAACCATATCGGCTTTTGTCAAAATGTAAATAATTTTTTTATTGGATGCAAGTTTAGTTAATTTTGGATTAAGGCAAGAAATCGGTGCGCGTGAATCAAGGCAATAAAGAAGCAAATCAACGTTTTTAAGTTCTTTCTCCATTTGTCTTAAAGCCTTAGTCATATGACCAGGAAACCAGTTTATAACAGCCATTTTTACCCCCAAATTACATTATTTTTGTGCCAATTTCGTTTTTTGTATATTTGCATTTTTACACAAATACAGTTTTGCCCATACATCTAACAATTTTATACTTTTTGAAATTCTTTTTTATTTTTTCCTCTTTTTTTCAAAAGGGTTGCCATGTTCCAAAATGTATTTTTCATAAAGGTCAGGACGACGCTCTTTTGTCGCTTCTAAACTCTTTTCTAGTCGCCATGCGTCTACCTTTTTGTGGTCACCTGATAACAATATGTCAGGAACAGTAAGCCCTTTAAATTCGTAAGGCCTTGTGTATTGTGGATACTCTAAAAGTCCATTTGAAAATGTCTCGATTTCGGTCGTATCGTCATTTCCAAGCACGCCTGGGACATAACGACTCACAGCATCAATTAACACCATTGCTGGAAGTTCCCCACCCGTCAAGACATAGTCACCGATTGACAATTCTTCGTCGACAAGAAGTTCAATAATTCTTTCGTCTATTCCTTCGTAATGTCCACAAACGACGACCAAATCTTTATCCATTTTTGCGAGTTCTTCAACGCGTTGCTGTGTCAAAGTTTTGCCTTTTGGTGACATAAAAATGATGTGACTTCTATCTGTTTTTACGGACGAAATAGCATCAAAAAGTGGCTGTGGTGTCATAATCATCCCAGCGCCCCCGCCATAAGAATAGTCGTCACACCTTTTGTTGTTGTCAAGCGAAAAATCTCTAATATTAGTTGTCTTTATTTCAAGTAATTTTGATTTTTGCGCGCGAGACAAGATGCTATAATTTAGAGCATCAAACATCTCTGGAAATATAGTTAAAATGTCAATTCTCATAAAAAATATTTCCTTATATCATAACTTCTTTAAGTTTTTCTTTGTTAACAACAATTTTTTTGGCTTTCACATCGACATCTACCAAAATTGTTTTTAAAAAAGGAAAGCTTCTTTTTGCACCACAGTTTAAAATGTTTATAATGTCCGCCCCGCCATAACTTTCTATACTTTCAACTTCGCCAAAATAGTTTTCATTTTCATCTACCACTTTGCACCCAACAAGGTCGTCAATAAGATACTCGTTTTGGTCGGTTTCAAGTTCAGATTTATCAACAAAAATATGCTTGTTTCTAAAAATCTCACATTTTTCAATACTATCAATTTCACATAGCAAAATATAGCCAAATCCCTTATAAAATCTAATAGATTTGACTATATAATTTTGGTGTTCAATCTGCACATTTTTAATTTTTTTCCACGTTTCTTCGTCTTTTAGAAAAAGGTCGAGTTTCATCTCGCCCTTTAGTCCTTGTGGTTTTAGAATTTTTGCAATTTCAACCATTTTATAAAAAAGTTACCTTTTTATTTTAAAAATTACCTTTTTTCCGTCTTTGTAACAAGCGGAATGCAAAATAGACCTTATCGCTTGCGCAACTTTTCCGTTCTTGCCAATAATTTTGCCCACATCTTTTTCATCAACTTCAGCGGTCAAAATAACAGCATTTGGTTCTTCGTTGCACTCAATCGAAATCGCTTCTTTATTCTCTACAAGGCTACTAAGAATGTAATGCAATAATTCTTCCATAATAATCTCCTTGTAAATTACTTTTTAGCGTCTTTCTTTTTTGGAACGATTTTCTTACTTGAATAAGGCTTTGGAGTTTCTGCATAAACACCCGCTTTGACAAGCAATGTTCTTGCTGTTTCGGTAGGTTGTGCGCCCTTGTTAATCCAAGAAAGAGTCTTCTCTGTATCGATTTTCAAATTGTCTTTTTCTACAAGTGGATTAAAATAGCCAAGGCTATCAATAACCTTTCCGTCTCTGCTTGTTCTTGAATCAGCAACGACAACTCTATAGAATGGACTCTTTTTGTCCCCAAGTCTTGTAAGTCTAATCTTAACTGCCATAATTTTTCTCCTTTATAATGTAAAAATATATTTTGACAAATTTTTGTAAAAAACTTGTAAAAACCGAAAATTGATTTGATTTTAAAACATAGCACTTTAAACTAATTTCTTGCTTTTTCTCTTAACAAATTTCTTGTCACCTTATTAAAACACTAACAATAATATGACTAATGTCTTTAAACAAACCCGTTTTTTAGGTCAAAAACGCTTGTTTTCTGTGCCAATTTGTTTTTTTATTAAAATTTCAAGCCTTTAAGTCCGCCCGATTTCATACGCTTCATCATAACTTTTGACTGCTCAAATTGCTTTAAAAGCCGATTAACATCTTGAATTTGAGTTCCGCTTCCGTTTGCAATTCTTCTCTTTTGGCTACCCTTTATTAAGTCTGGATTACGCCTTTCCTTAACGGTCATACTTTGTATGATAGCTTTATTTTTGGCAAGGTCTTTTTCGTCGATTGTTACACCACCAAGTTTGTTACCTAAACCAGGTATCATTCCAACAAGGTCGTTTATGTTGCCCATTTTTTTGAGTTTTTCCATTTGAACAAGATAATCTTCAAATGTAAACGAACTTTCTCTAAACTTCTTTTCAAGTTGTTTTGCTTCTTCTTCGCTCACCGCATTTTGCGCTTTTTCAATCAAAGTTAAAACGTCACCCATTCCCAAAATCCTGGACGCCATACGGTCTGGATAGAATGGTTCAAGGTCATTCAATTTCTCGCCTACACCACAAAATTTTATAGGTTTTCCAACGACCTCGCTAATTGAAAGTGCAGAGCCACCCCTTGTGTCGCCGTCTAGTTTTGTAAGAATGACGCCCGTAATGTCAAGTGTATCGTCAAATGTTTTTGCGACATTGACTGACTCTTGCCCGTTCATAGCGTCAACTACAAGCAAGATTTCTGTTGGGTTGATTTCTTGTTTTAAAGTCTTTAGTTCATCCATTAACTTTTCATCAATAGACAATCTTCCCGCCGTGTCGACAATTAAAGTGTCATACATTTTGCCACGCGCATATTCAATTGCTTGTTTGCATGTCTTATATGGAACTTGCGTGCCTTTTTCGAAAACTTCGACATTTGCATTTTTCCCAACAACTTGAAGTTGGTTTATCGCCGCAGGTCTATAAATATCACACGCAACAAGCATTGGGCGTTTGCCTTGAGATTTAAGTAAGCTTGCCAATTTTCCGCACATGGTCGTTTTTCCGCTTCCTTGTAAACCACACAACATAATAATTGTGGGTGGGTTACTTGCGACTGCGAGTTTGCTATTTGTAGAACCAAGGAGCGTCACAAGTTCGTCACGGACAATTTTAATAACTTGCTGTCCTGGCGTTAAACTTGTCATAACTTCTTGTCCAACCGCCTTTTCAGACACTCGTGCGATGAAGTTTTTTGCCACAAGATAGTTAACATCCGCTTCAAGAAGAGCAACTCGAATTTCGCGCATTGCCTCTTTAATTTCGAGTTCGGTCAACTTTCCCCTATTGGTTAAGTGCGAAAAAATGTGATTAAGTCTCATCGAAAGATTAGAAAACATTGACATTATAGCACCTCCAATATTGATTGAAATTCCTTTTTTGCACGCTCGACATTGTGCCCGCTTTCGTTTTGTAGCAAACCTAACCCTTTTTCAATTTTGGAACGAATAATCTCAAATTTACTTAAAAGTTGCAACTTTTCTTCATAATTTTCAAGAATTTTCTCCGTTCTTCTCACCAAATCGCAAATCGCTTGGCGAGATGAAGAAAACATTGAAGCAATTTCGCTTAGAGACAAATTATCGTCCAAAAACAATTTCAAAGTTTCCCTTTGTTTTTTTGTTAGCAGTTCGCCATAAAAGTCTAGCAATAAACTTATTCTTAAATTTTGTTCTATTTCCATAGGTTACTCGTAAAGCAAAATTACTTTACACAATAAGTATATTTATTTTTTATATGTTGTCAAGTATTTTTTCTTGACTTTTTTAAAAAAAATGCAATATGATTTCTCAAATTGCATCATTTTTTTCATTATATATAGTTATTATATATATATATATTCCTATATCTATATATAACATTTTAAAATCTAGATATGTTTTACAAAATTCCGTCAACAAATGTGCGGGCATCAAATTCTTCCAAGTCGTCAATACCTTCTCCGACACCGATAAAGTAAACTGGAGTGCCAAGTTCCTTTATAATTGGGAAAACAATTCCACCTTTACTTGTTCCATCGAGTTTAGTTAAAACTATGCCATCAATTCCGACCGCGTCACGAAATGCGGAAATTTGGACAAGCGAATTTTGCCCAATTGTTGCGTCAAGAACAATAAAATTGAGTTTCATTGCTTCTGGCCACTCTCTATCTTCAATACGGTTAATTTTTTTAAGTTCTTCCATAAGATTAACTTTTGTATGAAGCCTACCCGCCGTATCAACAATCAAAACATCTGTTCCCTTTGCTTTCGCACTTTTAATCCCGTCAAAAACAACCGCTGATGGGTCTGCACCTTCGTCGTGCTTTATAAGACGAACATCAGCGCGCTTAGACCATTCACCAAGTTGCTCACTTGCAGCCGCCCTAAAAGTGTCGCCCGCGACAAGTGTAACCGACTTCTTTTTTGACTTAAAATAGTTTGCAAGTTTTCCAATGGTAGTTGTCTTTCCAACGCCATTTACGCCGACGACGGTGATAATTAAAGGATATTGATATTCTTCTTTTTCTGTTTCAGTCAAGACTTCGACCAAAATATCCTTCATAAGTTCCCTTGCTTGGTCTTTTTTATAGCAATGTTTTTGAAGAATTCTATTTTTCAAACTTTTTATAATCTCTTGCGTTGTTTCAACACCCATATCGCTCGATATGAGAGCATATTCAAGGTCATCATAAAACTCTGCATCAATATCCCCGCCTCTAAAAACAGCGTTAAGTTTAGTCATAAGAGCGTCTTTCGTCTTTTTTAGCCCCGACTTTAATTTAGAAAAAAATCCCATCTTTTAGTCCTTTTGAAATGATAAATTAAAGAAGTTATTTTATTTTGCTATATTCTTTATATAAAAGTCGCCAAATTTAATTAACGCTCTTTAATCCACTCTACTTTTTGTTACTTTATTTTTTTTATTTATACTTATTATTTTTAATGTTTTTTTAAAAATATTTTTTTTGTTACTATTGCAACTTTTTATGTTTTTACACTTTTACACTTCTTTAACAAATTTGAAGCGTTTTCATTAAAAAACGCCCCAAAAATATGTTAATTTGCTTGTTTTTGCTTATCCTGTTCAGTAAGTTTAACAGCGTCCGCAAGTTTAACTGAAACAATTTTACTTACGCCTGGTTCTTCCATAGTAACGCCATAAAGTGCGTCAGTCAACATCATTGTTGGTTTTCTGTGCGTAATGACAATAAATTGGGTGTCATTAGAAAAGTTTTTAAGATATTGCGCAAACCTTGAAACATTTGTATCGTCAAGCGCTGCTTCGATTTCGTCAAGCAAGCAGAAAGGCATTGGACGAAGTCTTAAAATCGCAAACAAAATCGCAATCGCTGTAAGTGCTTTTTCCCCACCACTTAAAAGGGTGATGCTTTGCAACTTTTTCCCAGGTGGTTCAGCGACAATTTCAACACCAGCTTGAAGTGGGTCCTCGCTTTCAGTAAGTTCGAGTTTTGCGTTTCCGCCACCAAAAAGTTCACGGAAACTCTTTGAAAAGTTGGCTTGAATTTTAGCAAACTCGCTATCAAAACGAGTAATCATTTCTTGAGCCAAGTCGCTTATAATTTTTTGAAGATCCTCTTTTGCCGTAGTCAAGTCTTGAGCTTGCGCGCTCAAAGTCTCATATCTTTCCATAAGCTCCTTGCAGTCCTCAATTGCGTTAACATTGATATATCCAAGTTTTGAAATCTCTTTTTTGAGCTTATTTATATCAATCATTCCTTGTTTTACATCAAAATCTTCCACTTTAAATTCAAGGCAAGAAGCATATGTAAGTTCATAATCTTCAAAAATTTTTTCTTGCATTGTCTCGATGTCTGTGTCGACTTTTGTAAGTGCGGACGACTGTTGATATTTCTTTTCTTGAACAACACTAATTTCGGTCATTAGGCGCGCTTTGTCTTCGTCAAGTTTTTTAATCTCTTCTTGCAACGTCTTTTTCTCGCTGTCAAGCCCAGAAAGCTTCTCACGTCTATTTGAAATCTTACCCTTTAATTCGTCATCATCAACTTGGTCGATTTGATTTTGAACAAGAAGTTTCGCGTCGTTAAACTTTCTTGTAACGGCGTCAAGTTGAGATTTCAAATCAACGATATTAAAATCGCATTGCTTAATATAATCATCAAGTCTTGCCATCTCCGCATCGACATTGGTAAGTTCGCCTTCGCAAGATGTTTTTTCAACTTTAAGTTCGGTTATTTCGTTTTGAAGTTCATCCCTATCTTTTCTTAAACTTGCAAAAAGTTTTTGATTATTCTCAATTTCTTGCGAGCCGTCAAGCGACAAATCAACATCTTTTTCGGAACTATTTAAAGCCTTTGTGATAACCTCGATTCTTGTCGAATAATCAAGTCTTTCTTGCGACAATGAAATGCGTTCTTTTGAAAGTTCATCAACATAGACTGAAAGTTGTTCATAATTTTGATTTTGTTTTGCAGACTCAACTTGCGCGACAACTAAATTATCTTGATATGTCGAGTTTTTAGAGATAAGGTCGTTCAATTTTATGTCAAGGTTCGCTTTTTCGGTCTTTGTTTGCTCTAATTCGCGCGACAATTTAATAATTTGTGTGTTTAGAGATTCAATTTCGTTGTCACGAGTTAAAAGGTTTGATGTGACAGCCTTTTTACTACCGCCACTGATAGAACCTTGTGGGTTAACGACATCGCCATCAAGAGTGACAATTCTAAAAGAAAATCCCGCTTGTTTTGCAAGGCTAACAGCAGTGTCGGTGTTGTCAACAATAACCGTCCTTCCAAGCAAACTCTCAAAAATACTTCTTAAAGACAAATCATATTTTATGACATTACTTGCGACGCCAAACGTCTTATTTCGTCTAAGAAGTAATTGCTCGGAATCGCTTAAAAGCCTAACTTTCATAGAAGTTATAGGAAGGAAAGTTGCACGCCCATAATTGTTGTGTTTTAAGTAGTTAATAAGGAATTTTGCGTCCTCTTCATTCTTTGTAATGACATCCTGAACGGCACCGCCAAGCGCAACTTCAATAGCAGTTTCAAATCCACTAGGAATAGTCATACTGTTTGCTACAATGCCAACAATTTTCGATCCAAGTTCCCTTTGCGTTTTGCTATCTTGCATAAGACGCTTAACAGAATAATTAAACCCGTCATAGTCGCGTTGCATATCTTCGACAACACGCTTTTTGTTTTGCAAAATTTGAATATTGGACGAAATTTGGCTGATCTTTTCGTTAATTTCACGAACCCTTATGTAGGAAGAGTCAAGTTGCTCTTGAATTTTCTCCGCTTCAACTTCCAAATTGTCATATCTATTTTGTGCGTCTTTTGCAGTTTTCAAAGCAAGTTCAAGTGCAGATTCTTTTTCCTTTATCCTTTGTTGCAAGGAGTAAATCTTCTCGTCAAGGTCGGTTATGTTTGCCATATAGGCGTCTTTTTGAGCGTTTAATGCGGACAAATTTGACTTAATATCTGTCATCTTTGACAACTCGTCAATCATTTCTTTTTGCTTTTTTGTCGCTTCGTCTTCAGCGCCCGTGAGTTCATCAACAATCTTGAGATATTTTTCGGTTAAAGTTTCAAGTCTTGCACAAATTTCATTATATTTTTGTTGTTTTTCTACTCTTTTTGAAGTACAAATGTCAATCGCTTTTAGCGAATTATCTTTGTTTAACAACTCTTTTTCATAGTCATTTTTAAGGTTATCTCGCTCGTTTTCAAGGAATTTCAAACGTTCTCTTACAACATTTGTTTCGCCCGCACGCTTTTCGAGTTCGACCGTGAGTTCCAAAATTTCGTCGTTCAAAATTTGCAAATTTCTATCAATTTGCCCCACTTGCTCCATTTTGCTGTCATAGTCAAAATTCATTTTGTCAAGTGTACTTTGCTTAACATTTATCTCTTCCTCGTAGCCGTCAATTTTGCTTTGAATTTCTTGTTTTACGCTACTTGCGTTCTCATATTGGTTAACATAAACATTAACTTCAAGTGTTTTAAGTTGTTCCTTAAAACCTAGATAAAGTTTAGCATTTTCCGCTTGTTTCTTTAAAGGCCCTAATTGTTTTTCTTGCTCGGCTAAGACGTCTAAGGCGCGGTTTAGGTTTTCTTGAGTTCTTTCAAGTTTTCTCTCCGCTTCAACCTTTCTTTGCTTAAATTTTGCAATGCCCGCCGCTTCTTCAAAAATGGCACGCCTATTTTCAGGCTTTGCACTAATAATTTCTTCGACCTTACCTTGCCCTATAATAGAATAGCCTTCCTTACCTATACCCGAATCGTGAAGAGCGTTTGTGATATCTTTCAACCTACAAGGTGTGCCGTTAATAAGATATTCACTTTCGCCCGAGCGATATAACTTTCTTGTAAAAGCGACTTCGTCAAAGTTTAGGTCAAACATTCTACTTGTATTGTCAAAAAATAGCGAAACTTCGCAATAAGACATACTTTTACGCCTTTCCGTGCCGTTAAAAATGACATCTTGCATATTGCTACTACGCAAAAGTTTGGTGCTTTGCTCACCAAGCACCCATCTAATCGCGTCCGAAACATTGGATTTCCCGCACCCGTTTGGTCCTACAATACCTGTAATTCCGCTATCAAACTTTATTTCCAATTTGTCGGCAAAAGACTTGAAGCCGACAAGTTCTATCTTCTTAAAATTCAATTTTCTAGTCCTTTTATTTGAGAATTTTGTCTAAGAGTTTCTCATTCTCAAGAGCCAATTTCGCGCACTCAAGTTGCGCAGTCTTTTTGTTTAGCGACCTGCTTCTTGCAACAAAAAAGTCGTTTATGTACACCTCGCTACAAAACTCACCCGCCACCATTGGGTCTTCGTAAGTAAAGTATACAAGATTGGCTCCTTTCTTTTTTTGCACCCTTTCTTGAAGAAGTGATTTGTAATCAATTTCCGCTTTCTTTATGCTTGCTTTGGGATCAATAAAACGCAAAATAAATCTACTTGCCTTATCTATTGAACTGTCCAAATAAATTGCCCCAACAATACTTTCGAAAAGGTCTTCCTTTATCGGTTTTGCCAAATTTTGATTTTTAAAACTACTCCCTAAAAGTAAAAACTTGTCCAATTTTTGTTCTTCAATTATTTTTGACAAACTATCCGTATTTACAAGTTTCGCACGCCACTTTGAAAGTTGTCCTTCTTCCACGTCGTAATTGTTAAAAAGTTCCCTTGCAATGACAAAATTCAATATCGAATCGCCCAAGTATTCTAAGCGCTCGTTACTTTTTTCGTTATGCTGATTTGCGTACGACGAGTGTGTGAAAGCGGTTATCAAAAGAGACTTGTCTTTAAAGCAATAATGAATGATTTTTTCAATTTTCTTTGTATCAATCTCCGCCATTTAGATCTCCTAATAAGGCTACTTGAGTCTCAATTGATTTGCACAAATTAAAATTCGCCAAAGTTTTTACTTGTAAAATCGACTTTTCAAACGCCAACGCATCACTCGCGCCGTGTCCCTTAACAATCAATTTTTTCACACCAAGGAACGCCGCTCCGCCATAGTTGCTGGTGTTAAAAGTGTTCTTCAAATTTTTAAAAGTACGCTTCATAAACAATGCACCGATTTTTGCCATAAAGGAATTTTGAATACCTTTTTTAATTTCACCCAAAACCATTGATGCTGTACCTTCGACGCTTTTTAGTAAAATGTTGCCGTCAAAGCCGTCCGCCACCACTATGTCGTATTTCCCGCTTAGGAAATCACGCGCTTCCATATTCCCAACAAAATTTATTGGAGCAGACTTTAAAAGTTCAAAACACTCATGACTAAACTGATTACCCTTTTTGTCTTCAACGCCAATGTTAAGTAGCGCGACGCGTGGATTCTCTATATTTAAATACGCCTTAGCGTAGCAAGTCGCCATAATTGCAAAATGTGCAAGGTTTATTGGCTTACAGTCAATGTTTGCGCCCGAGTCAATAAGAAGAACTTTTCCGCCATTTGCAGTCGGAAGGATAGGACAAAGGGCTGGACGAGAGATATTTTTTATGCGTCCTATTTTTAAAATTGCGCCCGTCAAAACCGCTCCCGTACTCCCGCACGATACAAGCCCAACGACATCTTTATCTTCTTTCAACCTTTCATATGCACGAACAAGGCTCGAATCTTTCTTCTTTCTAACCGCTTCGGTTGGTGACTCTGTGTTATAGATAATTTGTGTAGCTGGACAAATTTCAACTTGCTTTTCGTTGTAGTCGAGATTAGACAAAATATGTTTAATTTCTTCTTCCACTCCGCACAAAACAACGGTCAAATCTTCGTTTTCGTTTATTGCTTTTACACTTCCTTCAACGGCAACTTTTGCCCCCAAATCACTCCCGTGGCAGTCTACTACAATCTTCATTTTTTCTCCTACTATCAAAACTTTATGGGTTTTATCCCCACAAAGAATACACCTATATCATTATAATACGAGATATTATACTATATATTGTGGAAATTTCAAAACAAAAATTGCATCAAAACGCCAAAAAATTTGAAATTAGACGAATTATGCTTTCTTTTATAAAATATTGTCTTACAACAAAAGTAAAATAAGCATAACTTTCCGCGATTTAGACAAAAAAAAGAACATATTAACCTAAGAGTCAATATGTTCAAAGTTTATCGCTTATTTATCCTTTTTTTTCTAATTTTTTTATGTAATTTTCGCCCACAACTAGCGTCCCAAAATCAACCAAATTAAATGTATTTCTAATGTTTAAAGCGATGTTTTTTGATCTCAAATATTTTATGCAGTCAGGATGAAGAACTTTCGCTCCAGATTTGGCCATTTTGTACATTTCGTCGTATGTCATAATATCAATTTTTTTAGCAAGTTTTGTAAAATTTGGGTCAGCGTCAAAAACGCCGTCTACATCGGTAAAATTTTCATATTTTTGCGCACTCGCAAGATTTGCAACAACAGCACCAGTAATGTCAGACCCGCCCCGCGAAAAAGTCTTAATTTCCCCTTTTTTAGTCCGACCGTAAAACCCCGCAATAACATAATAACCGTCATCTGAAACAAGTTTATCAAAAAGAATTTTGCTTTGTTTTAAATTAACTCGCCCGCCATTTGACATTATCATAAATTGGCTTGGGTCAATAAATTTTCTATGCAAAAATTTTGCAATAATTATCGCTGAAAGATATTCTCCGCGTGACAAAATATAGTCGTAATTTGGGTCAAAGTTAAGATTCATCTTTATTGCGCCAAACTCTGCGTCCAAGTTAACATTGACACCCAAATCAGTTGCTATTTCAATGTATCTTTCCTTAATTTTATTGAATGGTTTACTAAAATCCAATCTTTTTGAAGCTCTATCAAAGCACTCAATTAAAAGGTCAGTTATTTTTTCGTCGTTACCGAACCTTTTCCCTGGTGCCGAAACAACAACAAAACGCCTTTCAAGTTTGGACGCAATTTGCTCGACGTGACGAATTTCTTTACTACTGGCAAGTGATGTTCCACCAAATTTTGATACAAAAGTATTCATATTACTCCTTTTAGTTCTTTAAATCAAACACAACTAAGTTTACAAGTTTAAAAGGTTCACAAAATTTTCAAACTTTTTAAAATAGAAAAAAGTGTATTGATTTTTTGCATTTTAAAACATATGCAACAATAAGCATTTATTATTCTTCAATTAAATCAATTTGACTTTTATTTTGCACTTTAAAATCAAGTTTTGCACTTTCATCTTTAGAACTATCTTTCTTTTAAAAGGTCTTGCATTGAATATAATCCCTTTTGCTTCTCTTTTAAAAACCGCATTGCGTCAAGTGCTCCGCGTGCAAAAATTTCACGGCTATATGCTGTATGAGTGATTTTTATAGAGTCGTTTTCACCAAGAAAGAAAACTTCGTGCTCACCCACAATTCCACCACCACGCAAAGAATGGACCCCTACCTTATTAGCCATTGGCGGTCTTTTTGTTTCGGTCGTAAGAGCCAAAATTTTGTTTGTTTCAACAATTTTTTTTGCAATCATAATTGCCGTTCCGCTTGGCGCGTCTTTCTTTTTGTTGTGGTGCGTCTCAACTATTTCAATATCATAATTTTTTAGTTTCTCAGTCGCATGCGCTACCAAATCGCATAAAACTTGCACCGCAACACTTAAATTGCTAGACATAAAAATAGGAATATATTTACTTGCAAATTCGACCTTTCGTTTGTCGCTTTCACTCAGCCCCGTAGTCGCTAAAATTAAAGGCACACGCCTATCTAGACAAAAATTCAATACTTGATTTAATGCGCTCGGATTTGAAAAATCAATTACACCATTGCACTTTTTTATCATAAATAGGTCACCAAAAATCTTTAATTTGTCATCATTTAATACAAAATTGCTTTTATGTAAAATTTGCTCTTTATTTTGAGCAACCAGATCAACTCCGCCCGCGAAATCGAAATCAGGTGATTTTAAGACTTCCGAATAAACCATCTGCCCCATTTGACCAAAAAAACCATTTATTGCAACTAACATACTTTTCCCTTTTGTTTTTTTTATGAAAAAACAAACAAAAAAGTGAAAATGTTACAATAAATGGTTTTCAATTAAAAAGTTCTTAATTTTAACGATATAAAAATATATAAATTTTTAACAAAGTTTTAAAACACCTATTTCTCTTTTAACTCTTCCATATCACTTTCAAGCAAATTTTCAAAACTACTATCAAGTGGTAAAAGTGGAAGGCGAAGGAGATTTTCGCATAAATTCATTTTACTACAAACAAATTTTACTGGCGTTGGATTGACTTCAACAAAAAGGTCTTTATTGATTTTAAGCAACTTATTGTGCATTTTAAGCGCAGACACAAAATCACACGACAAACACTTTTGCGTAACAAACCTAACTTCTTTTGGATAAGCGTTTGCCGTGACACTTATAACCCCCGAGGCGCCCAAAGTCATAAAAACGTAATTTAAACTGTCATCGCCCGAATAAACCGCCATTTTATCCCAGAGCCTACTACACAAATCAACCATTTGCGAAATATTACCGCTTGCTTCTTTAATACCCACAATGTTAGGAATTTTTGACAATTCTTCCGCCGTCTGTGGAAGAATATTTACACCCGTTCGCCCAGGGACATTGTAAACTATAATTGGAATATTAACTGCATTTGCAATTTTTTCGTAATGCTTAACGAGCCCTTTTTGGGTGCATTTGTTGTAATATGGCGTCACGATAAGCAAACCATCCGCGCCTTCCTTTTCCGCTAATACGCTCATATCAACTGCAGATTTTGTGGAATTAGCGCCCGTTCCAACAATAAATTTTGCTTTGCCCGCAATTTGCTCTTTTGCAAAACGCATTATCTTTATTTTTTCATCCATCGTCAAAGTCGCAGGTTCGCCCGTCGTGCCAAGCACAACAATTGCGTCAGTTTTTGCGTCAAGTTGCAAGTTAATTAAACGCTTTAAAGCGTCAAAACCCACATTCCCGTCCTTTGTAAAAGGCGTTATTAAAGCAACCGCCGAGCCTTTAAACAAATATTTCATTTATTCTCCTTTTATTCGTTTTATGAAAATCATTTGAAATTTTCTACTAATAACGCTACTATTACTAAGTTAAAAAGTATTTATCACGCCCAGATAAACACTACAAAATTTAAAATAAAATAATTAAAGTTTTTCTTTATTTTTTAAAAGTTCTTGCAAAATTTGGACTGCGTTTGTGCCAGCTCCTTTTCTGATATTGTCCGCTACAACAAAGATGTTTAGTCCATATTTGACCGAATAATCTCGCCTAATTCTTCCAACAAAAACTTCGTCCCTATCCACGCAATTTATAGGCATTGGATAAAGATTTTTTGAAATGTCATCAACCACAATCAAGTTTTCAAAACTTGCAAAATCGCGTTTAACTTGCTCAATGTCAAAATCATTTTCGAGTTCAACATTTATACTTTCGCTGTGGCAATCAAAAACGGGAACACGCACCGTCGTTGCGGTAATTGGAAGGTCAGGTCTATGCAAAATTTTTCGTGTTTCAAAAATCATTTTTTGTTCTTCTTTTGTGTAACCATCATCCAAAAAATCGTCGATTTGTGGCAAAACATTATTAAAAATTGGATGAACAAATTTTTTAGGTGCAATGCCTTTTATTCCATTCTCCAAATCTTCTGTTCCGCGTTGCCCCGCGCCCGACACCGCTTGATAGGTCGAATAAACGACCCTTTTAATTCCATACTTTTCGTCCAAAACCTTTAAAGGTAAAACCGCTTGAATTGTCGAACAATTTGGGTTTGCTATCACCTTCGAAGGTAATAATAAATCTTCTTTATTTACTTCTGGGACAACCAAAGGCACTGTTTTTTCTTGTCTAAACGCGCTTGAATTATCAATAACTATTGCTCCATAAGACGCAAAAATAGGTGCAAAAATGCGAGATATTGTGCCACCCGCAGAAAAAAGAGCATAGTCAATCTTTTTATTTTTTATATTTTTTTCGTCAAGCAACTCGACGACATAATCTTTATTAAAAATGCTTACAACTTTCCCCGCACTTTTTTTAGACGCAAAAAGGTAAAAATTGTCCGCTTTAATATTTCTTTCTTGTAAAACTTTAATGATAATTTGCCCCACCTTTCCAGTGGCGCCAACTATAGCAATATTCATTTTAACTCCTTTAAGAAAGTCTCACAAAAGATTGTATTCGCCTATTATCAAAAAGTGTTACTTATTTACAAAAAAACAAGACCCATTTTTGAGCCTTGTTTTAAAATCTTAATTTAGTTACAAAAAATTGTGTTATATCTTTAATTTTTACTTTTATTAAAAACTAAAAAATCAAAAAATTTTAATAATTTTCTAGTTTATAGCTATTTGATTAAACTTTTTATATAGTTTTCCACATAAAAAGATGTGTTTACGAGCGAAGAAAAATTCAATTTTTCATCAGGCAAGCCTATATTTTCCACTTGAAAAGATAAAATCAAAGCGTTCATCTTTTTACTCCTTTTCAAGGCTTCTCCAATATCGCTTGTTAATTCATATTCTGATGCGTCCCTATGAAGAGAAGGATTTGCCTTGTTCATTTCATCTAAAAGCGTTGAATCTTTATTTGTAAAACCCGAAATTTCGTCATAGCAAACACATTCAATGTTGCTTAGTTTCGCGTTGTCTTTTATATTCTCGAATTGCGTTTTTAGTGTCTTTAAGTTGTTTGACAAAAGGTCAAAATTGACAAAGCCACTATTGGAATTTACATCGACGAGTCTAGAAAAAACCGTTTGATTATCGTCAAGATTTATTATTCCTTGCTTAAAAGTTGCTACAAAATTTGCAATTGTATTGCTTGACAAAACAAGTGTCTGATTGATTTGTCGTGTGCATTTTAGAAGTAAGCTTGGATAAAACTTTTTGTTTTGCTCATAGTAAAATTTTACAAGCCTTTTTAATTCTAAAAGTGGCATAAAACTTGTAAAAGTTATTTCGTTTTTGTATTCGTTATTAAAAACATATCCGCTATAGAAGCTGTTGATTTTAGCGTCTCCAATTTTACTCAAAAGGTCGACCAAAAGTTTTAGACCTAAATTATTTTTTGACTTTTCATTCTCATAGATTGTAAGCTTAAAAGTCTTTAATTCAAAGGAATTTGTCAAAAAATATTTGTCGTTAGAACATTTTGCAACACATTTAAAAGTTGTAGGAGACGACAAAAAAACGCCTTCTTTTTCGTTTGCAGTTAGTTCAATAATTTTTGAAGAGTTAAAAGTCTTGCCTTCAAAGATTTTATAAACTCCCGCAACTTTTTTAAAAATAAAGACCGCTTGAATTTTTTTGCAACTTTTAAGAGCGTGCAATGCAATAGCAACGCCCCCTAAACTTTTCGCGCAAAGTGGAGCGCGATTTGACAAGACGAAGTCTCCATTACGAACAAGTTTTCCACTCCAAAAATTAAAGTCAAACCATTTTTTTTCTGGACTTCGCACACAAAAATCAAGGCGAACAAGAAGAGTCGTTTTTTCTTCTTCACCCTCGTCTTTTATTACGACATTTGACACTTGGTCAATAGAAAATTTGAGCCCGTTTTGTTTTGCAAAAGCCATCAAATAATTTTGGAGGCTCTCTTCTTCATCCCCAACAACTTTTGCGTGAAATAACTCATCAAAATATTGATAAACACTTTTTTCTTCTAAGTTTTCCATAAAAATCCCTATCTTTAAAATATAGAAATTAGAGCAAAATTTAAAAACAATTTGAGGATTTACGCTCACAAAATGTCTTTAAGAGTTTAATTTGTAAAAAAGGTCAACTTTTTAGCAATATAACACGCCATTATAAACTAAAACCATATAATTCAAAAAAGGAGAAGAATTTACAATTCTCCCCCATTTTTTCTTAGTTTGCTCTATAAATTACTTGCTTTCTTTTTCTTTGCTCTTTTTTGCGACAACTTCTCTTCCGTCATAATAGCCACACTCTTTGCAAACTGTGTGTGGACGGATTGAAGCCTTGCAATGTGGGCATGAAACAAGTGTTGGAGCGGTTGCTGTCCAATTAGCTTTTCTGCTATCTCTTCTTGCTTTACTTACCTTTCCCTTTGGTACTGCCATTTTATCTATCTCCTATTTTTTATTTTACTAAACGGATTTTCTTCTTGCCTTTCCAATTCTTTTTCTATTTCCTCGCAATTACAAGTGTAAAGGTTTTTATTTTTTCCGCAAACGGAACACAATCCCTTACAATCTTCTTTGCAAAGAAGTCTACTGGAAAGTTTAAGAAGCAAGTTGTCTAAAAGTGGTTCATCTAAATTGACGCAACCTTGCAAAATAAGATAATCTTCGCTATCGTGCGAGTCATAACTTTCTACAAAGTTTTCGTCAATATCAAACTCAAAATCTTTTTCAAACTCGGTGCCACAGTTGTCGCACAAGCAAAGAAGTTTCACCATAGCCTTTGCATCAAGATATAGGTGGTCATTGAGATACTTCATCGTCCCTGCGACCTTTACATCGCTTATGGGCTTGCAATTTCTATCCGCCAAAACATCTTGTTCAAGCGCACACGAAATTTCAAATGGTTGCTCAACGCCTTCGTTAGCCTTCGCTTTAAGAATATTCAACAACATAGCATAACTATAATACAAGTTTTTTGCCTAGTTGTCAATGGTTTTTAAGCGACTTTTTAAAGAAAAGTTTGCCTAAATGAAAAAAGCCTTTCATATGAAAGACTCCTTTTTCATTCCACTTGGTGGGCAGGGATGGATTCGAACCATCGAAGGCTTAGCCGACGGATTTACAGTCCGTTGCATTTGACCGCTCTGCAACCTACCCAAATGTCGCAGTAGCTGGTGGATATAACATCCTGATGGACATTATACTGGGTGGAAGGCTACTGCGACTGGAGCTAGTGGTCGGAATCGAACCAACAACCGGCTGATTACAAATCAGCTGCTCTACCATTGAGCCACACTAGCATATATAAACCGTTTGGTGCCTTGGGGCGGAATCGAACCACCGACACGGGGATTTTCAGTCCCCTGCTCTACCGACTGAGCTACCAAGGCCTGCGGGTTTACGATTATAAAAATCGTAATGGCGACTTGGAAGAGACTCGAACTCTCGACCTCCGCCGTGACAGGGCGGCGTTCTAACCAACTGAACTACCAAGCCATATGTAAACCCAAAGCAACCGCAAACCCGCGAAAGAAACTTTGGTGGGCCTTCAGGGACTTGAACCCCGGACCGACCGGTTATGAGCCGGTTGCTCTAACCAACTGAGCTAAAGGCCCCTTTTGCATTTATTGTGGTCGGGGTGGAGAGACTCGAACTCCCGGCCCCATGGTCCCAAACCACGTGCGCTACCAACTACGCCACACCCCGCTAATAAATGCTCTTAAATCTTACAATAATATAAAAGAAAAGTCAACAATTTTTTATGATTTTTTTTATTTTTTTTAAAAAATTTTTTTTGACCTAAAATTTTGCCCTGTTTATAACGATTTTCACGAAGTCTACACCCTATTTTTTCTCCGCTTTTGATTTTATAGTCTTTACTTTAGAAATAAAATGTCATTTAACATAACTTTTTTACTATCTATACCTTACCTCTCACTTTATGTCTAAAAAGACAAAATTTGACAATCTTTTCTATTCCCCCCCTTCAAAAATACTTTATCCTATTTATAGAAGTTTTGATAACCTATCAAAATTCGATTTTTGGTAAAAAATTAAACAATATTTAAAAAAAGGAGCAAAAAATGGATATAAAGTACCGAAATTATAACAATGTCTTGTACGTTATGTTGATTGGCGAACTCGACGAGCATACTGCAAAATATACAAGCAAAACACTAGACGACCTTTTTGCGTCAACTATTTCAAGGCAAATTATCATAGACCTAAGCGAAATGAAATTTATGGACTCGACAGGAATTGGAGTTTTGATTGGCAGGTATAAAAAAATGAAAGCAAAGGGCGTGAGTATATTTATTTCTAATCCGTCCTACCACGCTGAAAAAATTTTCAAACTAACTGGGCTATACGAAATTATGCCAAAAATATCTTAAAGGAGAGAAAAAATGAAAGAAATTAACAAAATGGAACTTAAATTTAAAGCAATTAGCGAAAATGAATCTTTTGCGCGCGCGTCAGTCGCTGGATTTTGCTTGGGACTAAACCCTACAATGGACGAACTAACCGACATTAAAACAGCAGTTTCCGAAGCAGTCACAAATAGTATTGTTCACGCCTATCCAACGGATAAAAAGGGCGAAGTTACGCTTTCAGTTACAATTTTTGAAGGAAATTTACTCAAAATCGAAATTCGCGACTACGGTGTCGGAATAAAAGATGTCGAAAAAGCAAAACAACCATTTTTCACAACTAAGCCAAACGAAGAACGAAGCGGAATGGGATTTACAGTTATGGAAAGTTTTATGGACAGTTTAACTGTTAAAAACGAAAAAACAGGGGGCGTTTTGGTTGAACTAACCAAAAAAATAGAGAGCGAAAATGAAAAGATGAAAAAACTCGGTTAAAGGAAGGTTATAATGCTAGAATATGATGAAACATTAAGCCTTCTTAAAAAAGCAAAGGCTGGCGACGAAAACGCTAAAAATTTACTCATCGAAAACAACTCCCCGCTTGTCAAAAGTATCGTAAAAAGATATAAAAATAAAGGCGTTGAGTACGAAGATTTGTATCAACTCGGATGCGTCGGATTTACGAAGGCGATAAATAATTTTGATGAGTCATTCAATGTAAAATTCTCCACCTATGCCGTCCCTATGATTGCAGGCGAAATAAAAAGATACTTGCGCGACGATGGAAGCATCAAAGTTTCCCGCTCAATTAAAAGTAGATACTATCAAATTCAAAAATATATTGACGAATGTAAGGCGCAAAACAAAGAAACGCCTTCAACTCAAGAATTGTCAAAAGTTTTTGAAATTGACGAGCAAGAATTGATGTTCGTTTTAGAATCCGCCCGTATGCCAGTTTCCATTTACGACTCGCTGGATAAAGAGTCCGCGTCTGGACAAATGGTGCTTGATAGGCTATCAAAGGGCGACGAAAGCGATGAAAGAATTGATAGAATAGTTTTGACCGATATGATAAAAACACTCGACAATAAGGACAAAAAACTTATTCTCCTAAGGTTTTATAGAGACAAGACACAAAGCGAAGTCGCAAAAATCTTAGGCGTTTCACAAGTGCAAGTAAGTCGACTTGAAAACAAGATTCTTAAAAAAATGCGTGCCAAACTTGGTGGCTAGTTGGCACAAAATTTGTCACTTTTTGACCTAAAAACGCTCTATGTGTCCTTAAATTGATTTCTTGTTTAATTAAATTACTTTTCTCCACTTTACTCTTTTTACCTTTTTATAAATTCACTTTTTTAAAATTGATTTTTTTTAGATTTCTGATTTTGTAATTTTTGATTTAGGCTTAGATTATGATTAAAGTTTAGAATTAGATTGAAATTAAAATTGAGATTAAATTGAGATTAAATTGAGATTAAATTGAGATTAAATTGAGATTAAATTGAGATT
>ERZ808286.598-NODE-598-length-22767-cov-4.524480_pt1 | contig 22767 bp, 18 predicted proteins | sample MGYA00521276_ERZ808286 | MGnify/ENA primary metagenome ERZ808286 (study PRJEB31516, sample SAMN03275607) | gut metagenome | biome: mammalia-associated habitat; material: feces | host: Papio cynocephalus | place: Kenya | collected 2012-08-01 ... | reverse complement strand
GCGGGCGCGTCCCAGCGCGGCGGCGTCATTGACAAAACCGAAAGCGAAATCATCAAAAACGCCGTCGACTTTTCGGACAAGATCGCGCGCGAAATCATGGTGCCGCGTCAGGATATGGAATGTCTGTATCTGGAAAACACGTTCGACGAAAACTTTGACATCGTCAAGGAAAGCAACCACACGCGCTATCCCGTTTGCGACGAGGACAAGGACAACATCGTCGGCATGGTTCACCTGCGCGACCTGCTGATCAAAGAGGGCGAAAAAGACATCAAAAAAATGCTGCGCGAAATTCTGTTCGTGCCCGAAAGCCTGTCGGTGTCCGAAGTCCTGCACACCATGAAACGCCGCCGCATTCACATGGCGATCGTCGTCGACGAATACGGCGGAACGTCCGGACTGATTTCGATGGAAGACGTGTTGGAGGAACTGGTCGGCGACATTCAGGACGAACACGACACGACAGACGAGGTGTACGAAAAACGGCTGGACGACGGTTCCTATGAATTTCTGGGCATGACTCTGCTGGACGAAGCGCTGGAATACATGGGTCTGCGTCCTTTGGACGAACACGAGGAAGACACCATCGGCGGCTATGTGTTCGGGCTGCTGGCGCGCAAACCCAAAGTCGGCGACGTTGTGGACTGCCCGCAATGCAGTTTCGAGATTTTGGAAATCGACGGTTTCCGCGTCAAAAAAGTCAAGGCTTTCGTCAAAAAAGGCGAAGACGAATCCGTCGACGAAACAGAGGAAAAAGCGGGCTGAACGAAATAAAGAAACGAAAAGGGGCTTGCCGCGCGCAAGCCCCTTTCCTTTGTCCGCGGTCGGATTATTTCGCGGGCGTCAGCTTGATCAACGTGATTTCGGACGGCGCCAGAAAGCGCATTTGCGGTCCCCACTGCCCCGCCCCGCGCGTGACGTAAACGCCATCGTATTTTCCGGCGAAATATTTGTTCGCCAGCTTTGTCAAAACGTGGAACGGGAAAATCTGACCGCCGTGCGTGTGACCGGAAACGGTCAGGTCGGCTTTGTCGAAAAAGGTCGGCGTGTGCGACATCATCAGCCGGAACTGCGAATCCGCGCTGTTTTCAAACGCCTTGTCCGCGTCGGATTTCACGCCGAAACGCGCGCCCGACGGATCGGGAACGCCGGCGACGAACAAAGACGGGGAAACGGCGAAGCCGCTGTTTTCAAGAAAGATGAAGCCCGCCCGTTTCAACGCTTCCGTCGTTTTGGCGTATCCGACGTAAAATTCGTGATTGCCCGTAACGAAATAAACGCCCGATTTGGCTTTCAGTCCGGTCAGCAATCCGGTCAAATCCCGTATTTTTTCAACGTCGTCGTCCAAAATGTCGCCGTCCAGCAAAATGACGTCGGGATTCAACGCGTTCGCGCGCGCGACGATCCCCTTGATCTTTTCAGGCGAAACCGTCCTGTGGATATGCAGATCGCTGAGCAAGACGACGTTTTGCGCCGTTTTGATTTTGTCGGAAGCGATTTCGACCGTTTTGACGGCCGGCACTTTCAATCCGCAGTGCAAAGCCCACGCGGACGCCGCGAACGCCAAAGCCGCCGTCGCCGCGTTCAACCGGGGCGTCCACGTCCGATCCAGCAGGGAAACGGCGATGCCCGTTTTATACAGGACCGCCCAAACCGCGTCGCGCGCGACCGTCAGCGTCAGCAATATGATGCAGAAAATGTAGACGAACCAGACCGCCGCGCGCCACGCCGGATACGCGCCGCCGAAAACGTTTTCGAACGAATCGTCCGACAACAGCGGCATGCACCCCAAAACCAGCGCGGCGGCGAACAACCCCGCAACCTTTACCGCCGTCATATCCGGACAGTACGCGTATCGGAACAACAAAGGAAGTGTCACCAGACACCCCAGAAACGAAGTGGTGATCACGCATGAAATCATAAAGCCTCCGCTTTGTTTGAAATGAACGGGACTTTATTTATACAGTTTAAAGCTGACTTTAAGTCAATATCTTTTTTTGATCAGACAATACGCCGCCATTGTCAAAAACGTCGCCGTTTCCGAAACGGGCATCGCCAGCCAAATTCCCTTTGTTCCGAACAGCAACGGCATAACGTGAAACGACGCCGTCAAAAAAACGAAACCGCGCAACAGGGAAAAGACCGTCGCGGGCGTCAGACGTTCGACGCTTTGGAAATAACCGATCCCCGTCAGATTCAGAATAAAAAAGACAAAGCCGGACGTGAAAAAGGGCAAACCGTCGACCGCCAGCTTTGCCGCCGTTTCCCGCGCGTCCAAAAACAATCCGACCGCCGTCGCCGGAAACAGCGTGAAAAACAGCGTCGACGCCGCGCCGCACAAAACGCCCGCGAACGCGGCGACCTTTTCCGTTTGAACGATTCTGCGCCGATCGCCCAAACCGTAATTAAAACTGACGATCGGCTGGGCGGATTGCGCGATCGCGCTGCCGACCATAAACGCGAAAGGCATATAGTAACAGCCTATGCCGAACGCCCCGACGCCGTCGTCGCCCAGATAGCGCATAAACACACGGTTTCCCGTGAACATCAGCATCGCCATCGTCGATTCGCCCAGCAGAGCGGAAGACCCGATTTTGCATTGCTTCCAAATGTTTTCAAAAAACAGGTGAAATCCCCGCAACCCGATTTTCACCGGATAGAACCGCAGCGTCTTGGCGAAAAACAACAGATAGACGATCGCCGCCGTTCCGCCCGTGAAAACGGAAATCGACGACGCGAACGCCGCCCCCATAACGCCCCATTGAAACGGAAAAATGAACAGCCAGTCCAGAAACACGTTCAGCAAAGCCGGAACGATATTGCACCACATCGCCAGCTTCGGCGCGCCGTCCAGCCGGATATAAAACAGCGCGACCGCGCCCCAGATTTGAAAAACCAGCGCGGGAACGAACCAGCGCAGATAGGTGACGACCATATTCGTCAAATGATCCGACGCCCCCAGCAGGCGCGCCGTTTCAAACGGAAATATCATGACGGCGGCGATCAAAACCGCCGTCGCGCCCGTGACAAACAGCATCGCTTGCGTGACGTTGAACCGCGCCCGTTTGATTTTCCCTTTGGACAGGGAAACGGCGGCGACGACCGACCCGCCGATACCGACCATCAGCCCGAATCCCATCACGACCATCATCAGCGGCACGCAAATGTTGACCGCCGCGATTCCGTCGCCGCCGACGCCGCGCCCGACGAAAATCCCGTCCGCCGCCGTCACCGCGCACAGGCACAGCATTCCCGCCAAAGTCGGAAAGAACAGTTTTTTGAACAGAACGGAAACTTTTTCGTTTTTAAAATCCATAAGTCCACCTTTCGACGCGAAAAAACCGGATAAAACGATTGGTTTTACCCAGTCATCTTATCCGGTTTCAAACCTCCGATGAGGATTACAAAACTTGTTGCTCCGCCGCTTATACAGGATTGCGAAACAATGTCAAGCGTTAGTTTTCGATTTTCTTGATCACTTTGCACGGATTGCCCGCGGCGATGACGTTCGCGGGAATGTCTTTGGTCACGACGCTGCCTGCCCCGACGACGCTGTTGTCGCCGATCGTCACGCCCTGCAAAATCACGACCGATCCGCCGATCCAAACGTCTTTGCCGATCGTGATCGGTTTCGCCTTTTCAACGCCCGTCCGCCTTTGTTTCGCGTCGACCGGGTGGTTGACCGTGTAAAACTGCGCGTTCGGTCCGATCAGCGTGTGTTCGCCGACGCGGACAAATCCCGCGTCCAGAAACACCGCACCCGTGTTCAGATAAGCGCCGTCGCCCAGAAAAACGTGACAACCGTAATCGCAATAAACGGGCGGGACGACCGTCACCCCCGTTCCGACCGCGCCGAACATCTGCTTCATCAATTCCGCGCGGCGTTCCTTTTCCGAAACGCCGGTCGCGTTGTATTCTTTCAGCAGCCGCTGAATCCTGACGTAATAGCCGGACAGCTCATCCGACGTCGCGTCGAACCACTCGCCGGCGCGCTGTTTTTCATATTCCGTTTTCATCGTCATTCAAAATAACGGTAAAGAAAGTTTTCCGTTTTTTCGTCGCAGTCGCCGTCGTCCCCGTCGGATTTGGCGGGCGGTTGCGCCGTTCCCGTTTCCAGCGTAACGATCACCGCGCCCAGCCGTTCGCCGTCCAGTCCGTCGATTGACAGCGCGCCGCCTTTCAGCTTCAAAGCGGGCAAGTCGAATTCCGCGCTTTCGTCAGCCGCCGCCAGCAAGCTTTTCTGCTGTTTTTTCGGCGGGACGGCGCCCGCCCCCAGCGTCGACAAAAACGCCAGATTGCCAGACGAACACCAACCCGATCCCGCGACTTTTCCGGGTTCGCGGCGGCGCATTTTAAACCACAGGCGTTTTTTCAGCCCCGATTTGTCCAGCGCCGTGTAGACGCGCACCCTGCCGAACGAAGACAGCGCGTCGGGAATGTTCGTAATCATGCGGGTCAGCTTTTTTGAAATTTTCAGATACCCCGTTTTATCCCCGTCGACTTTCGCCAGCATGCTGTACACGACGTCCTGCGACGGCAAGCGTTCCCAGAAACAGGTCGAAACGGAGTCGACCGCTTCGGCGGGCAAGCGCATTCTGCCGCGGTATCCGGCGTCGTTCACGCGCACGAAAAACCGCGTGTTCGGGTGATAGAAAACGAAATCGGCGTCGTAATCCTTCGCCAAACCGGTCGCGTACCTGGACGCCGCCGCGGCGACCTTGCGCGTGTTCCGGTCGTCCGCCGCCGCTTTGAAAGCGGGATCGGCGAAAATGTTTTCCCGCGCGAACCGCCGCAATTCGCCGCACACACGCGTTTCTTCGGCGCGCACGAAATCGCGCATCGCTTCGGCGACCGTCGGTTCGGCGATCGCCGCCGCGGCGGGCGTTTCCACCGCGACGACATCTTGCGCGGCGGCGGCGCGACCGCCCGACAACAACAGGCAAGCCGTCAGAAACACCCCGTATTTATTCATGCGCTTTCCCTTTCAATCACAAGGATTTCAGCCGTTCCAAAGCCCCGCCGACGTTTTTCAGAGCGGTTTGGGCTTCTTCCAGACGTTTTTTCTGTTCCTCGACCACCGCGGCGGGCGCTTTGGCGACGAAAGAATCGTTGTTCAGCCGACCGGACAGCGACGAAATCGTCTTTTCCAGATTCGCCTTTTCCTTGTTCAGCCGTTCCGTTTCCTTGGCGACGTCGATCACCCCCGCCAAAGGCAGCAGGATTTCCGCCGTGCCGAACACCGCCTGCGCCGCGCCCTTTTCGTCGTCGGCGGAAGTCGAAACTTCCGCTTTTTCCAGACGGGCGAGCGTTTTGATCAGCGTGCCGAATTTTTCCAGCCGTTTGATTTCGGCATCGGACGCCTTGCCCAGCAGCATCGTGATTTTAGCGGACGGCGCGATGTTCATTTCGGAACGCAGCGAACGCACCGCCGCGACCAGATCGACCACCCAGTCCAAATCCGTTTCGGCGGCGGAATCGACCAGATCGCGCAAATCGCCCCAATCCGTGACGATCAGCATTTTGTCGTGGTCCGTTTTGCCCCACAGCTCTTCAGTCACGAACGGCATGATCGGGTGCAGCATAATCAAAATGCGTTCCAGCACCCAAACCGCCGTCGCCCGCGTTTCGGCTTTCGCCGATTCGTCGTCGCCGAAGAAAAGCGGTTTCGCAAATTCCAGATACCAGTCGCAGAACGTGCCCCAGACGAACTGATACGCCGCGTTTGCCGCTTCGTTGAACTTGTATTCGTCAAAAGCGGTCGTGACTTTGCCGTGCGCCTGCGCCGCCTTGGACACGATCCATTTGTTCAGCGGGTTTTCAACCGATTTCGGATCGAAGCCCTTGACCGCCTTGCATTCGTTCATTTCGCAGAAACGCGCGGCGTTCCACAGTTTCGTCACAAAGTTGCGGTATCCCTCGACGCGCGATTCGCTCATCAAAACGTCGCGTCCCTGCGCCGCCATCGCCGCCAGAGTGAACCGCATCGCGTCGACGCCGTACTTGTCCGCCAAAATCAGCGGGTCGATGACGTTGCCCTTCGATTTCGACATCTTGCGTCCCTGTTCGTCGCGCACCAAAGCGTGAATGTAGACGGTTTTGAACGGCACGTCTTTCATAAAGTGCAGTCCCAGCATCACCATGCGGGCGACCCAGAAGAAAATAATGTCGAAGCCGGTCACCAGAACGTTCGTCGGATAGTAACGGCGCAATTCCTTGGTGTCGTCGGGCCAGCCCAGCGTCGAAAACGGCCAGATGCCCGAAGAAAACCATGTGTCGAACACGTCCGGATCCTGTTTCAAATCGACGTGTTTGCCGTAATGTTTGTCCGCCTCCGCCTGCGCCAGTTCGACGTTTTCCTCGACGAAGAAACGACCGTCGGGACCGTACCAGACGGGAATCTGGTGTCCCCACCACAGCTGACGGGAAACGCACCACGGCTGAATGTTGCGCATCCATTCGAAATAGGTTTTCTCCCACGCCTTGGGCACGAATTCCATGCGTCCGTCTTCGACCACCTTGATCGCTTCCGCCGCCAGTTTCGGCGCGTCGACGAACCACTGGTCCGTCAGCCACGGTTCGATCACGACGCCCGAACGGTCGCCGTAGGGAATCGTCATGGGGTTGTCTTCCTCTTTGACGAACAGTCCCAGAGCCTTGACGTCGTCCAGCACTTTGACGCGGGCGTCCGCCGTCGTCAAACCGCGGTAGGCTTCGGGCGCGTTTTCGTTCAAATGCGCCGTCGAATCCAAAATGTTGATCATCGGCAGGTTGTGGCGTTTGCCGACTTCGAAGTCGTTGAAATCGTGCGCCGGCGTGATTTTCACCGCGCCCGTTCCCTTGGTCGGATCGGCGTGTTCGTCGGCGACGACGGGAATCGCGCGGTTGCAAATCGGAATGATCACGTTTTTGCCGATCAGATCCTTGTAGCGTTCATCGTCGGCGGAAACGGCGACGGCGGTGTCGCCGAACAGCGTTTCCGGACGCGTCGTCGCAATCGTGATAAAGCGTCCGTCCTCGTTTTCGACGGGGTATTTGAAATACCACATCTTGCCGACGACTTCGCGCTGTTCGACTTCCAGATCGGAAATCGCCGTTTGCAGATACGGATCCCAGTTGACCAGACGTTTCGCGCGGTAGACCAGTCCGTCCTTGTACAGCGTCACAAATTCCTGACGCACGGCGCGGCACAGTCCCTCGTCCATCGTAAAGCGTTCGCGCGGCCAATCCAAAGACGCGCCCAAACGCCGCAGCTGGTTGGTGATCTGACCGCCGGATTTGGCTTTCCATTCCCAAACCTTTTCAATAAACTTTTCGCGTCCCAGATCGTGACGGGACACGCCCTCTTTCGCCAGCAGACGTTCGACGACCATCTGCGTCGCGATGCCGGCGTGGTCGGTTCCGGGCTGCCACAGCACGTCCTTGCCCTTCATGCGCTGATAGCGAATCAGCGAATCCTGAATCGTGAACGTCAAAGCGTGACCGATATGCAGATTGCCCGTCACGTTGGGGGGCGGAATCATAATGCAGTACGGTTCCTTGTCCGAATCGGGATCGCAGGCGAACGCGCCCGATTTTTCCCATTGTTCGTAAATTTTCGTTTCCACGTCGGACGGGCTGTAAGTTTTGTCCAGCATCGCCGTTTTCTCCTTCACGTTTGACATTCAAAAAAAATTTTCCCCAAGCGTTTGAACGGGCTTGAGGAAATAAAACTCGTTTCGCCGATTATTTCAGATCCAGCCTGTCCATGATATGGGCGACCTCTTTTTTAACGACGCGTTCAACAATATCGGGCAGATTGACGTCCAGCCATTCCTTTAAATACGGCTTCAACGTTTCGCGAACGATGGCTTCGATCGTCAGATCGCCTTTGCCCAGACTCAGGCGTTTTTCCGACGCGATGCTGCGCAAATGCGACAAGGACTCCGTCGCCGCGGCAAGCGTCGGTTCCGCCAGCTGCAAATCGTCGTCGTCGAAACGGTTGCGCGCCGTTTCCTTGATTAAATCCGACAATGTTTCCTCTTTCATCGGCGCGTCGGGAATGACGGGCTCGGGGGTGAAATCGTCCTCTTCGTCGACGGCGGGCTGAACGGGCGCCTTTGGCGGAACGATCATTTCAGCCGTCAAATCCATCACGCCGTCCCGCTTTCCGGCGACCGGAGCGGCGGGCTGTTCGTCTTTTTTCGATTCGGACCGCGCCGCGGCAGTCGTTTGTTCGGCGGGCGCGGCGGCGGGCTGGCGCGCTTCAGCGCCGTCTTGTTCGGCGGACGGCTGTTCGGCGACCTGCCGCGCCGCGGGTTGAGCGGCGGAAGCGGGCGCGCTTTTCGGACCGTTGTCTTCCCCTTCCGCCAGAATATTGCGAATCGAGGCGAGAATGTCTTCCATTGACGGTTCGTTTTGTTCAGTCATTTTCTGTCCACAGTTTCCGATAATTTTCTTTAATATACACCCTTTGACGAATGGGGCAAGCCGATATTTCGCTTTCCCGTCACAAACTTAGCCCTCTTTGACCGTTTCCGGATTTTCGCCGTCCGTTTCGGCGTCAGCCGGTTCCGCCGCGGCGTTTTCCGAAGCGGACGTTTCCGTTCCGGCTTTTTTTTCAGTCGGATTTTTACGGTATTTTTCCAAATCCAGCTCCAGCCCCGCGGGCGTCATCAGCCCCATCGACGCGATCAGATTATAGGCGGCGTCGATCAGGTTTTTCTTGGCGGTCACGACGTTGACGCGCGCGTCCAGCAGTTCCTGTTCCGCGTTCAAAATATCCAAAACGGTGCGTTCGCCCGCCTGTTCTTCGTACTTGACGCCGTCCAAAGCCAAAGCGGAGGCCTTGACCTGTTCTTCCAGCGCGGACAGGGACGAGCGCGTCGCCTGATAATTTTCCCACGCCTGAGTCGTCGCGCGCGACACGTCGCGTTTGACCGCCATGACGTTGATGCCCGCCTGCCCCGCGACGCGTTTGGCTTCGCGGACTTGGGAAACCGTGCTGCCCGCGCGGTAGAACGGCACGTTCATCACCAGCATGACGCTGGTGTCCTCTTCGCGGGCGCGTCCCGTGCGCGCGGACGCCAAAGCGTGATTGTCGATATAGCTTCTAGATCCGTGCGCGCCGGCGCGGGTGTTTTGGTATCCGGCCTGAACGTCAACGGTCGGATAGTATCCCGACTGCGCCACCTGAATCGAACTTTCGGCGCTTTGCGCGCTTTTTTCTGCGGCGACGACGGCGGGATTGCTCTTCATCGCGATGTCGATCGCGTCGTCCAGCGTCTGCGGCAGTTTAGCGGCGGGAACTTCGGGTTCGAAAATCTTTTCGGGCAGTTTGCCGATCACTTTCTGATACACGGCGTAAGCGACCTTCAAATTCCCTTCGGCGGCGATTCGCCCCGAAACGGCGGCGGCGTAGCGGGCGTCGGCTTGCGCCACGTCGGTTTTCGTCAATTCGCCGACGCGGAAACGGTCGCGCGTGTATTCCAGTTGACGTTTCAAGACGGCTTCGTTGTTCTGATGCAGTTTGACGATCGCGACGTCGCGGATCACCCCCGTGTAAGCGGCGACCGCATCCGTCAGTGTGGACTGCTCCACGCCGTTCAGGTTCGCGATTTCGGCTTCAAAGCGCGCTTTGGCGGCTTTGACCGACGCGGACGTCTGAAATCCGGAAAACAGGGACTGCACCGCGTTCACGCCGAAAGAAACGGGTTTGTTTTCGCTTTCGGAAAACAAGGGGGACGTTCTGGAACGCGTGTATTGATAACCGTAAGAGGCGTTGCCCGTCACCGTCGGCTTGTATCCCGCCCGGCTTTGCGCGATTTTTTCATACACCGATGAAACGTACTGCCGCTGCGACAAAATCGTCGGGTTGGCGACATATGTGTATTCCAAAGCCTCTTGCAGCGTTTCGGCGCCGGCGGGCGCGACCAGCAAAAAGGCGGACAGCGACGCTCCGGACAGGATTTGTTTCAATTTCCGTTGACTAGACACAATAATCCCCCTTGCAAACATTGGGTAATTTTTCGACCTTTCTTTTTACCGTCAATCACGGGTGAATAGCAACAAGATTTTAAGAGAGCGTTTCAAAATCAAAGCTTTTGACGTCGTTTGAATCCAAAAAGCCGCCCAAATCGATTTCAAACGCCGTCGTGCGGAACAGCTCCGCGTTTTTTTTCACGATTTTGACGACCCTGCCCGCCGCGTCCCCCGTTTCGGCGACGACAGCGACCAGCCGCCCGTTTTCCGCCAGCTGTTCGATCAAAGCGTCGGGCACGCGGGGAACGACGCCGTCCGAAAAGACGATGTCGAACGGCGCCTGCGCGGGAAATCCCCGTTCCGGCGGCAAATTCAAAACGGCGACGTTGTCGATTTGCGCGTCGATCAAAAGCTGTTGCGCGGCGTCGCAAACGCCTTCGTCCGATTCAAGAGCGACGACCGCCCGCGTCATGCCCGCCATCACCGCCGCCGTGTATCCCGTGAACGCGCCGGCATCCAAAACGAAATCGGACGGCTTCGGTTCGGTCAACAGCAACAGCTCCGCTTCGATTCGCGGAGAAAAAAGAATATGGCGGGAATCAAGACGGATATTTTCGTCGGCGTAAGCTTTCCCTTGCAGGCGTTCGGGCAAAAACAGCTCGCGCGCGACGCCGCCCATCGCCGTCAGCAAAGCCGAATCGACGATTCCGTTGGCAATCAACTGCCCAACCACCATGTTTTCGCGCGCCGCGTCGCGGACGCCTTCGTTTGCAAAACCGACCATTTTTCCCTCGTTTTTCCCGAATTTTGTAGCACAACCGATTTTTTTTTGCCACTGATAAAAAAAAATTGCATTTTTTTGTTGACTGGGGAAGTTCGAATGTTATATAAGCTTTCTTGTCTTCAAGGGACACAAACCGCTTCGGGGCCGAATGGCAGAATGGTTATGCAGAGGACTGCAAATCCTTAGATATCGGTTCGATTCCGGTTTCGGCCTCCAAAGATTATTCCGCGATAGCTCAGCGGTAGAGCAATCGGCTGTTAACCGATTGGTCGTAGGTTCGAATCCTACTCGCGGAGCCAATTAAAAAATCCTCGGTTTCGATCGGGGATTTTTTTTGCGTCCGCGTCGTCCGCCGCGCGACATTTATTTTCAGACCAGCGGTTTGCCGATTTTAAAGGGTTTTTAAACTCGAATTTGACACTTATTTTTAGACTCGGATTGAGCGTTTTTTTCGATGAAAAAGGGGCGGAGTTTCAACCGCCCCGTCGCGCAAAAAAACACGCCGCAAAAAAACAAGCGGTCGCGAAACGCGAACCGCCTGTTTTCATAAAACCGATCGCCTTAGTTGACGGCGTCTTTCAAACCCTTGCCGGCTTTGAATTTCGGCTGTTTAGAAGCCGGAATGTTGATTTCGGCACCCGTGCGGGGGTTGCGACCTTTGGTGGCTTCGCGTTTGGCAACATTGAACGTGCCAAAGCCGACCAGACGGACTTCGTCGTCTTTCTTCAACGCGCCGGTAACGGCGTTCAGGAAAGCGTCAACGGCTTTGCCGGCGTCCGTTTTGGACAAACCGGTGTTCTTAGCAACTTCGGCTACGAGATCGTTCTTATTCACTTGAGGGCTCCCTCTATTAAAATTAAAAGTCAAAACTCAGATTCGGTAACGAATCTAACGGGAAGTTTAAAACGCCGGGCTTTCGTCGGTCAACAAAAAATATAACATTTCCGCGCTTTTTTGCTTTTTTTTCGTATTTTGACGCCCCGATTTTCCGCAAAACGGCTTTTCGGAATCGAACAGGGGAGGAATCGCTCCCTCCCCTTTGATTTCGTTGGTTTTTCACGCCTCAATGACAGCGGATCTCTTCGGCGTCGGCGTCCTTGTCCGGCATTGCCGCTTTGGCTTTGGCGTCTTCCTCCTCCTCGTTCCACTCGATGGGGATCAGGGGGCGGATCAAAGCGCGTTTCAGAACTTCCTCGGCGTTGGAAACGGGAATGATGTCCATTCCCTTTTTCACGTTGTCGGGGATTTCTTCCAAATCTTTTTCGTTTTCCCGCGGAATCAAGACCGTCTTAACCCCCGCGCGCAACGCCGCCAGCAGTTTTTCTTTCAAACCGCCGATCGGCAACACTTTGCCCAGCAGCGTGATTTCGCCGGTCATCGCGATATCCTTGGACACGGGAATGCCCGTCATCGCGGACACCAAAGACGTGCACATCGCGATCCCCGCCGACGGTCCGTCTTTGGGCGTCGCGCCTTCGGGAACGTGGACGTGAATATCGCGTTTGTCGAACAGATCGGGGCGAATGCCGAATTGCACCGCGTGCGAACGGACGAACGAACGCGCCGCCGCGATCGATTCCTTCATCACGTCGCCCAGCTGTCCCGTCTGCGTCACGCGTCCGTGACCGGGCATCATGACGGCTTCGATCGACAGGATTTCGCCGCCGACTTCCGTCCACGCCAGCCCCGTCGTCACGCCGACCTGATCCTGCTTTTCCGCGACGCCGTAAGTGTAGACGGGAACGCCCGCGTATTTTTTCAGATTGCGTTCGGTGACGGCGACGGATTTTTTGCTCGTCGTCATCAGTTCTTTCGTCGCCTTGCGCGCCAGTCCCGCCAAAGCGCGGTCCAGATTGCGGACGCCCGATTCGCGGGTGTACAGCCGGATCAGGGAACGCAGAGCCTCGTCGCTGACGCTCCATTCCTTTTCGGACAATCCCGCCGCCTCGCGCTGTTTTTTAATCAGGTGGCATTTGGCGATTTCCACCTTTTCGTCTTCGGTGTAGCCGGCGATGCGAATGATCTCCATACGATCCAGCAAAGGACGCGGCATTTTCAGCGAATTCGCCGTCGTGATGAACATCACGTCGGACAGGTCGTAGTCGACTTCCAGATAATGGTCGCTGAACGTGCCGTTCTGCGCGGGGTCGAGAACCTCCAACAGCGCCGAAGACGGGTCGCCGCGCCAATCCGCGCCCAGCTTGTCGATTTCGTCCAGCAAAAACAGCGGGTTGCGGGTTTTGACCTTTTTCATGCTTTGGATAATCTTGCCGGGCATCGCCCCCACATAAGTGCGGCGGTGTCCGCGGATTTCCGCTTCGTCGCGCATGCCGCCCAAGCTGGCGCGCACGAATTTGCGCCCCGTCGCCCGCGCGATCGATTCGCCCAGCGACGTCTTCCCCACGCCCGGAGGTCCGACCAGACACAAAATGGGACCATTGACGGACTTTGTTTTCTTTTGCACCGCCAGATATTCCAAAATGCGCTCTTTGACCTTTTCCAGCCCGTAATGATCGTGATTCAGAATTTCCTCGGCTTTTTTCAGATCGGTTTGAATCGGCGATTTTTTACCCCAAGGCAGATCCAGCAGCCAATCCAGATAATTGCGGATAACGGTCGCTTCGGACGACATGGGGCTCATGTGGCGCAGCTTTTTCAGTTCGGATTCCGCCTTGTTTTTGGCTTCGGCGGACATTTTCGTCTTTTTGATCCGCGTTTCCAGCTCGTCCAGTTCGGCGGAACCGTCGTCGTCGCCCAATTCCTTTTGAATGGCTTTCATCTGTTCGTTCAGATAATAGTCGCGCTGGGACTTTTCCATCTGTTTTTTGACGCGGCGGCGGATTTTCTTTTCCACCTGCAACACGCCCATCTCCGATTCGATAAAGCCGAACAGCAATTCCAAACGCGAAAACACGTTTTGCGTTTCCAGCAGGTTCTGACGGTCGGACAGTTTCAACAGCAGATGCGACGCGATCACGTCCGCCAGTTTGGACGGATCTTCGATCTGCCCGATGGACAACAGGATTTCGGGCGGGATTTTTTTGTTCAGCCGGACGTATTCTTCAAACTGCGACATCAGCGACCGCATAAAGGCGTTGACGTCGTCCTTGGCGTCCAGATTGTCCGCCAGTTCCTCGACAGCCGCTTCGAACCGCCCGTCGTTTTCGGCGAAGTTTTTGATTTTGACGCGATTGACGCCTTCGACCAGCGCCTTGACCGTCCCGTCGGGCAAGCGCAACAGCTGGACGACGGACCCCAGCGTCCCGACGCCGTACATGTCTTCCGCTTTCGGATCGTCCGTCGCGGGATCCTTCTGCGTCAGCAAAACGATCCGGCGGTCGTCCGTCATCGCCTTGTCCAAAGCCTTGACGGATTTTTCGCGACCGACGAACAGCGGCACGATCATATGCGGGAAAATGACGATGTCCCGCAAGGGCAGCAGCGGATAAACTTTTTCTTCAACAGGCGCGTCCATGACACTTCCCTTTCCTTGAACAGTATTGCAAAAGCCGTTTATAGATAAGGCGGCGGAAAAGAAACCGCAAGGGGGCGATCGGCGAAAAAAAACTTACGCCGACGCCTCTTTGCTTTTCTTGCGGTAAATGCGCAAAGGTTTCGTTTCGCCGGCGACGACCTTTTCATCGACGACGATTTCGGCGACGTCTTCCATGGACGGCAGTTCGAACATCGTATCCAGCAGCAGCCGTTCGATAATGGCGCGCAAGCCCCTCGCCCCCGTTTTGCGTTCGACCGCCTTTTCGGCGACGGCGCGCAAAGCCTGCGGCGTAAAGGTCAGCTTGACGTTTTCCATATCGAACAGAGTCTGATACTGTTTGACCAGAGCGTTTTTCGGCTGGGTCAGAATGGCGATCAGGGCGTCCTCGTCCAAATCGTCCAGCGTTGCCAGCACGGGCAGACGTCCGATAAATTCGGGAATTAAGCCGAATTTCAACAAATCTTCGGGTTCGACGTCGCGCAGGACTTCGCCCGTTTTGCGTTCGTCGGGTCCCGACACGTTCGCGCCGAAACCGATGGAGGACTTGTTCGTCCGCTGCGCGATGACCTTTTCCAACCCCGCGAAAGCCCCGCCGCAGATAAACAGAATGTTCGTCGTGTCGACCTGAATGAATTCCTGCTGCGGGTGTTTGCGACCGCCTTGCGGCGGAACGGAGGCGACGGTGCCTTCCATGATTTTCAGCAAAGCCTGCTGGACGCCTTCGCCCGACACGTCGCGGGTGATGGACGGGTTTTCGGATTTGCGCGAAATCTTGTCGATTTCATCGATGTAGATGATGCCGCGCTGCGCCTTTTCGACATTGTAATCGGACGCCTGCAACAGCTTTAAAATGATGTTTTCGACGTCTTCGCCGACATAGCCCGCTTCGGTCAGCGTCGTCGCGTCCGCCATGGCGAACGGCACGTCCAGAATGCGCGCCAGCGTCTGCGCCATCAGCGTTTTGCCCGATCCCGTCGGACCGATCAGCAGAATGTTCGATTTGGCGATTTCGACGTCGGATTTGCCGCCGTCTTTGGTCAGCAGACGCTTGTAGTGGTTGTGAACGCTGACGGACAGCACCTTTTTCGCCAGATCCTGCCCGATGACGTAATCGTCCAGCGCGTCTTTGATTTTCTGCGGCGTCGGAATTTTTCCGGCTTCTTTTTCGGCTTTTTCCTGACGTTCCTCTTTGACGATGTCGGCGCACAGACCGATGCATTCGTCGCAGATAAAGACGTTCGGACCGGCGATCAGCTTTTTCACCTCATGCTGGCTTTTGCCGCAAAAAGAGCAATACAGCGTTCCCTTTTTATCTTTGTCGTCTTTGGACGTTGTTTTTGTCATAGTCGTCAAAATCCTTCTTCTTCTTTCGCCATGCTACGCGGTCAAGCGGGCAAAGGCAATATCGTATTAGGGCGGGGAAAAGCGTCGAAAACGCGTTATTCCGCCGCTTTTTCGCGTTTGGAAACCACTTCGTCGATCAGACCGAACGCCTTGGCTTCCTCCGCGCTCATGAAATTGTCGCGTTCCATCGCCTTTTCGATCGTTTCCAGCGTCTGCCCCGTCTGTTCGACGTAAATGTTGTTCAAACGAGCGCGCAAAGCCAGAATTTCGCGGGCGTGGATTTCGATGTCGGTCGCCTGACCGCGGAAACCGCCCGACGGCTGATGAATCATCACGCGCGCGTTGGGCAGACAGAAACGCTTGCCTTTTGCCCCCGCCGTCAGCAGCAGGGATCCCATGGACGCCGCCTGACCGATGCACAGCGTGGACACGTCGCAGCGGATATAGTTCATCGTGTCGAAAATCGCCATGCCCGACGTGACGACGCCGCCCGGCGAATTGATGTAAAAAGCGATGTCCTTGTTCGGATTTTCGGATTCCAAAAACAGCAGCTGGGCGCAAATCAGGCTGGCGACTTCGTCCTGCACTTCGCCCGTCAGGAAAACGATGCGTTCTTTCAACAAACGGGAATAGATGTCGAACGACCTTTCCCCGCGGCTGGTTTGTTCGATGACCATCGGCACCAAAGTATTCATATAGACGTCCATCGGATCGCGTTCACGCATGTTTTTCATCTCCTGTTTATAATTCGACTAAAAGGAACCGCCGGAAATTCCCGCGGTTCCTTCACGTGTTTTTCAAAGAAAAGACGGATTATTCTTCCGTTTTTTTCTTGGAAGAAGCCTTTTTAGCGGGTTTCTTTTCTTCGTTTCCTTCGGCGTTTTCAGCCGTTTCGCCGGCGGCTTTGGCTTTTTTCGCCGTCGATTTCTTGGCTTTCTTCGTTTCGGGCTTTTTGTCTTCTTCGGCGTCGGCTTTGTACAATTCTTCCGGCGTCACTTTCTTTTCGTTCAGCTTGACGCCTTTCAGAATAAAGTCGATGACCTTTTCTTCAAACAGCGGCGCGCGCAGTCTTTCCAGCATTTCGGGGTGTTTCGCGTAGAAATCGAAAACAGCCTTTTCCTGACCGGGGAACTGGCGGGCTTCCATCATGATGGCGCGGTTCAAATCGGCGTCGGTGACGGCGATTTTGTTTTTCATGCCGATTTCAGCCAGCAACAATCCCAAACGCACGCGGCGTTCGGCGATCGCGCGGTATTCGTCGCGCAGTTCGTCGTCGGATTTGCCCGCGTCGTCTTCGTCCAGCTGTTTTTTGTCCTTCGCCGTCTGAACCTGTTTCCAGATCGCGTCGAATTCCATGTCCAGCATCGTCTGCGGAACGGGGAAGTCGTGCGCGTCCGCCAAAGCGTCCAGCAAAGCGCGTTTCAGCGCGTTCATGGAAACGCCTTCGTATTCGCGCAACAGTTCGGAACGGATCATTTCGCGCAGTTCGTCGACCGAGTTCTTGCCGAAGAATTTGGCGAACTCGTCGTTGATTTCGGCGGCTTTTTTGGAACGCAGTTCCTTGACCGTCACGGCGAACACGGCGTCTTTGCCCGCCAGATCCTTGGCGTGGTAGTCGGCAGGGAACGGAACCTTGACGTCAACCTTTTCGCCCGCTTTTTTGCCGACCAGCTGGTCTTCGAATCCGGGAATGAAAGAACCGGATCCCAGTTCCAGCGAATAGTTTTCACCCTTTCCGCCGGCGAATTCGACGCCGTCGATCGAACCGACGAAATCGATCACGGCGATGTCGCCGTTTTTCGCGCCGCGGTCTTCGGTCACGGGTTCGGAATCGTTGCGGGCGGAGGCAAGACGCTGCAAAGCCTTTTCGACTTCGTCTTCGGGAATGTCGGCGATCAGCTTTTCCAGCGTGATGGTGGAAAAGTCGACGGGATTGATTTCGGGGACGACTTCGGTTTCAACCGTGAATTCCAGATCCTTGCCTTCGTCGAAAGCGGTGATTTCGATTTTGGGGCGGACGGCGGGGCGCAAAGAACGGTCAGCCATCAGTTTGGACGTTTCGGACTGGATCAGTTCGTCCAGCACTTCGCCCATGACGGCTTTTTCATAGCGCTGGCGCAGAAAGCTTTCGGGAGCTTTGCCTTTGCGGAATCCGGGAATCGTGGCGTTTTCGCCGATTTCTTTGATTTTGTCCGTGACTTTGGCGGCAATCGTGTCGGCGGGGACGACGACTTTGAAATCGTGTTTCAGACCGTCAACCTTTGTTTCAGTAACCTGCATATTCTATTTCCTAATGTTTCAAACAGTTAAAAGCCCGACTTCATCAAAAAGTGGTGCGGGCGAAGGGACTTGAACCCCCACGACCGAAGTCACCAGAACCTAAATCTGGCGTGTCTGCCAATTTCACCACGCCCGCATTTTTGATTCGTCGCAATACGCTGATGACGTCTATAACATAAAAAAACGAAAGGACAAACATTTTTAAGCACCGCGGCGGACACTTTGACCGAAAAAATCGCGCGGGCGAACAAAAAGGCGGGAATCGACCGTCCCGCCTTTTTTATGGTGCCGGCAGAGAGATTTGAACTCCCGACCTGATGATTACAAATCAACTGCTCTACCAGCTGAGCTATGCCGGCTTTGTTTTCAAAAAAGCCCTGTATTCCGCGGAATATCAGGGTTTCGAATGGTGCCGCTGGCGTGAATCGGACACGCGACCCCTTCCTTACCAAGGAAGTGCTCTACCACTGAGCTACAGCGGCGACAGGACGGAACATATCGGAATTGTCCGTCAAGTGCAAGCAAAAAACGCAAAAAATTTTTCGGTTGCCAAAATCCCCGTTCGATCCGATAGTGAAAGCTCTTTTTTCTGTCGTGGAGATTTGCGATGTCCGAAAACGAAAACCGCCGTTCGAAAACCGAAAAGCAGGCGGAAATGTTGCGCCACAACCTGATTTTGCGCAAAAAGCAGCTGGCGGAGCGCGAACGTCTGAAACAGGAGCGCGAACAAAGTCCCGAAAATCTGGAAACGCCGCCCGAAAACGCGGAATAGTGCTTGCTCTGTTTCAATCTCTGGGTTAAAAGACTGTAATCAGTTTTTTAGCCTTTAAGGATAAACGAATGGATCGTATTCGCATTGTCGGCGGCGTTCCTTTGAACGGAAAAATCAAAATCAGCGGCGCGAAAAACGCCGCCCTGCCTCTGATGGCGGCAAGCCTGCTGACCCCCGAAACATTGACTTTGACCAATCTGCCGCATCTGGCGGACATCATGACGATGACGAACCTGCTGGCTCAGCACGGGGTGAAGCTGACCCTGACCGATCTGGACGGCGGGGCGCTGCAATTCGATTCGTCGAACATCTACAACCTCAAAGCCCCCTACGACACCGTGCGCAAGATGCGCGCGTCGATTCTGGTGCTGGGTCCGCTGGTCGCGCGGTTCGGCAAAGCGAAAGTTTCCCTGCCCGGCGGGTGCGCCATCGGGACGCGCCCCGTCGACCTGCACTTGTCCGCTTTGGAAAAAATGGGGGCGGAAATCAAAATTAAAGAAGGCTACATCATCGCTTTCACCAACGGCAAGCGGCTGCGGGGCGCGGACATCGTGTTTCCCAAAGTCACGGTCGGCGGCACGGAAAACATCTTGATGGCGGCGACGCTGGCGCAGGGGCGCACCGTCATTAAAAACGCCGCGCGCGAACCGGAAATCACGGATTTGGCGGAATGCCTGATTAAAATGGGGGCGAAAATCCAAGGACTGGGCACCGACACGCTGATCGTCGACGGCGTCGAACGCCTGCGCGCCGCGACGCACAAAGTCGTCGCGGACCGGATCGAGGCGGCTTCCTACGCCATCGCCGCGGCGATCACGCGCGGCAGGATCGAACTGACCGACGCGCGTTTGAGCCATTTGGCGGCGGTCGCGCACGTTCTGACCGACATCGGCGTCACGATCACGGAAACTGAAAACGGATTTGTTTCCGACGCGACGGACGCCTATTTAATCGGAACGGACGTGATGACCGAACCCTACCCCGGATTTCCGACGGACGTTCAGGCGCAGCTGACGGCTTTGCTGACGACGGTCAGCGGCGCGTCGCTGATCACCGAATCGATTTTCGAAAACCGGTTCATGCACGTCCCCGAACTGGCGCGCATGGGGGCGAACATCAACGTCCACGGCGTTTCGTCCGCTATTGTGCGCGGCGTACCGAAACTGTCGGGCGCCGAAGTCATGGCGACGGATCTGCGCGCGTCCATGTGCCTGGTTCTGGCGGGATTGGCGGCGGAGGGCGAAACCATCGTCAACCGCGTGTACCACCTGGATCGCGGCTATGAAAATCTGGAAGAAAAGCTGTCCGCCTGCGGCGCGAAAATCGAACGGCTGCACGGGGGCGACTGATGCCCGACATGATCATCGCTTTGCCGAAAGGGCGCATTCTGGAAGAACTGATGCCGTTGCTGACCGCCGCGGGAATCGAACCGGAAGCCGCTTTTTTCGATGAAAAATCGCGTCTGTTGCGTTTTAAAACGAATCTCGCCGGCGTGGAGCTGATTCGCGTCAGAAGTTTCGACGCGGCGACGTTTGTCGCGTTCGGCGCGGCGCAAATCGGCGTGTGCGGCAACGACGTTCTGGCGGAATTCGACTATTCCGAAATTTACGCTCCGATCGATTTAAAGGTCGGGGCGTGCCACATGTCCGTCGCCGCCCCCGTCGACGGCGAAAACGACGATTCGGACCGTTCGGGACATGTCCGCGTGGCGACGAAATACCCGAACATCACCAAGCGTTTTTACCGATCCAAAGGCGTTCAAGCCGAATGCGTCAAACTGTCCGGCGCGATGGAGCTGGCGCCGACGATCGGGCTTTGCTCGCGCATCGTCGACGTCGTTTCTTCGGGCGCGACGCTGAAAGCCAACGGACTGAAAGAAATCGAACGCGTCATGGACGTTTCGGCGCGGCTGATCGTCAACCGGACGGCGTTCAAAACCCGCACGGCGGAAATGACGGACTGGCTGGATAAATTTAAAGGAGTTCTCGCATGACTTTTTATTTGAACGCGGCGGACGCGGATTTCGAACGCTATTTCCGCGTGTTTTTGGATTCCAAGCGCGAAAACGCGGCGGACGTCGACGGCGTCGTTTCCGAAATCCTTGAAAACGTGCGGAAAAACGGCGACAAAGCCGTTTTGGAATACACCAAAAAATTCGACCGGCTGGATTTGACGCCCGAAACGATGAAAATCGGCGCGGACGAAATCGAACAAGCCGTCGCCGCCTGCGACGGGGAAACGCTGGACGCGCTGTATCTGGCGGCGGAGCGGATCGAGGCTTTTCACGAAAAGCAAATGCCCGAAAGCCACTTTTTCAATGACGAAACGGGGGCTTTGCTGGGCTGGCGGTGGACGCCGGTCATGGCGGCGGGACTGTACGTCCCCGGCGGCACGGCGGCTTATCCGTCGTCGGTTTTGATGAACGCCGTTCCCGCCAAAGTCGCGGGCGTCAAGCGAATCGTCATGGTCGTCCCCTGCCCCGACGGAAAAGTCAATCCGCTGGTGCTGGCGGCGGCGGACTGCGTCGGCGTCGACGAAATCTACCGCGTCGGCGGCGCGCAAGCGATTGGCGCGCTGGCGTTCGGGACGGAAACGATCCGCCCCGTCGATATGATCGTCGGTCCGGGGAACGCTTTCGTCGCCGCGGCGAAACGGCGGGTTTTCGGACGCGTCGGCATCGACATGATCGCGGGACCGTCCGAAATTCTGGTCGTCGCCGACAACGCCGCGAATCCCGAATGGGTGGCGGCGGATCTGCTGAGTCAGGCGGAACACGACGCGTCGGCTCAGCCGATTTTGATTACGGACGACGCCGCTTTCGCCGAAAAGGTCGCCGCCGAAATCGAAAAACAGCTGCCGGAACTGTCCCGCGCCGGCATCGCGCGCCAAAGCTGGCGGGACAACGGCGCCGTCATTCTGGTCGAAAATTTGACGGAACAAACGGGCGCGCTGGTCGACAGAATCGCTCCGGAACATTTGGAGTTGAACGTCAAAAATCCCGAAGAACTGTGCAAACGCGTCCATCACGCGGGATCGATCTTCCTCGGCGCGCTGACGCCCGAAGCGATCGGCGATTACGTCGGCGGACCGAATCACGTCCTGCCGACGGCGCGCAGCGCGCGTTTTTCATCGGGTTTGGGGGTTCAAAGCTTTATGAAGCGCACGACAATCCTGTCCTGCGTTCCCGAAACGCTGAAACAAATCGGCAACGCCGCCGTCCTGCTGGGCAAAGCCGAAGGATTGACCGCGCATGCGGCTTCGGTTTCCGAACGGCTTGAAAAAAATTGACTTTGACCGCGAAAGCTTTTAGCATTTTTTACGTTAAAGTAAAGTGATGTCGCTTTTTTAGGGAGAACAGCCATGTTCGGTTTTGTCATCGCCGCCGTCGCCGCCGTTATTTTCGTTCTTGTCCTGATTTTCGGATCAAAACCGTTGACGCCCGATGAAATCGAACGTTTGAAACAGGACGACGAAGCGAAAGAGCTCGCCTCCGTCAAAGGACGAAACGCCGCCGTTTCCGAAGAAAGCGAACCCGAAAAGGAAAAAGGACGCCGCGTTTTCCGCGACAAAGCGACGGAAATGCTGGTGCATCTGATGGAAGACGGCAATCTGGCTGAAATCGAACAAGCGGTCAAAAACGGCATCAGATTGAACAAGACGCTGGAAGACAATCAGACATCGCTGATGATTGCGGTCAAAAACAACCAGGAAACCGCTATCCTGCCGTTGCTGATTCAGCAGGGGATCGACATCAACGCCGTGGACGACAACGGTCAAACCGCGCTGATGATGGCGGTGACGTTCAACCGCAACCCCGAAGTCGTCAAAAAACTGCTGGAACTGGGCGCCGACAAAACCATCAAAGACAAAGCGGGCAAAGTCGCCGCCGATTATATCGTGATGAACGGACTGTTGCTGAACACGGACATTCCCCCGCTGTTGAAAGTTTGACTTTTTCCCTTACCGAAACGGCGGTTTTTATCGCCGTTTTTTTGTGACCGATTCGATGAATATTCTGCCACCAAACAACTCCGAAACTGCGAGCCTCGACAGTGGCGCGGCAGTCCATTGGTAGAAACAACGGACTGGGGATTAACGGTTAGAGCTGAACATTCGCGGCAAGTTCACTTGGAT
>ERZ808286.595-NODE-595-length-22909-cov-6.450906_pt1 | contig 22909 bp, 14 predicted proteins | sample MGYA00521276_ERZ808286 | MGnify/ENA primary metagenome ERZ808286 (study PRJEB31516, sample SAMN03275607) | gut metagenome | biome: mammalia-associated habitat; material: feces | host: Papio cynocephalus | place: Kenya | collected 2012-08-01 ... | reverse complement strand
ATAAAGCACCTTTTTACTCATAAAAATCATTTTTTTCAACATAGTTCGTACGAATATCATAGACCCGATAGCATAAAGATAGGGAGGGAATATATACATATAAAAGTGCAGATAAAATGCAGATGGGGTGCAGTCTGAATAAGTTGCGGGTATATTTTTTTTTGAAAATAACGGGCAGAAATTTGGTGGTTTCAAAAAATAGGTGTACCTTTGCACCGTGATATTTGGTTAACCAATTTAAGAATACTATGAAGAACAGGTATGGTAAGATGACCACTTTAATGCATTTCCAAGTTGAACTTGCGGTATTTCTTTGCGGGATGTTTCTTTTATGGGTGTTTCCTATTGCTGTATCTTCTATGAATGCGGTTATGGGTGACAGTTCCGGGGTATGTGTGCCGCGTCCGACAGATGCTGCCGGCGGTTTCACCCATGAACAGCACAAGCGCAACTACTATAGGCTGTATGATGCAGGTATTGCTTACCATACCACACACGAAGCCAAGTATGTCCACGAGATAGAGGAAATGCTGTTGGAATATGCCGATTTGTATCCTACGCTGGATTTGCATCCTTATGGCAAGTCGCCGGTTCCCGGCAAACTGTTCTGGCAGACTCTGAATGAGAGTGTGTGGCTTGTACATACCGCACAGGCATATGCAGAAGTGCGCAATCAAATCAGCCAAAAGAACCGCAAGAAGATAGAGGAGCAGTTGTTTTATCCGATGGCGGATTTTATAGAAAACGGCACAGAGGACAACGATGCCAATTATCGTACTTTTAACAGGCTGCACAATCATGCCACGTGGGCATGTGCGGCAGTAGGGTTGGCAGGGTATGCAATGGAAGATACGCTGCTTGTAAAAAAGGCACTTTACGGAAGTAGCCAGGACGGCAGTGCGGGTTTCTTGCGCCAGTTGGACGAACTGTTTTCGCCAGACGGTTATTTTACGGAGGGGGCGTATTATCTGCGCTATGCGATATGGCCTTTTATGGTGTTTGCGGAGGCAATTGATGCTCATCAGCCTGATTTGCAGATATTTGCATACAGGGATAGTATTTTACTGAAAGCGTTGGATGCGCTCATACAGCAGTCGTATAACGGTGAGATACTGCGTATGAATGATGCATTGTTGAAGACATACGGTACGCAAGAGATAGTGGCAGCAGTGGATATAGCTTATCGGGCGAGCCATAATCCTGAATTATTGGATATAGCGCGTCAGCAGGGTAGTTTTCTGAAAACAGAATCGGGTCGTGTGACGGAAGAGGCATTGCAGACGCAGCGGGCTGTTCCATTCCGGTACGAAAACAAGTTGTACCGCGACGGGTCGGAAGGCGATTGCGGTGGTGTTGCGTTGATGCGTTACGGGGACAACGAGGCGGGTATGTTAGTTACAATGAAAGCCACGAGTCATGGTCTGAGTCACGGGCATTACGATAAACTGACGTTGGGATTGTATGACAACGGGTGTGAGATACTGACGGATTATGGTGCCGCCCGTTTTCTCAACGTGGAGGAGAAAAGCGGTGGACGCTATACGCGGGAGAATGAAACATACAGCAAACAGACGGTGGCACACAACACATTGGTAGTGGACGAGGTTTCGGATTTCGGCGGAGATTATGATTTGTCGAGCCGGTATTCGCCCGTTATCACGCGTTGGGAAGACACCTTGGTGCAGGCATTGGATACAGCCGCTTATGCCGCACAGGGTGTACGAATGCGGCGGACGACGGTACTGCTTGCCAATGCGGGAACAGAGTATCCGATTGTGGTTGACGTAATGGAAGCGGGGAGCAAGCAAGTGCATACTTACGATATGCCGTGGCATTACAACGGTACTCTGATAAAGGCAAATTTTGATATCCGCCGTGAAACGCAGGTGCAGCATCCTGTCGGAGGACATAGCGGCTATCAACATTTTTGGCAGGAAAGCCGTGTTCCCATAACGGAAGACAATGCACAGTTTACATGGTTGGAGGGAAACCGTTTTTATACAGTAACGACAACGGTGAATCCCGAGGTCGGTGCGGAGGCTATAGGTTGCCGGTTGGGAGCCACTGACCCCGACCAGAATTTGCGCAGCGAGCCATGTATGATTATCCGTCAGAACGGTATTCCGCGCCACGTGTTTGCCACAGTGATAGAGCCGCACGGTGTATATGATTTGATAGAGGAAAAAACGGAAGGTTCACGTTCAGCGGTCAGGAGAGTGGTGGTAGAAGACGATACACCTGGGCATATACGTATCAGCATAAAGATGAAGAACGGGCAAGTTATTCCCATTCAATTATAGTAATCAAAAAATCAATATTATGAAAAAACTTTTCTTTTTGACAGTTGCCCTAATGGCGGGGCTGATGTTGCACGCGAACATTGTTGCAGACGAGACCTTCACCGATTTTCCTGCTGCGTGGAAAACGAGTGGCAGTGTAACTACAGACGGTGGCATTGAGCGCACACAAGCAGCGGCTTTGACCTATTCGAATGAAGGAGGGGTATATGCGCTTTCCGGCAAGGGTAATGCCGTTGTACAAGCATACAATGCGAGCGACAAATACTTTCATACCAAGGCATTGGAGACACCGCTTAAAACGGATTTTTATCTGAGTTTTATGGTACGTCCAGATGGTGAGCAGAAAGCAAGTCAGGCGCAGGTGTTCGGATTGAGCAACACTGAGACCTCGGCGGCTTTGCGTATATGGATAGGCAAGGATACGGGTGGCAGCAAGGACAAATGCCGTGTAGGTATTACGCGTTCGAGCGGCAAAGGTGCAGATGTTCAATGGGGTAACGGAGTGATTAGTGTGAATGAGACGCATTTGCTTGTTGTAAAATATACGATTAGCGAGACGGATACCATAGCGGCACTGTATATTGATCCAGTTATCGGTGGTGCAGACCCTGCGGAAGTATGGGCTCAAGACGGTGAGAAATCGGCAGCCAAATCAACATTCAAGTACTTCTGTTTTTATTCAACAGGCAATACAAAGACCTATTGCACAGTGGGCGGTGTGCGTATTGCCACCACGTGGGCAGAGGCGGTTGCCGCCTCGTCCTCGCAGACCACCCCGATGACGGTTGTGGAAGAAAAGGCGGAGGAAAACTGTACAAAAGCAGTTGAGAACGGTCATATGGTCATCTATAGAGGCGGGAAAAAATACAACCTGTCGGGTATAGAATTGTAAAAAACGGACGAAAAGAATGCCCAAGATATACTTCATACTATTTGCGGTATTGGTAACGCTTCCGTGTGTTATCAATGCCCGTGTTGTGCCGGTGAGCCGTGCAGCAGATATCAACAACGGCATTTGGCAGGCAGGCGATACGCTGCAGTTGACGGGTGGGCAATGGACAGATCAGCAGATCGTTTTGCGAGGTGAAGGAACAGCAAAACATCCGATTGTACTGACTGCTCCGACGACAGGCAGTGTGGTGATGACGGGCAGCAGTACGCTGACGATGGAGGGCAGTTATTTAGAGAGCCGCAGTTTGCTTTTTGCAGGAACTTTTACGGGTGAGAGCGCGATTGTAACATTTTCGAGGGACAGCCGTCATTGCCGGCTGACGAAAACCGAGATACGCAGTTATAATATGCAAGATGCAACGAAGGACAGCAAATGGGTGAGCCTATACGGACAAGACAACCGTGTGGACTATTGTACGTTTTCGGACAAGACCAATAGCGGAACCCTGCTGGTGGTTTGGTTGGAAAACGGAAAAGAGGCACGACACCGTATTGATCATTGCCTGTTTTCGGACAGGACACCTAATACGGATAAAAATGGCAAAGAACTGAACGGTCAGGAGATTATCCGCATAGGTGATTCCCAGACGAGTATGACGGCGGCGAAATGTATGGTGGACAGCAATTATTTTTCCCATTGCGACGGGGAAATTGAGATTATCTCCAACAAATCGTGCGGCAATGTCTATCGTGCTAACACTTTTTACGAATGCAAGGGGACGCTGACCCTGCGGCACGGCAACGGCTGCACGGTTGAAGACAACTATTTTATAGGCAATGATGCAGCCAAGACCGGCGGAGTACGGTTAATCGGCGAAGACCATATTGTCCGCCACAATACAATGTACGGTCTGGCGGGGGATCATTATCGTGCTGCGATATGCATAGTACGCGGCAAAGAGAACAGTGCTTTGAACGAGTATTACCCTGTAAAGAATGCGAAGGTGTACGGTAATACAATAGTAAATTGCAAACAGGCTTTCTGCATCAATTATAATTCTTCATCGGAGTGTACGGTAGCCCCCGTCGGGGTGTGGATAGCGGAAAACTCCATCTATATAGACAGCAGTTGCAAGAATAACTATTTGTTCTACCTTCCGTCTATAACCGGTCTGGATATGCGTTTGAGCGGCAATGCGGTCAATCGTTTCGGAATATATGAAAATCTGTCGCCTACAGACAGCGAGGTACGAATAGAGTCGGCTATGGAACGTCCTGTCATAGAGCCTGTTGCAACATCTGGGAACACCGGTTGCGGCGCAGACATGCTTACTGCGATAGGTCAGCACCATACATATACAAGCGTGGCAAGCAAACAAATACGTAACGGAAAAATCTTTATATCTATATACAATGAAAAAGAAAATAGCAATCATTCTGCCGGTACTATTGGCGAGTATAGTGTCGATGGCAGATGTATCGGTGTCCGGTAGGATTACAGATACGGAAGGCGAACCGCTGTTGGGCGTAAGTATCTTGCTGAAAGGTACGGGTACCGGTACGTTGTCGGACGCAGCGGGTGAATTTATGTTGAGCGTACCCGATGCAAAATCGGTACTGGTGTGCAGTTATGTCGGCTATCAGACGGAGGAGATATCCGTGGGTTATCAGACGAATATCCATATTCGCCTAAAGGAGGTGGCACAAGACCTGGACGAAGTTGTGGTAGTGGGTTATGGTGTGCAGAAAAAGAGCCATTTGACGGGTTCGGTCAGCAAGTTTTCCGATGAGGAAGTGAGTAATATGACGTATTCGCGTATTGATCAAGCATTGCAGGGCAAGATTGCGGGCGTGCAGATAACCAATACTTCGAGCGAGGCGGGTTCGGCTCCTCAGATACGCGTGCGCGGAATGGGTTCGCTGAGTGCAAACAACTCTCCGTTGGTGGTGATTGACGGTTATCCCACCGAAGACGGTTTGAGTTATTTGGATATGAATGATGTGGAGTCGATAGAGGTGCTGAAGGATGCAGCATCGGCAGCGATTTATGGCAGTCGTGGTGCGAATGGCGTGATACTGATAACGACGAAAAGCGGCAGTGTGAGCAAACCCAAGTACACAGTGAAGGCATACACGGGCTTCAAACAAGCATATTCGTTGCACGACATCATGAGTTCGACCGAGTATGTGAGTATACTGAACCGTGAGTTGGAGTTGGGCGGTGCCGGTCCGAACAACAACGAAAAAGCGTGGTTGGCAATAGGAGACAACACCGATTGGCAACGTGAGGGATTGCGCAAAGCGGCAAATATCACGAGTGCACAGTTGGCGGTGTCGGGCGGCAAGAAAGATTTGAAATACTATGTAAGCGGAAACTATACGCGCGATGAGGGCATAATGGTTCATTCGCAGTATAACAAGTTCAATCTCCGTACAAAATTGGATGCTCAGTTGGGTGAGCGTGTAAAACTGAATGTGAATTTGTCCCCGTCGTTTACCCAGCGCGAGTCGCCTGCGACCAATTTTATTGATTACTATCGTACGCCCTCGTGGTTGCCGGTTCGTCATACCGAATTGACAGCAAAGATAACAGGTCAGCCTGTGGGTTCGTGGGCGCACGGAAGGCATTTTAACAATTTGGATTATGAATTGCCGGATGGTACAGTCATAGAGAATGCTTCTCCGTGGAACACGGCCAACAACAACCCCGCATCCATTATGGAGAACGAGAGCCGCAACACGCGTGATTTACGTATGACGGGTAATGCGGTGCTGACGATAGATATTTGCAAGGGTTTGACATTCCGCACGAGCAACGGTTTCTATGTGCAGTATCGGGACTATCGTCTGTATCACAATAGAAATGCCAAGGCGGACGGAGACCCCAATTATGCACTCTATACGAACCGCCTGGCAATGAATATACTGACGGAGAATACACTGAACTATACGGCATCGTGGGGCAAGCACGGATTTGGTGCAATGGCAGGTTTCACGTGTGATTACAATATCTATCACTATGCAGGCATAAAAGGAACGGGTTTCCCGACGGATATGGTCCCGACGATCAATGCCGCCACGGATATTACGCGGTATGATGCAGACGGAACGCTTCGTACCTATACCACGGCGGAAGACGACCTGATGCTGTCTGTATTAGGGCGTGTGAATTATGATTATGACGGGCGTTATCTGGCATCGGTGGCAGTCCGTGCGGACGGCAGTTCGAAGTTCGGTCCTGAGAAACAGTGGGGTGTATTCCCCTCGGTGAGTATCGGTTGGCGAATGAGCGAGGAAGCGTGGTTGAAAGAGCAGGATTGGCTGAACCAACTGAAGATACGCGGGTCGTGGGGTATAAGCGGAAACAATGATATAGAGAATTACGCAGCCTATGACAAGATTTCGTCTGCCAATTATACATTTGGTACAAATGGTACTGTCAGTTCGGGTTTGGCAAATACTTCCACAACGTTAGGCAACAAGTCTATCAGTTGGGAACAGACGAATGAGTACGATGCGGGTTTGGATTTTTCGGCAGTGAAAAGCCGTATAAACCTGACGTTGGACTGGTACTATTCGCTGACCCGTGCGTTGCTGTTCAAGCAGTCGGCGATGGGAGTTACAGGGTATAGCAATTACTGGAACAATATAGGTCGTGTACGTAACACCGGTGTGGAGATAGAAATCAACACTTATAACATCAAGCGGAAGAATTTCACGTGGCAAACCTCATTGAATCTTGCGCATAACGACAACCGTTTGTTAGAATTAGGCGGTGAGGAACGTATGCTGAGTTACGGCGAGCGTCAGGAGGTGTATGCCGCTATAGTGGGCGCACCGAGCATTCAGTATTACGGTTACAAGACCGATGGTGTATGGACAACGCAGCAGGAGATTGATGATTTTTGCAACGGAAACAGTGCGAGTGATGTGTTTTTGGTAGGCAAAACCCCTGTACCGGGAACGCTAAAAGTGGTGGATACGAACGGGGACGGCAAGATTGACGCTTACGACAGGACAGCGTTAGGCAGTCCGTTCCCCATACTGAACTGGGGTATGACCAATACGTTTCTGTTCTACGGAGTGGATATAAGTGTGGTATTCCAAGGTGTTGCGGGTGTGAAAGTAATAGACGGCGACGGATATTACAACGAGACCAAGAAGTATAACCGTGCTTATACGACCAACCGTTTTATTTCGGAGGAATATCCCGGCGACGGCAAGACTCCGACCTATTCGGCTTATGGTATAGGTTGGGAATTGACCGATTATGTGGTACAGGATGCATCTTATGCCGCCATAAAGGATTTGACGATCGGTTATACATTCAACAAGAAACAATTGCGGAAAATACATTTGCAGTCGTTGCATTTGTATGTAACGGGTCAGAACCTGTTGTATATATGGAACAAAGCGTATCGCGGTATCAATCCGGAAGCACGCAGTACAAACGGAGTGTATAGTTCTCCTTTGATTGCAGGTTATCAGCGTGGCGGCTTCCCGATTCAACGTACTTTCTCTTTTGGTATTGAACTTAATTTCTAATTGAACAAATATGAAACGCACAAATTATTTATACATAGGTCTTGTTTTGCTGAGCGGTTGTTTGGAGCGTCAACCTATCAGCGAGATAGGCGAAGGCAGTTTCTACAAGACGCAGGAACATATAGAGTCAGCAGTGGTGGCATGCTATAACGGAATGCAGGCACCATTGGAATATGAATGGCGTTTTACCGAGACGCGCTCGGACAATAGTCGCTATTACACATACGCCACAAATACAACAGAGAATGCTACAATTATCCATTATGATTTGTCAACGATAGAAACAACGGATGACAATATCTACAAATACTGGCTTGCCAATTATCATAATATTGCACGTTGCAATACTGTTTTGGAGCATTTGGACGTGGTTGCAGATGCAGATTTGCATAGTCAGTATGAAGGTGAAGCGCGGTTTATACGCGGCTACCACTACTTTAATCTGGTGCGTCTGTTCGGTCCGGTAGTACTGGTAACGGAGCGTATATCGGCAGCCGAGGCACAGGGACACGGACGCTCATCGATAGAGAAAGTGTACGGGCAGATAGAGGAGGATTTTACGAAAGCAGCCGAATTGTTGCCGGATGCGTATGCACCGGAGATGGCGGGACGTGCCACCTCGTGGGCAGCAAAGGGTATGCTTGCCAAGATGCGTATCACACGCGGTTTGTATGACGAGACAACAGAGGCTCTGCTGGAGGATATAAAAGACCATAGCGGAGCCGAATTGCAGGACAGTTATGAACTGGTGTTTGCCATTGACAACGAGATGAACAGTGAGATACTTTTTGCAGTGCGCTATACAGGCGGAGGTTTGGGATTAGGTTCTCCTTTCGGTAACTATTTTGCGCCTAATAACAGCGGTGCAGCAGTGGTGAACGGAAGCGGCAGGGGTTTCAATTATCCGACAATAGATCTTGTATCCGCTTATTCGTCAGGAGACTTGCGCCGTGATGTATGTTTGCGTACTTTCTATACGAAAGAAGACGGCACTATTGTATCAGGCAAAGGTGCTGCGTATGCATGCAAATATACTTCGCCTGTGGTGTTGAAAAACGACGGAGACAAGGATTGGCCGGTATTGCGCTTTGCAGATATATTGCTATTGTATGCAGAGGTAGAGAATGAACTGAAAGGAGCGGAGGCTGCTTTACCCTATATCAACAAGACGCGTCATCGTGCGGGATTGGAGGATTTGACGACAGCCGATGTGCCAAACAGACAGGCTATGCGTATGGCGATAGAGAAAGAACGCAGGTTGGAGTTTGCGTTTGAGAACCAGCGTTGGTTTGATTTGGTCCGTACCAATCGTGTCGTAGAGGTGATGAATGCCCACTGGAGTTCATCGGGCAGCGATTATGATGAGTTCTATTCCAACCTGCATACCATAACCTTGACGAAGGAACAATTGCTACTACCCGTTCCGCAGAAAGAACGTGATATTAACCCTAATCTAACACAAAATGTCGGCTATTGATATGAAACACACTATTATTCTTATAACGGCACTCTGCCTATTGGCAAGTTGTCAAGAAAAATTATCGGTGGAGCATAATGCGGTTGTTGCTCCTGTTATCCAGTCGTTTGTTCCTGATAGAGGAGCCGCAGGAACGGAAGTAACCATTATCGGTACAAATTTAGGTGATGTAGATACAGTTTGGTTGGGAGAACATTTGCTACCTATGCGCTATCGTGTATCGGACGAGGAACTGGTGGTAGAAATAAGTGCAGCCGCCAAGTCCGGTTTTCCTATTGTGAGGAACAGTGCCGGTAGAGATACGGCAAAGACATTGTTTGAGGTGTCGTATTTAGTGCCGGTAGTGCGCGAATGGCCGGTAGAGGGGACAGTCAATCAGCAGTTGGTGCTGGAGGGCGAAAATCTGCAGGTTGTGGACAGGGTGGTATTAGGCGATTTGAATGCTACGCTTATAGCCAAGAGAAAGGATGAGTTGACTTTCGAAGTGCCGTTTAGGGACGATGAAACGCCAGTGTCGATCCGATTGTACTATTATAATGCAGAGGGGGAGACACAGACCGGTCCAATCGGTGAGACATTTGTGATACAGAAACAAGCCCCCAAGATCAAGGAATGCCCGACCTCGCTGACGAAATACATACCGATTACCATTACGGGCGAGTTGCTCAGTTTGTTTGATTCCATAAAAGCAGGTGAGCAGCGGCTGCAGATTATCAGTAAGAATGATGAGTCGGTGCAGTTGGATTTGCCGTCAGACTATTATGGTGGAGAGATGACCGCAGATTTGACAGGTTGGTATTATGGTACGAAGACGATGGTGATTTGTTCTGATTTTACTATTGTTTCCGATCCCGATGAGCCTCGCTACCGTACCTTTAAGAATGTGGTTTTATCCGGTCGGTCCGCTAACGGTGGTGAGGATATGCCGTTCTTTGCAGGCGAAACAGGCGCAGTGGTTTCCACTTGCGAAGCAGAAGGACAGATGACGGCAATAGATTTCTTGCTGTATGATAATAGCGGTTACGCCCAACTATACAGTCCGAGTAATGCTACTAACACATTGAAGAACTTCAAGTGTGAGGGTAAATCGATAGTGTCGGATGCCACAGTTTGGTCAGATTTCTTCAAGACGGAGACCAAGTTCCGTGTTCTGAAGCCGGAGAGTGCAGCCGAAAAGGCGGTGATAGATGCTTATGAGGCAGGGACAATTATCACATTGGACGATACATTCTTTGCAGGCGTATCGTTGCCGTCATCGAAAGCCCCCAAAGTATATCCGTCGGACGATACTGGAAAGAACCTGTCGGCGGACAAATATCCGTACTGTTGGGTACACAATTTCCGTACGGGTAAGAATGGTATCCTGAAGGTAACAGGTACACGCACCAATGAGGAAACGGGTAAAACCTACGAAGTAACATTTGATATAGTATGGGAGAAATAAGTATGAGAAAAACTGTATTATCTATAGCATTGGCAGTATTGTGTATTGTATCGGTGCGTGCAACGACTTACCATGTGACAGATGCCGAAGATTTCAATATTCATGCCAAGCATTTGCAGGCGGGGGACAGTATTGTTATTCCGAGCGGGATATGGCGTGATGCGGTGTTGCTTGTAAAAAATGCACGTGGCACAGCCGAGGCACCGATTACAGTCACGGTAGAAGAAAAAGGCAAGACTTTCTTGGAAGGCGGTTCGTGTATCCGTTTTTCGGGCGAGTATGTGATAGTAGAGGGTTTGGTGTTCCGCAACGGCAGTGCGGAGAAAACGGTTATTGATTTCCGGACTTCGTCAACACAGTATGCCAACCATTCGGTGGTGCGCGATTGCGTAGTGCGTGATTACAATCCTGCGGACAAGACCTATCAGACCACATGGGTTTCGCTTTGGGGCAAATACAATGAAGTGGCAAATTGCTATTTCGGCGGAAAGAGCAATCAGGGTACGACCTTTATCGTTTGGCCGAATGACTCTGCAAGCATGGAGAATCATCATCGAATACACCATAATTATTTTGCTTACCGCCGTCCGTTGGGCAGAAACGGTGGTGAGACTATCCGTATCGGTACGAGCCATGTATGTAAGAACAATTCGCAGACGATAGTAGAGGACAACTATTTTGAACATTGTTCAGGGGAGGTGGAGATTATATCTGTCAAATCGTGTGAGAACATTCTCCGCAGGAATACATTCTATGAGTGTGAAGGTTCGCTGGTATTGCGTCATGGCGACCGCAACGAGGTATATGACAATGTGTTTGTTGGTAATAACAAACGTCATACGGGCGGTGTGCGTATTATCAATGCGGATCACAAGGTGTATAACAACTTGTTTTATAAACTTGCAGGTGTTGATTTCCGTGCTGCTTTGTGTATAATGAACGGTATTCCCAATTCGGCTCCGAATGGCTATGAACGTGTACAGAATGTAGTAGTAGAGAATAATACATGGGTGTCGTGCAAGTCTCCGATAGAGTTTTGCAATGGCAAGGGGAGCCGCGGGCGCGATGACAAGCCGGTGAATACAGTACTGAGGAAGAATATCGTATTTTGTCCGATGTCAGAAACGTTAATAAAAGAACATGACACCAATTATAACATCCGATTGGAGGACAATATTATGGTGGATGCGCGACATCGCAGTGACGGACGGTTGAAGAATGTCTTTTGGAATGACCTGTACTTGCCCGAGTCAGCGGGATACGGCTTTACTCCCGCAGAAGATTATATATTGGCGAGTGCGGCGAGTTGTGGTCCGAGTTGGTATCAACCGGGTGAAGAGGATCAGAATGCGGTGGTTCGTACTCCCAAGATTTGGAAGGTGGAGACAGGTGAAGACAATTTACGCAAGATTGCCAAGAAAGCACAAGATGGTGATGTCCTTGTTTTGTCCGACGGGGAGCATAAGCAGACCAAACCGATTGTGTTGCATCGTTCTCTTACCATCAAAGCCGCAGAAGGTGCCCATCCGATTATAACGATAGAGAGCGAAGCCAATACGGTGAAGATGTTTGATATAGGTGGAAAAGCCCGTATAGAGATAGAGAATATAAAGATGGCAGGGGATGTGTATGGGGAACACCCTGCGAAGTATTGTTTTTCCGTGAATAAAGAAGATGCAACGCACTATATGCTGCTGTTGGAAAACTGTGAGATAAGCGGTTTCAACGTGGAAGGCGGTGCGGTATTCAAGGCGGCATTGAATACGTTTGCCGATACTATAGTTGTGAAGAAATCGTATATCCACCATTGCTATCGTGGTTTCGCTTTGGCAGAGGAGAAAGAGGAAAAAGGCAATTATAATGCAGAAACGGTTATTTTTGACCATAGTAAATTTGAGGCGATCACGCAATGGGTATTGGATTATAACCGTTTGGGCAATGACGAGTCTACGACTGGCGGTACGCTTCGGGTGGATCATTGCGTGTTCAGCGAGGTGAACGACCGTGCAGACCAGGTGATGTTGCGTCAAAAAGGGATTAAGCACGTATGTATCACCAACAGTGTGTTTATGAACTCGGATTGCAAGAATTGTTTCCGTCTTGCAGGGGTAAACCAGACGGCAGATAATTGCTGTGTGTATTTGTGCGGCACGGCAAAAGCCACAGGCGGTGCAAAACTGACGAATATGACGGACAAGAATCCGAAGAGACTGAGAAATATAGGTTTGTAGTACAGTTAACGTAACTATACAGACCGCTGAACAACCCGATAATCACCCGATAATCACCCGATAACAACCCGATGCAGTTACGGTAAAGATATATATAGGTAAAATGAAAATGCTGTTGACCATATTGTTTTGGGTTCCTGCTGTTTTGGCGGATTTGCCTGATTTCAGCCATGCAGGGTATCGTGGCGGTGATGCCGAAATACCTGACCTTGCGGAGGTATGCCGTATTGCACCGGTAGCAGGAGACAACACGGCTCATATTCAATCCGCCATAGATATGGCAGGTCAGAGAGAGCCCGATGCAATGGGGTATCGTGGTGCTGTTGTTTTAGAAGCGGGTTTGTACCGTGTGTGCGGTACTATCAGGATACCTTATTCCGGTATAGTGCTTCGCGGAGCGGGGGCAGGTGAAGATACGTTGAGCAATACGGTATTGCGTGCAACGGGCGATACACCTCACCAGCGCGATGTAGTAGTGGTTGGCATCTCATCGCGTATTTGGGGACAGACGGAGACTGAAGGTACAAAACAATATATAACCGATGATTCGGTAGTGTGCGGTTCGAATAAGATACATGTAGCCAATGCCCAAGTGTATCATGTGGGTGAGCCGTTGATTATCTACCATCCGTGTACGAAAAAATGGTTACAGGCTGTGGATTTCGGCGGTGTGCCGTACCCAGATCCGAGCAATCGCAATGCCCCGGATGAGCGTTGGACGGAAGGACAATTGCCGATTGTATATCATCGATACATTACGGCGATAGAGGGCAATTGCATATTGATAGACGCCCCTGTGTTTTATACTCTCCGGAAGTCATTATCTGCGATGTACGTATATGTGCCGAATATGCGAGGAACTGTTATGGACAGCGGTGTGGAAAATCTGCGTATAGAGGTGGAGTCGGAAGGCGGTACGGACGAGAATCACGCTTGGAACACGCTGCGTTTCCGTTCGGCGGAGAATGTATGGGCACGCGAATGCACGTTTGTGGGGTTCGGTCATTCGGGTATTATCACGGAGGCTTGCAGGCGTTCGACTTTTGTCAATTGCAGTGCGATAGATCCTGTAGGGATTGTAACAGGAGAACGGATGTATAATTTCAATACGTATTTACATTCGCAATTGAATCTGTTCAGCCATTGCTATGCCCGTAACGGACGGCATCATTATGTTTCCAACGGCACTTCCACCACGTCGGGGAATGTGTTTCTGTATTGTGTCAGCGATTCGATACAGAATGCCAATGAGGGTCATCGGCAGTGGACGCAGGGTATGTTATACGACGGGCATAAGGAGCAGCAATTGCGGCGTAAGTTCGTGTTAGGATTGTATAACAGAGTGGCTATGGGAACGGGTCATGGTTGGGCGGCAGTGAACAGTGTGCTTTGGAACTGCGATGCGGACGCGGATTATGGTGTGATAGGTTTGCAACAACCTCCCACGGCGAACAACTGGGCGATAGGCTGCAAAGTCAAGGAGATAACAGGGACTCCCGTAAAAGCGTCTTCTTTTCCGTTGGGGTATGTAGAGGGGACAAACATGGAGGGGTTGGAAATACCTTCTCTGTATCTGTACCAGCTGAACCGAAGAAGAAACGGTATGAATGTTGTGGAGGTACCTGCTGCCAACAAGACTGTCCGGCAATGGAACAAGGGTTGTTGGTGCATCTCGTATGCGGGCCATCTGTATCTGCCTACCGGACAATGTATTTATTGATTATGAAGAAGTATATATTGATTTTATTTTTTGCATTTGCCCGTCAGACATTCATCGGGGCAGAAACCGTATGGAACTTATTGCGAATGGAGCAGATTCGTGAGGAGGGGCTTGCTCCGGAGTCACGCTCTGCACTTATCCGTGCAGCGGACAGGTTGCTTCCGCAAGAGCCGAGCAGTATTTTAGACCAGAGTCAGCCTGCCCCCTCCGGTGATGTGCATGACTACTATTCGATGGCGCGGTATTGGTGGCCTAATCCGGAAACGGCGGACGGTTTGCCTTACATCCGCAAGGACGGAATAGTCAATCCTGCAACCAAAGGGTTGGGGCGTGAGGCGTTATCCAACTTCAAGAAGCAGGTGGAGGTTTTGTCATTGGCGTATTTTTATACAGGAGAGGAAGTGTATGCTTCCAAATGTGCCGATTGTCTCCGTGCATGGTACATTACGCCGCAGACGCGTATGAATCCGAATATGTCGTATTCGCAGGTGGTATTGGGACGCAATAATAACAAAGGTCGGCACGAGGGGGTGCTGGATAGTTATTCGATGTTGTTTATTCCGAATGTGGTTTCCGTTATGAAGAAATCTCCATCGTGGACGGAAGCGGATACGGATAGCCTTCAATCATGGTTCAGGCAATATGTGGATTGGCTGACCCGTACACCCCAAGCGTTAGAGGAAGACCAATGCCGCAATAATCACGGTACGGCATACCATGTGCAACTGATGGTATATGCTGCTTTCGCAGGGTGTGATTCGTTGGCGGATGTTTATCGGCATAGTTTTACGGAGCGCCGACTGATACCGCAGATACGTGCGGACGGGTCTCAGCCTGAGGAGTTGAGGCGAACACGCGGTTTCGGTTATTCGGTGTACAACCTGACGCATATCATTGATTATGTGGAGGCTTGTTATGCAGCCGGTTATCCCGTGCTGGAGCAGGATACTGCGGCGCGTACACGGATAGTGGCAGCCTTGGATTTTCTGATGCCGTTTTTGGGGAAACCGATAGAGAGTTGGCCTTATCAGCAAATCAATGATTGGGATAAGCAGCAAGAGAACTTATGGTGGTTGCTGTATAGGGTACAGACCTATTTCCCAGAACGCAACTATGCGGAAGTGCTTGCAACATACAAAAACAATATCAAAACAACCAATCGCCGTTGGCTTTACTAAAATGAAAAAGACACTTTTTTTGCTATTCTTCTGCCTGATGACCGTTGTGGTATGCGGGCAGAAAACCAATCAACGTGATTATGTATCAATACGTTTTGCCCCTTCCCATGCGGATTGGGTATATGCGGTAGGAGAACAGGTGGAGATAGAGGTGGCTCCTATTTGCCACTATGTGCCTGTCCCGAATATAGAAATGACCTATTCGTGGGGACCGGAGTTGAGACCGGCGGAAACGGAGGGGCGTATATTCTCGGGAAAAGACGGAGAGGTATGTCTTTCTTTACAGGGGCTGAACGAACCCGGCTTCAAGACGCTGACAGTGTCAGTGGAGGTCGGTGGAAAGACCTATACCAACTATATCAATCTGGCATTTGCCCCGGAGGAGATAGAACCGACCACGCAGTTGCCGAAGGATTTCCAACGTTTCTGGAAACAGACGATAGCCAAATGCCGTGAAATTCCGTTGGAACCGGTGTTTACGCCAATGCCTGCTCTTTCAACGCCCTATTGCGATGCATACGAGGTACGTTTCCAGAATTTTGCCGAGGGGCAGTATCTGTATGGTACGCTGTGTGTCCCCAAGGGTGTGAATCCCACAGATACAAATGCTACGCACCGTTACCCTGCTGTTATCCAATGGCCAGGGGCAGGGGTCAAACCGCATCCCGGTGTGCGTGGTTTTTTCCCGGAACGCGGTGTGATTACAATAGAGATGGGAATCAACGGTATTTCTGTAAATATGCCGCAACAGGTGTATGATGATTTGCGTGCCAATGCATTGCGGGATTACAATACGATACATCAGGACGACCGCGAGCAGTATTATTACCGCAAAGTGTATGCTGGAACGGTCAAGACCGTGGATCTTCTCTGTTTTCTGCCTTGTGTGGATACTACCAGGATCGGTTGCTTCGGCGGCAGTCAGGGAGGAGCATTGACCATTGTGAATGCGGCTCTCGACCCGCGTATCAAAGCGGCTGCGGTGTGTTATCCCGCTATGGCGGAACTGGCGGGTTATGTACACGGCAGGGTAGGGGGATGGCCGCGTTTTTTCCGCAACCGTCCGGTTTACGATGCCAAACGACAAGTCCAGCGTGCGGATGCCGTTGAGGCTGTGGTGGAGCAGAAAGTGCGTGCCGGAGAGTATTATGATGTGGTGAATTTCGCACGGTTCGTAAAATGCCCGATATGGATGCAGATAGGCTACAATGATCAGGTATGCTGCCCGACTTCCACTTACTCGGTGTATAATACTCTCAGTTGCAAAAAAGAGTTGTTTACTCCGTTGGATTGCGCCCATTGGCAGTATCCTGAGCATAAAGATATGCGTGCGGAATGGTTGTATAATGAACTGATGAAATAAACTAAAATCTATTGTGATATGAAAACAAGAAGTGCAGCATTTGTCTTTGAGAAAGATGTGCAATGGGAGAGTATAGCTCCCGGTATCCGCCGCCAAGTGATGGCATATGACGGTCAGATTATGTTGGTAAAGGTGTGCTTTGAAAAGGGGGCAACAGGCACTCCGCACGAGCATTACCAATCGCAGGTTACCTATGTGGTGAGCGGTAGGTTTGAATTGCAGATAGGGGAAGAGAAGAAAATTTTGTCCGGTGGCGATGCCTACTACATTGAGCCGGACTTTCTTCACGGTTGTGTTTGCTTGGAAGAAGGAATGTTGATAGATGTATTCTCGCCGATGCGAGCCGATTTCCTGGGCAAATGAAGATAAGAGGACTCAGATGGGTTGTACTTGCGCTGATAGCGTTGGTAACCGTTATCAACTACCTGGATAGGGGTACCCTCAATTATATGTTTATTACCAACCAACGCATTGTGGCAGCGGATGGCAGTGAACAATTGGAGAAACAGGGTATCGCTGTTGACTTGGGATTGGTAGATACAACAGCCTCCCCTGAAGAACAACAGCAGCAGGCGAAGCAACAACTGGCGTTGATATCTATGCTTTTTATGATTGCGTATGGTGTCAGTCAGTTGGTATCGGGTAAGATATATGATCGTATCGGAACCCGAAAAGGTTTTGTCTTTTCCGCTATTCTTTGGGGTGCCAGTGATGCTTTGGCATCGTTGTCTTCAGGCTTTAAGTCGCTGGCGGGTTTCCGTATGGCATTAGGTTTGGGCGAGGCGGGTCCATGGCCGGGTACGACCAAAAGCAATGCAGAGTGGTTCCCCCAGAAAGAGAGAGCCTTAGCGCAAGGTATCTTCGGGGCAGCCGCCTCTTTGGGTTCTATTTTGGCTCCGATTATTATACCGCTGATTTATATTTCGTTAGGTTGGCGTTGGACATTCGTGGTCGTCGGTTCATTAGGTATTATCTGGGTGTTTCCCTGGCTGATAATAAACAAGAAAGGTCCCAAGGAACATCCTTGGATTACGGACACGGAACGGCAGTATATACTGGACGGACAGCCGGAAAAAGTATGCAGCAACAATCGCAGTAAGACATGGGCGGAGTTGCTGCATACACGCAGCAGTTGGTCCATTATCTTAGGTCGTTTCTTTCTTGACCCCATTTGGTGGATGTTTGTTACGTGGCTTCCTATCTATCTGATGGAGGTGTTCCAACTGGATATCAAGCAAGTGGCGATGTCTGCCTGGGTGCCTTATTTAGGGGCGGCCGCGGGGAGTATTGCCGGCGGTTGGTTCAGCGGTTGGCTGGTAGGAAAAGGCAAGAGCGTCAATTTTGCCCGTAAGTGTGCGATGGTACTTGGCGCATGCGTTATATTGCCCGCTATGTCAGTGGCTGCCACCGCTGACTCGGCAGTGGTGGCTGTAGTGATGATGGCGTTTGTATTGGGGGGATTCCAGTTTGTGATGACCAATATCCAGACGCTTGCAAGCGACTTGCATACCGGCAAAACCGTAGGTTCGCTATCCGGAATCGGCGGAGCTGCGGCTACCTTAGGCACGCTTTGTACAATGTATCTGGTACCGCTGCTGACCAATAACGGAAACTGGACAGGTTTTTTCGTGATGCTGGCTCTGCTAGTGCCGTTGTCGCTCGGAAGTATATTCTTGTGCGCTCCGCATATCGAACAAACAGAAAAAATAACCGATAAATAAAAACAAGAAAAGTATGAAAAGATTAGAAAACAAAGTCGCTATCGTTACCGGTGGCGCACGCGACCTCGGTCGCCAGGTAAGTTTGACTTTGGCTCGTGAGGGGGCAAAAGTTGTGGTTAACTATTTCGACAATCCCGATGATGCCGATAAAACATTGGAGATGATCCACGCCGAAGGCGGAGAGGCTATCAAAGTGCAGGGCGATATGACCAAAGCCGAGGATGTGAAACGTATGGTTGCAGAAGGTGTAAAAGTTTTTGGAGAACAGATAGATGTGCTGGTAAATGTTGTAGGCGGAATCGTCGGACGCAAGAAGATTACGGAGCAAGACGAGGCTTGGTATGATTTTCTGATGAACGTGAATATGAAATCGTGCTGGCTTTGTACCCGTGAGGTGGTACCCCATATGACCAATGGCGGTTCGATCGTCAATTTCTCCTCGCTCGCTGCACGTGATGGCGGTGGTACCGGTGCATCGATGTATGCAACGGCTAAAGGTGCTGTTGCAGTATTCACACGCTCTATGGCCAAAGAGCTAGGACCTGACGGAATCCGGGTCAACGCAGTGGCACCCGGTACCATAGCCACCTCTTTCCACGACCGTTTCAATACACCGGAAAACCGTGAGCGTATGAAAGGTATCTATCCGCTCCGGCGTGAGGGGGATGCACAGGATGTCGCTGATTTGGTACTTTTCCTTGCCTGCAACGAGAGTGATTATATCACCGGCACCAATATAGATATCAACGGAGGTATTGCCTTTAGTTAACAGGCGTATCTTTACGCAATCTGGCAGCGTACTCGGCTACGCCTCTCAGATGTCTCCGCATCAGCACGGCAGCCTTTTCGCTGTCGTGCTCTTTTATTGCCCGACAAATATTGATATGTTCTTCTGTCGGGTTGATACCGACTTGGCGACACACCCGCTGTTGCCTGTAGATGGTGGTAATATCGGGTGTGATGAGGCCTAACATCTGCTGCAATGTGCTATTGTGGGCACCGGCGGCTATACAGCGATGCAGGTGAAAGTCCGCTTCCTGCCGCTGCTCGTCGTCCCCAGCCTGAGCGGCTTCTATATATTGGTTCAGGCTGTCTTCTATCAGAGCCATATCTGATTTGGTACAGCGTTGAGCGCACAGACTAGCCGCATTTTCTTCCAAAATGCATCTCATTTCTGCTAATGAGGCGAAATCTTGGCTGCTCAGTTGCAGCACATTGGTTAATAATCCGTCGATAGCACTTATGTCCAATCCGACTATCACGCTCCCGCTTTGGGGCTGTGTGCGTATGATTCCATAAGTCTCCAAGGTCTGCAGGGCTTCACGTATGTACCCGCGGCTGATGCCAAACTGTTCTGCCAATTTGCGTTCGGCAGGCAAACGCATCCCCGGTTTCAGTTCCCCGGATTGCAAAGCCTTCCGGATAGACTCATACACAATATCTTGAGGTTTGTGTGTCATAACAATATATTTGAAAAACTGCGACAAAGGTACAAAAAAAGTTTGAATAATAAAAATTGTCTGTCGGATGACATTGCCTATTGGATGACAGGGTAACCGCATCAAATAGTGATGTTTTTATATTTTTACTATGGTGTAATGCCCAAATTTATTCCGCAACTGCCACCACAGGGAATAGCTGCCATCACCGGGACGCAGGCGCCACGCCCGCGGGCAGTTTGCTACAAACTGAACAGACCTGCACTGTTGTGGAGACGTGAAGCGTAAGGCAGGTGCGCATTGCGCACTGAGTGCCGTAGCGAAAACGAAGCCCGGTGGGCTGAATAGAACTCTTTATCGTCCCGCATCGTCAAGTCCCGAATAACATCCTGTCCGGAAAAATGTTGCGGAAAAAATATGCACTTTATGCACTTCCCGCACCTCCATATACCCATTACGGAGAAAAGACGTAGAAAGGACGTAGAAAGGACGTAGAAAGAAAGCGTGCTTATTGCGAGTATAAGCCGCCTTTTTATGCACTTTATGCACTTTCGATATTGCATATTCTGCATAAAAATATCGTATCAACGGTATGGACATTGTTTTGATACGGTTGCTCGGACAGTAGAAAATCGTTGTTGCGTATATCAGCAAAAAGCAGTATCTTTGCAGCCGAATTGGCGAAAGGGCATTTGTCGGTCCCGAGCCGTAAACATTTGTACGTTTATTATGATTAAAATTTCGTTCCCGGACGGTAGTGTCCGCGAGTATGAGAGCGGCGTAACGCCGCTCCAAGTGGCTGAGAGTATCAGCAGTCGTTTGGCGCAAGACATCCTTGTGGCAAGTATCAAACCTATTACGAACCAACCCGAGACCATCGAGGAGCAGGGCGAAGGGTGGAGTATTGTAGAACTCAATACCCCTATCACTGAAGACAGCCAAATCCGTCTCCACAAATGGGATGACGCTGAGGCAAAGCACGCTTTCTGGCACACTTCGAGCCACTTGATGGCTGAGGCTCTGCAGGAGTTGTATCCTGGTATTCAGTTCGGTATAGGTCCCGCTATTGAAAACGGTTTCTACTATGATGTCTATCCCGCCGAAGGGCAGACGATCAAAGAAAGCGATTTCCCCGCTATCGAGCAGAAGATGATGGAGTTGCGCAACCGCAAAGAGCACCTCGTAAAGAAGAGTATTTCCAAGGCGGACGCCCTCAAAGAGTTTGGCGACAAAGGGCAAATCTACAAGTGCGAACTCATCTCCGACCTCGAAGACGGACACATCACCACTTATACACAAGGTGCATTCACCGACCTCTGTAAAGGTCCGCACCTCCTTTCTACCGAGCCTATCAAGGCGGTGAAAGTGCTCAGTTGTGCGGCTGCCTACTGGCGCGGCGACGAGAAACGCCCGATGATGACCCGTATATATGGTATCTCGTTCCCGAAAAAAGCCATGTTGGACGAATACTTGGCTCTTCTCGAAGAAGCGAAGAAACGTGATCACCGCAAGATTGGCAAAGAGTTGGAACTCTTTATGTTCTCCGATATGGTAGGCAAAGGTCTTCCTATCTGGCTGCCCAAAGGTACGGCATTGCGTCTGCGCCTTGAGGATTTTCTCAAGAAGATACAGAAACGCTATGGCTATCAGCAGGTTATCACCCCGCATATCGGTAGCAAGCAACTGTACGTAACCTCCGGACACTGGGACCACTACGGCAAGGACTCGTTCCAGCCTATCACCACACCGGAGGAGGGCGAGGTGTATATGCTCAAGCCGATGAACTGTCCGCACCACTGCGCTATCTACAAGAACAGCCCGCATTCCTATAAGGAGTTGCCTTTCCGCTGTGCGGAGTTCGGTACCGTCTATCGCTATGAGCAGTCAGGTGAGTTGCACGGGCTGACACGTGTGCGCTCGTTTACGCAGGACGATGCCCATATCTTCTGCCGTCCCGACCAGGTGAAGGACGAGTTTATCCGCGTGATGGAGATTATCGAGATTATCTTCAAGGCTTTGGATTTCAAGAACTTCGAAGCGCAGATTTCGCTCCGCGACCCGAAGAACACCACCAAGTATGTAGGTTCCGATGAGGTTTGGGAGAAGGCAGAAAACGCCATTATCGAGGCTTGCCGCGAGAAGAACCTGCCCGCCAAGGTAGAGTACGGTGAGGCAGCATTCTATGGTCCGAAACTCGACTTTATGGTCAAGGACGCTATCGGTCGCCGTTGGCAGTTGGGTACTATCCAAGTGGACTACAACCTGCCTGAGCGCTTTGAGTTGGAATACACGGGTGAGGATAACCAGAAGCACCGCCCGGTGATGATACACCGTGCGCCGTTCGGTTCGATGGAGCGTTTTGTGGCTGTACTGATAGAGCATACTGCGGGCAAGTTCCCGCTCTGGCTCACACCCGACCAGGCTGTGGTATTGCCTATCTCCGAGAAGAGCAACGACTATGCTTGGAAAGTGAAGGAGATGCTTGAGGCACAGGATGTGCGTGTGGTAGTGGACGACCGCAACGAGAAACTCGGGCGTAAGATCCGCGACAACGAGTTGAAGCGTATTCCGTTTATGCTGGTAGTGGGCGAGAAAGAGGC
>ERZ808286.594-NODE-594-length-22956-cov-3.970787_pt1 | contig 22956 bp, 27 predicted proteins | sample MGYA00521276_ERZ808286 | MGnify/ENA primary metagenome ERZ808286 (study PRJEB31516, sample SAMN03275607) | gut metagenome | biome: mammalia-associated habitat; material: feces | host: Papio cynocephalus | place: Kenya | collected 2012-08-01 ... | reverse complement strand
CAACAGAGAGGAGCTTTGACAGCAACTGGTACTTCCCGTCCGCTTCGGTCTTGGTGTATGCATCGGTTATCCCATAGCCTGCAAGCGTTGTTGCCTTTTTGGCATAGTTTTTCATATTGGCCGATTCCGCATACTCCTTTGCTTTTGTCTCTGATACTTTTGCATTTGCCTCGGATGCCTTCGCATTTGCAGCAGAAGTGCTTGCCTCTGTTGCCTTGGTTGTAGCCAGAGTAGCAGATGCAGATGCGCTATCCTTGGAATCGGATGCAGATGAGGCATAGTTTTCAGCAGCAGTCTTTGCTGTTACAGCTCCATCCCTAGCCGATTCCGCTCCAGTTTTAGCACTGGATGCAGATGAGGCAGAAGTCGATGCAGACGTTGCGCTGTTCTTTGCCTCGGATGCCTTGGTATCAGCAAGAGCTGCTGAAGCTGATGCGCTCTCAGCAGATGAAGATGCACTTGTCTCAGAGGATTTTGCATTCGTTTCGGATGCCTTCGCATTGGTCTCTGACACTTTTGCATTTGCAGAATACGTCTTGGCACTGGATGCGGATGATGAAGCCTCCTCTGCTTTGGATTTGGCAACTGATACAGCTTCTTCGGCTCTTGTCACATATGGGCTGAACGAGTTTGTAAGCCATTGCTTGAATACAGAGTATTTGAAATGCCCCGCCTTTGTCGGTTTTCCTGATGAATCAACGCTTATTCCTAAGAGGACATCATCATTCCCTAGTTCCATGTTTTCCTTGAAATCAATATTTTTTGTTGGATCTGCCATTGTTTTTCTCCTTTATAATCACAGCATTCTAGTATTTATTCTTATTTTGCAAATCAACTGTGCTTGAACTCTTCCTAGAGAATTTGCCACTACCTTCAATGTTTTCCAGCCTGTTGAATTTATTGCTAAGTCAGAACTTTCCCCTGATGCAACAACAATTGACTGCTTGTAGTCATCATCACCATTGGACCATGAAACCGTAACACTCTTAGGCTTGTCATATTCAGAGATGGCTATCTTTGTGTTATGGTAATGATCAATTTGTACGCCGGTTACTTTTTCGTACCAAACCCAATCGTTTTCAGCCACAGAAGTTGTACCACTTACGTTTATTGAATGTGAATGCTCACCATCAGAGAGACTCCCATATAAACCGCCAGTAGATCCAGTTAACGTATCAGATCCACTATTAACGGTAACAGAATGAGAATGTTTTCCATCAGAACAACTAGCACTACCATTAAAAGTATGCGAATGCCCTTTCATAAGAATAGCTTGACTCATGGTACTTACCTTTGGAAATCCCAGCTCAAAAGATGTATCAGAGCCAACACTAGAGTATGTTCGATATGGTTGGCATTTAACTCTCATGGTTACTTTTTCAAGGATGCCATCTGGAATATAAAAATCAAAATAAGCAGGATGGTTACTGTCAAAAGAATCTTGAAAAATATATGGTAGATATTGAATTACTTCCGTGAAATTCCCATAAAGATTGCCTGTATCAAAATCAAGATTGAAAATGGCCGGTCTATTCCCATCTTCGATTGTTGTAGCTCCGAATCTCGCAATCATTCCCTCTTCAGATATCTCAAGGCTTGCCGTATTTGTCCCTGTTGTTTTCTGGAATCTGAATTTGCCTAGTACAGAGAGATTCTCTGTAAGTATCGAATCAGCAAACAGCACCCTTGCATAGATATTCTGGGTCCTTAGATCATCTGTATCCCAATAGACATCTGCAAGCTCTTTTACATCTGTTGTCTCTGACCATGTATTGCCATTCTTTTTGTAGACATGTCCTTTCTTATAGATTTCGGTATCATCTCCCATGAAGAGCACCCAGTCACCATCAACAAGAAGGATATCGGATCTGACAGGAGGCATAACTGTGGTACGTCCCAAGTACATAGATGCATTCTCCGCAACATCAATGCCCTGGACAGTCAGCGTCTTTACACCTATCCCAATTATTGCAACCTGTACTGTGAAGCTTGGCGGAGTCTGGCCTGCAAGGATCTTGAAGACATTTGTACCTACCCCATTCTCTTTCACTTGCACAACTCCCGCTGGAGTCCCAATCAATTGATAGCTGATTACAGGATTGGTTATATTGCCATAAGAGACACATATAGTTACAGTCCTGTCAGAAGTCTGCCTCTTGGAATTGATATACGTGGATGGATCAGAGTAGATGCTGAAATCTTGATAAGGGTTTCCAGTCATCCTTATAACAGCATACTCCCCATCTTCGGTAAGCATTCTAAGCCACAGGAATTCAGTCGGAGATACATCTGGTTGCTCTCGTGACCAAGTGTCATCAAGGACTATGAAATAATCATCAAATGAAAACAGGTTATCATCAAAAGCAAAGAAAACCTCTCTCATAGCTGGTGGATTCATGTCCTGTGTAACAGCCCATTCATAGTAGTTGGACATATCAAGTGCTGCATGTATCAATGTAACCGTCACAGTTTTCTCATGCAGCTGTCCATTGAGGATGGTGGAGCACTCGACTGTATTGATGCCTACTTTCAATAGGCTTTTTCGCAAATGAAGAACAAGGCCTGTCTCATCTTGAACAGCTCCATTGAAAGACCATTGCGGAACACATCCATATTGCGAAAACACAGTGCCTCTTGCCGTAACAGTAAAATCGCTGTCTGCCTCTTCCACAAAGAAGGAGCTCTTTGAAGCTTCAAGCTCAAAGAAGTATACTTGCGGATATTCGGAGACAGGAGAACCACCTGATGCGCTTGAGAATATCTCTGGGATCTTTACGCTTCCAGCACCTTCAGCCTCGTATTTGAACAACTTGGTAAGAGGATTATATGTCTTAGAAAGAATCCTCACATCAGTTACAAGGCCTGTTACTTTATCTTCATCCAGCCGGACAATCGCTCCTGGAATCAAATCAACCTTTGTCGAGAAGCTGTAGGAATACACTGCCTTCTCATTGCGAGCTTGCAAATTGGCACATAAAAGCTTGGCTTCCTCTACATTCTCGATATACAGAGCTGTAACCTTGGTTGGATTCAACCCAAGGATCTTTTCATATTTCAGCGATGAGTCCCTGTAGAACACAGAAGCCCAGACTTCCATATAGAAGCCCCATCCTTTGCCTCCCCAAGTGTAGTTGAAAACACCGCTGTATTTTATGTATGGCTTTCCACCGTCCTTGTCATATTCATCGCAATGGGATGAGTATTCAACACCAGTCTCATCGTGAAGCTCTCCCTTTACTTCCAAATTGGCTACACCAATGACAGTCTTGTCCCGAAGCGATTCAGGAAATTGCCAAGAAACCTTGCTCTTATAATCGTCAAGGGTCTTATGCATATCCCGATTGTAATAATAGCCACTCTCATAATCTGCTGTCCAAATGGTAGTCAGTCCTGCCCAGAAATCAAGATCCCATCTATTGTCCTCTGTCCAGATCCTGAACTTTCCCTCTTTGTAATCGCCGTAGCTTATCGAGACTCCATCCTCTGTCATATCGTCTCTGGCAACATCGAATCGAAGATTGAAGTCTCCAATCTCGGCTGAAGCTCCTATTGGCTTGCTGTCTATATCCACGACCTTTGTCGAGAACACTGTGAGAGTTCCAGGAGAGAATCTGTAATCCAAGCAATATTCGAAAAGCAAGTCGGATATGACGTCATCTATGTATTTGCCAGCCTCTAGGCAGAAATACTTTTTCTTGTTTGAAAGCGCAGGGACAACAAGCTTCACCCTATCTGTGATGCCTGTCAAGCCAAAGAGTTTTTCAATTAGCTCAGACACACCAATATTGCTGCATGTAAATGTCTCTATGCACTTGTCCTTGACGGCTTGCGTTACGCTATCTATATCGCTTAGATCGGTATAGACATAGCAATGGAGAATCTGCGTATAATCTATGACCTCGAGTTCTATCGGATTCTCATGAGCCATCTCAGCCGACAGCCTTGCATATGGTCTGATTACGCCCTCGAACACAATAGTGTTTCCATTGCAGATCTTTGCATCGATGTCCTTTGTCGCATTGAATATCTTTGCAGCCAAGATGCTGTCCCATATAGAGACAGAACATGATTGTATTGCATGCTTTCCCCTGGCACCAACGCATTCCTTTATAGTTGCATTCTCCAGGATCCCAGCAGAATAATCTGTTGTATCCCCATCGAATTTAAGATGCAAGCTCCATATTCCCATTATGCATACCTCCAGTTCGGAAGAAGCCCTGTTCTCTGAGCTCTCTCTATGCCATTGAAAACATCCTTGGAAAGTTGTTCTCCGTTATATGATGTACCGATGCTGATGTTGATGTTTATCGTTCCTTCGCCTGATGCCTGGCCAAAGCCTGCCCTCTTCATGTTTGTCTCTGTCAGAGGAAGGACAGCCTCTTTTGCACCACCCTCGCCCAAGAGCGCATATGTCGGCTTTGTTACTATGCCACCAGTTGCCATAGGAGTATATTGTGTCGCTGAGATTGTAGCTATCTGTGCAGCGATAGTCGCTGAGGCAAGAGCTGTAAGAATGCCAGCTGTTATAGGCTCTGGATGCTGTGCCCATATCGATGTAATGGACATAGCACCATTGATGACAGCCTGTGCAATCTGGTTTGCCTTGTTGGCATTGAACTGCTTCTCAGCAAGCTCATTCCTCTTTTTCTGCAATTTCTCTTCTTCGCTTGCAGCTTGCTCCTCTGCTGCCATCTTGCTATCGTACATCTCCTTGGTGGCAGAGTTGTATTCCTCCAGAGAGATAAGGCCACTATCATAGAGATGCGACAATGAATCCTTTTGCATCTCTTGCTTATCCTCAAGATTGCTTAGGTATTTGTCCCATTTTGACTTCGATTCAGATAGAAGAGAATCTATAGCTGAGATTTGATTGCTGTAAATCGTGTCTACATAGGATGAGACAGATGAAAGAAATGAATTGGCAGCAGAGCCAAATGTCGACATGTAATCACTGACTGTCTTGAGCTTGTCCTTGTAGTCCTCTGTCTCCTCCCCTACATCCTCAATACCGTTCTTTATCCTCTCCAAAGGAGTAAGCTGTTCATAATAGGAATCACGGATCTCCTCAAGCATTTCCTTCTCCGAGTCCGTTGCCCCATCCATAAGTCCAGTTACCTTGTCTATCTGTGCATAGACCTCTGATATTTGTGCAGAAACAGATAGTCCCCTGTTTGCCCCAATGAATTCAGACACAGCACTGGTTGGGTTGTCTGCTTGTTTCGTAGGATTCTCAAGCTCAGACTTTTTCTTCTCTAGAGCTGAGCGGATCTCGGCAAGCTGTCCATATTGCTCATCATCATTTGCCATCTCTCCTAGAAGCTTTGTGGCTGTATCTATCTCTTTCTGGTATTCAGCAATTTGAGCAAGTACTGAAAGTGATTTATGCGAGGCTATAAAGCTGGATACACTGGAATCATCTGTCTCGCTTATTGCTGTTTCTGTATTTCCAAGAACATCGGAAACACTTGCTATTGGACTATCTGGAGTCGACTTGGATGGGAAAAGCTTTCCTATTTGATAAACAGCACCTCTATATGTTGCTACATCCTTTGCATCGGTCTTGTCAAAGTAATAGGAATTGGCATTGCGCCACCAATTTTCATCAGATGTATCAAGTCCAGCCTCTTGGTAGTCCTTCAGCATCTTCCCATAGCGAGAGGATGTGATTTGTCCATATAATTCATCGAACGTTGACTTCTGTTCTTGAGACAAATCGTTGTAATGACCGCCAAAAGTTCTGGCATACATCTCCTTTTCCATGTCGGCCAGCGCTCTCTCAAGAGAGCTTCTCTTGTTTCCTGATGAAACTCTTGCTTCTGCTGATAGACCTTTGATGTATGAGTTCAATTGTTCATCGCTTTCATCTCTGAAATCGATAGTCCCGCCAGCCTTATATGTTGTTGCAATCTCATTTTGAGATACTATTTTCGATACCCATCCTGAAATCTGCAATAATTTCTCGTAAAGGATATCCAAGGCTGGGCTGATAGTATCCAATAGGCCTTTTCCAAGGCCTTCTTTTATATCGCCATAGACATTGCCAATCTGTGTAAGCTTTCCAGAGTCAGTGTCAGCCAAGGCTTTTGCAATCCCGCCATAGGAATTCTGAACACTTTGTAGAACAATGTCCTGCGCTCCGAACAAATCGTTTGCTTCTTGGAGTTTCTTTATATTCTCCTTTTGAGCATCGGACAATTGTATGTTTGCATCCTTGAGTGCATCAAGGTTGGATTTTGGATCAGCAAGGACCTTTGCCAGTCTCCTTGCGGAGCTTGTCAGATCCTCTCCCAAGGCAGACGCCATATCAAGTGTCGCCTCGACAGCCTTTGGCATTACATCCTTTGCAATCTTTCCTGATGACACAAAGAGCTTCTCGACCTCTATTATTGCCTCATCTCCATATGTAGTGACTTTCTGGAATGATGATGCAAGATCATAGAGCTCTGTTGCACTCATGCCTATTACATTGTTGGTAGCTTTCAATGTTGTAGAAAGACGTACCTGGGCTTGCTCTTGAATTGCATAGGCATCAGCACATTCCTTTAGAGCGCTAGCAACTTTAGAAGCAACCGTTTTAATAGTACTCAAAGCTATTGAAGCACTTGCCAAGGTATTTGAAGCTTTGATAAAGCGATCTGTGACTGACATTGTAGTCTTTGACATGCTTTCAAGCTTCTTGTTCACTGACTCTATACCAGCAAGAGCTTGTGTAACCTTTGCGTCAACTTTAATTGTTAATTTAGATTCAGCCATCTCTACCCGTAATTGGGAAGAATTGAACTATATCAAGATAAGAATAGCAAAAACAAGCCATGGAATAATTATCAACATAGCGATAACGCAAAAGAACTTCCTATTAAAATCCCCTTGCTCTTTCCCTGTGTCATTCTTATCTAAATTATGAAGATAAAAAAGAAGAGACGGATTTATATCTGGTTTCTCTTTCATATCTCAATACTAATTCAATCTTCGAACTCAGTCAAATAATCCTAGGATGGCATAAGCTATCCAGAGGAGTAAGAAGCTCCACAACCACAACAAGCCTGTTTGGGCAATTTTTCCAGTTATCTGGCATGCCAATTAGCTTGTATATTTGACGTAAGCGGATATTTCAATTGTTAATTTCGAGTTTGCCATATCCACCTGCTATGGGAGGATATATGATTCAGACGTTAATCAAAAAGGGTATTAGCCAAATATCCTAATAATACAAGTATAAAAGGAAGTGCTGGGATGAGAAACAAAATCAATAAAAGGACAAGATATACTTTTATGGTGAATTCCACCCCAGTCTTGGTATCACATGGCTCATCAAGCTTCTCCCAGAAGCTTTTTTTCTTTTTTCTCATGTCTAAATCATATATCTGCAAAAAATTTTCGTCAAATGTTTTACAGAGTCATCCTAGGATGATAAAGCTCATCCAGAGGAGCAAGAAGCTCCACAACCACAACAAGCCTGTTTGGGCAATCTCCCCATTTATCTGGCATACCCATCAGCTTGTATCTTTGATAGAAGCGGACAGTGGAGAGCGCATCCTTATCATTCAATATCATCGGGATATCATAGGCACGCACTTTCTGCCCGCTCTTTAGTACCACTACCCTGTCCTCTGGTCCTGTTGGTTCATATGACCAGTCATATTTCTCGCAAAGAAGAGAGTACAGGGCACAAATCAGTTTTTTTCTGCTTCGCTAACAGTGGCAGAGTTCACTATCTGCCAAGCTACCTTGTTCACCAATGGATACACACCTGGCAATGATATGATGTCAGATGGGAAAGCTCCGTTAAGCTCCTCTATCTCATCGCACGACACTCCAAGCGTGAAATTCTTGAATATCTCGCAATCGGAGAGCTTTGCATTCAAAATGCTCTCTGCATCTACCGCCGTAGGAACCTTGTACCTGACAGATACATCAACACCCTTGAACGGCACTGTTACAGTTTTCTCCTTCTCTAGCGTGATCATGGAGTTGCCTCCTTCTTTGCTGGAGCTCCGTTACCTACGAAGTTGAACGAGACAGAGATCTTGTCTCCCCAAGAACCGCTTGGTGCCAAGCTGCTGAAGAGGACCTTGCCTGTAAGAGTCAGGCTAGCATTGATCTTAAGCTCAAGGTCAAATTCACCTGTCGTATTGGCAAGCATCTTGTCGACGATATCCTTTTGCGCCAAATCGTCATAATCGAGAGTCCCAGAACAAGAACCGCTCCAATCCTTTCCTGTCTCGATGTATTTCTTCCATGACTCTCCCAATGAGTTGGTCTCGGAAGTTGCACTGTTGATATTGATAGAGAAGTTATCAATATATCCAATCTTGTTTGTCCCGATCTTTATCAGACCGTCTTTTCCAGCCATTGCTGCCATGTTTTTCTCCTTTAGCTCTTCAAGAGCTTTTTATTCTTGTTCGCCCGTGTCTCCATCCTCAAGCTCTGTCCGCATTTCGGGCATATCGTTGGTGCTTGGGATATTTTCACAATCTGACTCGTCCATCCGCACCTGATGCACTTCCACCTCGCTTTCTCCATAAACAAATCCTCCAATATCAACAGAGCATCTTAGCTCCGTATAAATCACATACAAGCCTTTGCCTGCTCCTAGCTTGATATCTATCTTCATATCCATATCAAGACATGCACCGCCAAGATGCCAATCGGATCTGATTGAATCCTCCAAGATGTCGCACCAGGAGTTGCCAAGCCTCTCTAGGCTCTCTGTGTCATCAGCTGTTACGCCTATGGCAATCATGAGAGTGTATTCTGTCACTGTGATATCAGAAAGGTTCTTGTTCTCGATGAACGTAAGACAAGCAGGATATGATGTCATGGAGTCGATAACAGCATTGAAGCCTCTATCCCATACAACAATATCCTTTATCCCTAGCTCTTTTGCTCTCTCAGTGAAAGATGCTTTCAAATACTGTTGTACCTTATCAAGAAAGACATCTGTTCTATTCCTCAATTCCATACTCCTTCACAGCCTTATCCAATTGCCTGGATACATTCTCGCTTACAGCTTTCAAGATTCTGTCTCCTCTTCTGAATTCCGTGAAAGCCGGTCTCATAAACTCAAGAGGAGTCCCTACCCATTTGGCCAGATAATTCAAAGAGCCTTTTACTCCAACGCCAGGCCTTACCAATAGAGCGCTTGCTCTTTTGCTTGTTGCCTTCCTTGTCCAAGCCTTGACAGAGTTGTAGGTCTCTCCTGTTCGCTTCTTGAGAGGGTTTCCTGTAAGCTTTGTCTCTTTTACGTATTCGGCAAACTCATTAGCCTCCTCTATCAAGGCAAATCGAACCCAGGCATTGAGCCTTTTTGAAGCGATATTTGAAAGACCATCTATAGTCTTCTTCAATTCTTCTTGAGTCTCTTTTGAAAAACTTAAGAAATCATCTGCCATCAGAGCACCGCCAACTTGAACCTGTCGAGAAGCCCTTTGACAGCCAATGGAGGTATTGATTGCTCTATTTGCTCCGTGCCTCCCTCGGTTGTTCTGGATAGAACTCCCATTTGTTTTGAGCTCTGAAGCTTGGAAAGATGCTGTGCTGTAAGAGCTATTGCTGTCTTAAGAGATGCTGGCTCATTGCCCTCTGCCCATCCAAGCTTCATTGAAATCACAATCTCCGATCCAACTGGAGCAGATGATGAAAGTACTATCTTGCTTGCCCTTGCCTCATACCTGAACGAAATAGGCTTCTCATCGATGGAAACGGAAGTGATCTCAACTATCGGCTTATGGCTAAGACAATATATCTTGCCACCGTTGCCTTCTATGTATTCATCGATATTTCCTATCTCAAGTCCAGCATATGAAAGGCATTCCTCCTCCGCTGTTGCTAGAAGAGCCTCATATTCCGCATCCGCCTTTTCAGAAAAAGTGAATCCATATTTGGATCTGAGATCATCAACCGTAACCAACATCTCATGTCTCCTTATTTAGCAGCCATCACCAGCTTCGAGAATGCTTTTGCTATTGCTACATCTCCATCGACTCTCTCTGTAGCTGTGATTCCAACCATATCGTTGGCAGCAAAAAGCTCATTGAGCGTCTTGATCTCAAGCTTCTCTCTATCGAGCAAATGGTAATAAGAGAAATCCCCAGCAATGATCACTGTCTTGCTAGCGCCAACCGATGGCATCTCCTTGCACTTCACTATTGGCCTGTTAAGAATGGACTTGAGTTCGCTATTCTGGTCAAAGATGTACTGTGTTCCGTCCTTGAATGACTGGATGGTATCAGCTGTTGCTTGGTTCATGATCAAAATTGCATTTGACCTATAATCCCCAAGAGCCTGGATAGTTGATTTGACTTCTTCCCATGTAAATGCTGTTGCAGATGCAGCAGTAACAACTGAGACAGATGTGTTTGTATCAACGCCCCTGATGTTGTTCTTGGATTCCGTTGTGCCAGCACCGAACAGGATCTCATGGTCCTCCTTGACAGCAAATGCCTTTGATATCTTCTCGACAAGATATGCCATGACATCTACAGCAAGGTCTGCAATGAACTCTGATGATACTTTGACAAGGCAGCCAAGCTTCAAAGCAGAGAGAGCCACAGGCTTGATTGTTGGGCTAGTCTCTGTAAGAGCTGCTCCCTCGCCAACATATGTGACAGTAGCGTCATCGCCTTCTACATAGACAGTGTAATCTCCTGTTGCCTGATGAACTGTACAGTACTTTCTGAGAGACGAGATCTCGTTCTTCTTCATCTGGATCTGATCTGAGACATCACGTGGTATAAGCCCTGTGAAAGTGCTGCCTTTTGTAACAGCTTCTCTTAGGCTCTCGACAAACTTTACCTTCTCCTCAAGTACTTTCGCCTGTTTTTCATTGAGCGAAGATGGTGTCTGCTTGTTGTTGTCTTTCTCCTCAAGCGCCTCTGCTTCAGATAGCTTCTTATCAAGATCCTCCATCTGTGCGCATAGATTCTCATATTTCTTCACATCTTCATCGCTTGCACTCTCAAGCATCTTAGCAAAAGCTGTCTCCATTGCCTTCTGCACCTGTTCCATTTGTTTGACCAATACGCTTTTAGTTAACATAGTTTTTCCCTCCTAAATATCTTGAAAGTCTGCCAGCAAGCTTGTTTCTGCGTTCAGCCATTGCCTTCGCACGTGCCTCCTCCATTGATTCCTCACGCTTTTCTTTTTGCTTGTCAGCTTCCTCTTCTTCCTTTGTTGCATATACCAGTCCAGCAGGGCTTGTAACAAAATCCAAGAACCTTATAAGCTCATAGCTCTCTGGAACTATTCTTCCATTATCATCAACCTCGCCGTAGCCGACACTGCTCACGCCTATCTGTATGCCTTTCGATGCGATGATATTCAATTTCTTCTCATACGCTTCATCTATGAACTCGATATCGACCCATAGCTGGTTGTTCTCTATCCTTGGATTCTTGCAAATAGCAACAGCTCCGCTGTATTCAGTTCCTGCCCTCCAATCAGATTCATGGCCATCGTTTGCGATAGTCGCTGGATTCTCCTTCACGATTCTCTCCGCAAGCTCATACGGATAAATCCTTCCATTGAGATTGACAGCATCAAGATTCCATACCGGAGCCTTCCATTTTCCATCTCCGTCTTTTTCCTCGATCTTCCTTGGTGGAAGATAAAAACTTTCAACTAGCTTCTTTTTCATATCTACTCCTATTTCCCTGGTGCTACACTGCATGAGCAATGGCTATGGAATGGCGGATGCCTATAGTTCTTCTGGATATGTCTTACTCCGCCTTCACCATCATCCTCATCGGTTCCTTTTTGCAAAAAATAGCCATCGACTGATACAACCTTCCTATCGAGCTTAGAGCAAAATGGACAAGCATCAGGAGATGCCACGACATGCATGTATTGCACATTTAAAGCTCCATAGATGAAGACAGAGAATGCATTTGAGCTCCTGTTCACTTCCTCCTCAGCGGTTGTTACTGGAAGATCATCTTGCAAATCTGTGCACGCTTGGTCAAAATCCTCTGTCCCGACAGTTGGAGACAATGCCTTATAGACTTGTCCTTGGTGCCTCGATACAAGGCTTGTCGAATAGGCGGATGCAAAATCGTCAAGCTTTCCATCGTCTACTTCCTGCTTCGTTCCTACTTCCTTGGCAACAACTGGAACCATTCTCTTCAACACATCAAGATAGATAGCCTTGTACTGTGGTTGCATCTCCTTGGCATTGTCTTGGAGCCACTTGGTAAAATCAGAGAGGATATGGTCAACAGGCTGTCCTGTAGCTATAAGCTCCCTCATTTTCTTTATCTCTGCCTTGAGTTGCTTTCTTACCAGAGCTTGTAGCTTTGCTCTTGAATTTCTTGCTGGAGCTGTAGCCTCCTCAACATAAGCAATGTCATGAAGTTTTTTTTCTTGCAATGACATCTCTTTCTTTGTCTTTTCCTCTGTTGGGACATCCCAAGCATTGCCACCGGTAGATGCATATTTGCCTGAAGCAATATCCTTGACAGATGCATAGTTCATCGGGAAGAAATGCGTGTCTCCATCATCAATTGGAGCAAGGTCCTCCTTGGCTCTGACTTCATTTATGCTCATCCAGCCATCCATGATTGCATTATGGTAAAAAGCTGAACGTGCAGCATGATCACCTCTCATCAGCCCCTCGAGAGAGAACTTGATATACTGCCCTTGCTGGCATATCGATGACTTGAATGCCATCTCCCATGCCTTGACTCTGGGATTCAAGCAATATATAACCATTTGCAAGCCTTGTTGCTCAGCATTCCCATATGTGACAGATGAATCGCCCAGGAAGAAAAGAGGAACATTGAATCTTCTTGCAACCTCGGATGATGACCATTTTTGAGCCTCTGTAAGCTTAGAGATATCGGATGTAGGAATCTGTATCTGGTCAACCGACATTCTCTCATTTACAACGATATTCCTGTAGCCCTTTGCTGAATCGAACTTCGCCTTGACCTTATCCATTTGCTCATCATTGAAATTGGCTGGCACCTTGATGATCTTTCCAATGACAGAACCGCCATTGTAGTATTCGCTTTGCATCCTCTTGCATTGCTGCTCAAGCTCTAGATCATCCTTTGCATATTTCAATGGAGAGAGGACAGTTCCATAGCCTGTTGGCGTATTGTACAGTTGCAATACATCCTTTGATGGATAGTCGGTTCCAGTGGTTGTGTGCATGAAGTACAGCTCTCCATCCTTCCAGTGGCCAAGCATAACTGATGGTGAAACAGGATAGAGCTGAATCGGAAGACCGCTTCTTGATCTCTCAATGATTGCCAAAGCCAAGCCATGCATCTCGAAATTGAAACCCATTATGAATCTCCATTGATAAGCATTCATGTTTGGGCACGGAGACGAAAGAAGCTTTGACAGCAACCTCTCATCATCCATTTGCTTCGATGAGCCATTCTTCTCTGTCTGGTATGCATGCAAAGGAAGCGTTGCATAAAGACGCGAAAGGTTTACAACACAGCTCCAGAAATTCGAGTTGGACAGCGAATCAGGCAATGTTTGCAAAGTCAAGGCAGAGCCATAGCCTTCTATTGCAAATGCCTCTTCCTTCTTTTTCGTCTGTATTTTAAAGAACTCTCTCAATCTCATAATCCCACCTAAATAAACGACACCATACGTTCTATATCATCATCAGAGATGCTGTTTTCTCCCTGTGCTCTGGCAACATCGAGAGCCATGACAGATGTAATGACTCCATCTATTCGAGCTCCTGATTTTGCTCTCTTTGGCTTAACAAGCTTCACATTGCCAGCCGAGTCTTGGAAGATTTCAGCACAGCTCATCATCCAGTCGATAACCTCATTGCCATTGTCGCCAACTGTGCCCTCCAGATAATTTCGCTCAAAGAACTCTATTGATGGGCTCATCGACTTCATTCCTTGTCCAAACTCATATGCGACATCCACGAACCAAGGAGGCATTATTCGTTTCAAATCCTCAAGCCTCCATCTATCTGCACCGATAAACATAAGACGATAGTCGCAATAGCATTCATTCAAGTAGTCGCATACATATGTGTAGTCGATAACATCCCCTGGCGTTGCTGTAACCCAACCTTCTTCTATCCACCTGTCGATTGGTATGTTACATTGCCTTGCTATCTGGTCCTTCATGTTGTACGCGATCCAGAAATGCGAAAGTTGCACATGCTTGCCATCTGGCATCGGAAAATCCATAGTGAAAGCTGTGAAGTCCGAAACGCTGGACAAGTCCAAGCCTCCATAGCACCGTCTTCCCTTGAGCAATGATTCATCAATCTTCCATGTACACTTCTCTAGCCAGATAGGCATGTTTGCCCACTTGGCAAGGCTGTGGCACCACATATTGAGGTTCTTGGTTTTGAAGGTTATGAAATCAGGAGCAGAGAGCTTTGCCTTCTCATAATTTGCTTCAATTTTCTCCAAATCTGTGCTTATGCCAAGATTCGGATTGGCCTTCTCCCAATTTCTCTTATCTGCAACATCATCCGTTGGATCCATCTCATAGATCGAGATGAAATACCTTGTGACACTCGCATCTCCAGAGAGAATGCGCTTGCATTGCTCATACTCTTCATGGCATACACCATTGAGCTCAGTCCCAGCTGTTGTGATTCTTAGAAGAAGCGATGGCAGATCTGATACGTTTCCACTCTTGATTGAATCGATAAGGTCATTGCTCTTATGCTGATGATACTCGTCTATGATAGTGCCATAAGCAAGCTTTCCATCCTTTGGCTCTGATGCAATAGCCCTGATCATGCTGTTCTTCCAGTTGATCTGCTTGTTGTTCTTGGAATTTGCCATCCTCACAGTTGCACCTTTTGCAAGCTTCAAGGCACGCCCCGCTCTTAGAAAGCATTCCTCAGCCTGGTCAAGCGATGTAGCTGCAATATAGCAATTGACTCCATCACGCTCTCCGAATGCAAGATAGTCCAATATCGCTCCTGCGAATGTACTCTTACCATTCTTTCTTGCAACCTCGATATAAGCATCAACAAAACGTCTCTCGGATGGCTTGTTTTCCTTGACCCATCCAAACAATACAGAGATATCCCAAGCCTCCCAGTCAGCAAGTTGCAAGCTCTTTCCAATTCTCTCACCGAGAGGAAAACGCAGATTGACAGCTATCCATACAAGAGGCCTTATGCCAATATTGAGATCAAATACAAATCCAGGGACACCATTTTGCAAGTCATCAAGATGCCTCTTGACTTTCTGCCTCTCGGCAAGGCTTGCCATGCGCTTGCCAGAGAGCACAGCATCTTCATATCTTCTGATGGCTTGTTTGTAATAATCGGCTATCCTCTGTACCTGTGTCTTTGTTGCCATTATCTGTACTCCATGAAATTATCGTCTGCCTCGCTCTTTACCTCAGGCTTTGCCTTGTTGTCCATCTCCAATTGGACTCTTGCTTTGTAGGTTGCTCCGAACTTGGACATGATTGAGATGTATTGGGACTGAGCCTTGTAGCGCTCTGCTGGCTTATCTGCTGTCTGGGACAACTCATAGCACTGGCAAGCCATTATCAATACAGGGATATCCACCTTGCATACGACTTTGTCTTTGCAAAGAAGAGGAACATATTCCCTCCAATGCAAGGCTGCAAGGCCTGTGAGCGACTTGGGACATTCAGGTGCTGCTTTCAAGATACTATTTGTTTTTGCTGTTGACATTTCCTTACCCTCATTAAAAAACCTTCGTGTGTGTGAAAAAGCTAAACTGGACGGGTTAATACCCCAGCTGGTTTTTTTACCCCTCCCCCTGGGTCTCAATCCATTTCTTGTCACGCTCATAAGATTCCCTTGCTCTCTTGTCCTCGTACCGTCCCTTTATCGTATTGCATCTGGAGCAGAGAGCTTGATAGTGGACTGGATCCAAATCGAATTCCCCATAGACCGACATCATCACATCAGCTGGGATATCCTTGTGGTCAACGCATTGTGCTGGAGCGCCGCACATAGCGCAAACCGGATGGTCCTTCAGAAAGTTCTTTGCAAATTTGTGCCACCTCGAATCGTAGCCCCGCTCTACAGAGCTTGGTCTTGTCTTTTCATAGCGACTGGGATGAGTTGCATAATACTTGGCATTGCATTCATTGCAATAGCCATTCTTGTTATTGTGCAAATTGGGACATCCCACAGTCTTGCATCTCTTTTTGAACGCTCTTGTCTCCATGTCAATCAGTTTAAAACCTCCCAAACTTAAAAAAAACATACGTGGTCCGCAAAACGTACCACTGGAACATTGCCCTATCAATCGATGGCATAATCGATGTACATTCTTGGTTTGATTCCCTTGATCTCGCCATCATCGCTTTCTAGTGCACGGATAAGCCTTTGCTTGGAAATGCTGATTGCACGGCTTGCTTCCGTTATTGATTCATAACGGACCACATTCTTTGTCGTGATTATCAATACCGGCTGTGCATTCCCCATATTTGTCCTTATCCATCTCAAGTCTCTCGAGAAGAAGCTTCTCTTCATCAGAAAGAGAAGCCATCACTCTTTCCCTGATTTCCTTGTATTGCTCTTCTGAAATCACATAAAATCCCCTGCCGGCTTTGCTCCTAAGTCAACGCCCAAAGCACGAAGCTGGCCTAAACGAAAATCATATGAGCTGTCATTTGAAATAACAGCAAGCGCCTCTTTGATTGCATTAAGCGACACTCCAGCAATCTCAGCAATCTTTTTGCACCTTGATTCGAACTTGCAATAACGTCTCCCATCAAAATCGCTGCAATAGTTGTCGAATGCATCACAGGCAAGTACAGCAAGCTCTCTCAGGGCAACTTGTTCTGCTGTGTATGTTGTTTCATGTTTTTCCATTCATTTCTCCTCCAATGATGAAATGTCTTGCTTGCTTAGGTATTCCCTCGCCAAGCCCATTATGAAAGCCTTGATTGGAAACTCCCGCTGGTGCATATAGAACATGTTTGAACACTTGTTGTCGAACGAATACCTTTGGACATGTGTCCGATACTCATCTTCGAACTTGCTTATGCTCAAATATGTAATCGAATTCATTTGTGTAGGAGCCTTCAGTACAAGCTCCTTGTTGTTCACAGCAATCGTGATGTCTGTGTATTCATACAACTCTATCAGCTCAATCGCAAACTTCCTGAAATCATTCATGTTTTTCTCTACCTAGGATATGCTCTTGAACAAGCGTTAGAAATTCATCCAGACTTGGCAACTCATCCATCCACTTTGATTCCAAACTTTGGTTTTCCGGGCCTAGAATCATCAAAAGGTATTTTCTGGACATGAACACATTCTCTTTTGAAATCCATATCGAATTAAAAGTCTCATCAGAAAGACTTATCCTTCCTTTCTTGAAACTTATCATTAGCCCTTTCTCAGATAGATCGCTTTCTATCAGCTTCTTTGCTAATTCCTTAAATTCTTCTTTCATCTTTTCCCATCCTCCTTCGATGCATATTCAGACAAGGCTCTCATGCAACAAATCTTGTATCTTTGCTTATCAATGCCAGCTACAGAGCAAAATACGTCAAACATGTCTCCTCCTATAAATTCGGCAACACCTTCCACTTCTCCTCTCCGAGCTTCATTCAAGCCTCCGATCAATACTTTCGATGCGAGGTTTTTCCAGTTGTCCGATATTTCCATCCATCGCTCCCTTCACCATCCAGATCCCAGCCAGGAACATTGCAATCGGAGCCAAAAACAGCAGCGTTATCAACACCTTCCGAAACTTGCATTGTCCTAGAATCTTCCTTAACCACCTCTTTATCCTCATTCAGCCTGTTCCTCTTAAAGAGACGCATGAATTCAGCTCTCGAATACTTCTCCTCGAATTTCCTTTGAGCCAGCCTCATCAGCCTCAATCCCAAATCCCTGTTCCTTCCATGAACACCGCTATTCCCTCTGTGATGCTCCTCGCATAGCCAAACCTTCAAGCCGTATCTCTCGGACAGATGCCTGAATGCTGTTCCGTAAAAGATGTGATGACATTCAAGGTTCTCTGTCTTTCCGCATACGAAGCATCTCTTGTGCTTTTGGAGGATGCTTTTCATCACTTCCTCCTGTCCTCGCCCTTGAGCGGGAAATATGCCCCGCCATCAGATCTGCCTGTAAGCCTTGAGAAAACAGCTGAGCCCAGGATGTCCAACGCAACCTCAGTCTCACCGTTTCCAGCTATCACTGTCGAAAGAAGATTGTCATAACGATACGAGACAAGATCGGAGATGATTGTGTAGTCCGACAGGCTTCCATACGTTTTGTCAAACTCATCGATGAACAGCCTTTTGAACTTGCCGTACTTCGACTTCGTGTACCTAGCCCAGTTGGAACCGCCGTTCTCCTTGATGTCGCAAACAAGATCCTGAAGATTGATGACAAGGAAATCATCAACCAATGCACCTCTCATAATCATCTCCCGGACAAGCGCCCAGATCAGATGCGTTTTCCCGATTCCTGGCAAACCTGTGAGAAGACAGCTACCACCGCCAAGGATATGCGCAACAACTGGATTCTTTTCAGAGAAGTCGCTGATTTTTGCCGAAAGATACCTTTTAGGGACAACAAGCTCAAATCTCATAAGCTCACTGTTGATCTTGCGTTCCCTCTCGATTTTGGCTCTTCTCTCCTCCGCTTCAATCTCCATCGCTGTTCGCCTCTTGCTTTCTTGCACCATGCTCTGTCGCTTGGCATTGATGTAAGCGTCCTTGTCTTCATCGGACATCGAATTCCAGTCGTAGCCAGCCTCTATCGCTCCCTTCTTGTAGAAGTCCCAAGTGATAGCCTTGATTGGTGATGTCAATGTCTTTGCTGTCATAGCGAAATCTCCTCGAACTTGTCTTTTCCGTAATCGGTCTTGAAGCCATCATGGCCTGTGCGTTGCTTGTTCGCTGGAGACGCCCTTGCGAATCTGGAGTTGTCGTAATTGCCCTCAAGGACCTTTATGAAGTTGCCCCGCTTTAGAATCCAGTCGAATGAAGTTCCCTTGAATGAGTTCTCCGATCTGCCTGAGAGAAAATCAGAATCGTTGACAAGCTTGAAAACTTCAAAAAGCTTTTCTTTTCCAAACTCGACAATCCTGGATTTGATTGCAGCCTTTCTCTCTTGCGAATAGACCTTGACTTGTGGAAGAGCCTTGCATGTGCTGTGGTAAGCGTTGAAGACCTCGTTGTAGTCAATTGCTTTGTTTTTCTCGGTATTTTCAGCCGTTTCTACAGGAAAATCAGCATTTTGACACTCATTTTGTGGCTTTTCTTTGGTATCACTCTTATTTATAAGAGGGATACTTTCTTTTATTAACTTATCTTTACTTAGGCGGGCCATTGCCGGGCCATTGGTTGTCCATTGGTTGTCCATTGGACGTCCATTGGTTGTCCATTGGTTGTCCATTGGACGTCCATCAAATATTTGCGGATATTCTGAAGACTCCGAAATCGCTGTTTCTCCATCATCTGATGTATCAATCTCAGCTTCTTTTTCTTCCTTCTTCTTAGAAGCCCTCTTCCTCATCTCGACAAGCTCAACGTCTGGGACAACCTTTATCAACAGCTCTTGGTATATGCTGTCCTTCTTCCTGTCAGGCCTTATGAGATTGTTCTCGTTCCAGTCAGCGATATAGCAAACAAGATCCTCATTGAGGATGATGACAAAGCCCTTGCTGACAAGGATTCTCAAGTCATCCTCGTTGGCTCCTGTCGAACGCATTACAGAAAAAGCTTCAACTACTCCATCATCATCAGCTCTCATGCCAAGATGGAAATACAAGGCTTGAGTGGAAAGTGGCATCTTAAGGAACTTGGCAGAGTTTATGACCCTGCTGGAAAACATTCTTCTGTCGCTCATTACTTGTCCTCCTTCTCGTTTTCAGAAAGAGAGACCATTGTCTCTATGAGCTTGTTATATCGCCCCGCCATTTCGTAGATGGAATCCCAGAGTGTGCTTGCTGGCCACCATGCCTTCGCACGCTCCAGTATTCTCTCCAGCTTTGTTCCAAGCGCCTTGTCGATGCTCCCGCACTTCACTGAATAGAATGTAGGCGTAAGGCTTGCCACAGAGTAGATCTTTTGGTCCTTGAGAAGAAGATATATATCCTTCTCGAACAGAATGTGCCTTAAGAGTTTCGACACATCCTCGCTGTCCATGCTTTTGAGAGGATCCTTTGCCTTTCCCTCAATGACAGGCTCCAATCCCATCTTGGCAATTGCTCCTTCCAAGTCCCTGCCAAGAGAGGAATCCCAGACAAGGAAATTGTTATAGCTGCCTTCTCTGTATTTCGAGATAATCAATGCAAGCCTTACATCTGCTGGAAGCAATGGCATGGCTTTGCTCCTGTATACTGAAAGCATGAGATCCATGATTGAGTCTATGGTCTTTTTACATTGGTCTATTGCTTTTTCGATAGCCTTGTCGTTTAGCTTCTCGTCTTTGCCGACATCGTCTTTCAAGACAACATCCTGATAGATGATTTCCCCATCATCATCCAGTGCCACCTCTGATGAAAGCCATTCGTCTTCCTTTTGCGTGTACCTTGGCCAACTCCTCTCTAGGATCTTTATTCCTTTGCCTTTTGCATAATCGGCAATCTCTTTATTGGCAGTGCATATCCCATCTGCATTGCTATCAAGGCACATGCGAACAAGCTTGTCGGAGATGCATGAATAATTGCCAAGTGTGCAGAAGGACTCCTCCTTGCTTGGATTCTCGAACAGAAGACAGTCCGAGTTGGGATTGCTTTTGCATTCCAGGCATGAACATCCCCATACGCCACCCATCTCGACAAACGCATTGCTGTAATGTCCAAGTGCTATTCCTTCTGTGAGATTGATTGCTCTTCTTACATCTTTCTGTGAATATGCACTCTGTAGGATATAATCGACTTTCTCCAATACCTTCTTCTGGATCTCAGGGCTTGCAAGTGCAAACTCCGAAGCCTTGTCAACGCTAAGCTCTCCTTTTATCAGCTTCTTCTTCAAAGGCTCTATCAGGTTATTGAGCCTGAGTCTCCTCTCGACTTGGTATTTAGATATCCCAAGCATATTGCCTATGCAGGAGTTGTTGTAGCCGAAGAGCTTCAGCTGCATTATCGATGTGTATTGATCCAATGGAGACAAGGACTGTCTGTCTATGTTTGTTATTGCCTTTGCTCTCTCAGCCTCGTCTTTTGTGAGAATCTCGCATGGGACACTTTCTATCCCAGCCTTTATTGCCGATGCAAGTCTTCTATGCCCATCTATGACATAGTATTGCCCCGCTTTCTCTGCTTTCTCTACAAGCAATGGAGTGTATATCTTCTCATTGCCATCAACTATTGAGCTTATAAGCTCTGTGCCACCATACTGCCTGTTGTTCTCATCAGGGATGAGGCATTTGATATTCAACGACCTTGCCATGGTTTCTCCTTAGAATTCGATGAACTCGTTATTGATGATTGCCCAGTTGTCCCCAAAGATCTCTCTCGTTCTCTTTGTCCTTCTGGAGCATCTCTTGTATTCGATGAAGTCCATAAGCATAAGCCATTCCATGATGACTGTTGCTACTAGAATGAAAAGCACTTGTTTCATTGCGGTCTCCTTTGTTAAAATCATTTAAGGAATGGAGCAGAAGAGTGGTTTCCCTGCTCCATGGTGTTTGGTCTCTTCTTAGAGACCTTTTCTTTACATGAACCGTCTCCCAAATCGATTCCTGCCATAGCCCCAATCTGACTACTGATATCCGAAAGTTGTTGTATAAAAATCTACTCGGCTGTGCTTGAACCAAGGTTTTTCCTGCGTTTAAAGAAGTCTCCAGTCTTGACAACCCTTTTGCTCAGCAAATACGTATGGTTTGATACCTTCTTGTATTCGTCTGGTCTGAAGACTCCAATCCTGATCCAGTTGATTACCGTCTGCCCAGAAACTCCAAGGATTCTTGCAGCCTCCTTGGGACGTATAAACTCTTCTTCACCTAGAATCAGCTCTATCTGATCCCAGATGGATTTCTTCAAGTTTGTATGGATTGACTCTTGTTCACACTCCTTTTCATAGAGCTTCATAAGAGCGTCAAGCTTGTTTATCGCCATCTTCAGGCCTCCTACTGTTTGCTAGCTCACGCTTGACCAATTGGCCAAGATATCCAGAGAAAGTCATTCCTTTTGATCTGGCAAGATTCCTGAACGAGTTCTTCTCTTCTTTTGTAATAAGTATCTTTGTCGAAAAAAGTTCTGCCATCACTTTGCCTACTTTTAGAGTTGTATTAATATCTCTTGTTAGTTAAGTGTAGTAGTAGTAGTAGTAAGTTGTCAATGAATTTTGGTGATATTTTTATTATTTTTTTCTACTATTGTGCCATGATTACTGATGGTAAAGAATTTTGGAAGCGAGTGGATGAATGCAACCCGTATAAAACACTAGGAGAGCTTTATGAAAAAGGCAACCTGAGCAAAGATAACATGAAACAGCAACGCACAGACATGAGGTTGCCCAAGACAATAGACGTCTTCAAATTATCGAAAGCTATAGGCAAGCCAATGGAATACCTTCTCTCAGGAGAGGATACGAAACGCTATCCACCGAGAATAGAAAGGATTGCAAGTTATCTAATGCATTTTGCTACAGAAGAAGATTTCATACTCATTGAAAGAATCCTCAGGATTCCTGGAAAAAATAATACCGTTTCCACGGAATTGCTGGGATGAAGAAGAGAACAACTGGTAAATCTTACCTAGCCCCGCTATACAAAGATAACCACTGGGCAATATGCACCGAGTGGCTTTCATCGTAATAATCATCAAAAGATAAACCTAGATACCGATATATTCACTCAGAGTTGTCCTCTTGCAACACCTTGCCTTAGGTAATCATTTACTCTCATCTGCCAGCCTGCACCGCTATGCTTAATCGCAGAAAGAATCCCTCTTCTTCACTATCTGCTCGTCTAGCAGATATCAGTCTCGTAGAGCCATCCCTTACGTTCCTATAGCTTTATTCCCAAAGCCCTGAACAGATATGAAATATCTTTTACGTCTATACCAAAAGCTG
>ERZ808286.592-NODE-592-length-22998-cov-7.775400_pt1 | contig 22998 bp, 30 predicted proteins | sample MGYA00521276_ERZ808286 | MGnify/ENA primary metagenome ERZ808286 (study PRJEB31516, sample SAMN03275607) | gut metagenome | biome: mammalia-associated habitat; material: feces | host: Papio cynocephalus | place: Kenya | collected 2012-08-01 ... | reverse complement strand
ATGTGTGGAAATGTGGAGAAGTTTAGGATTATTAACTTTACAACCTGCAGATAATAAATGAGTAAACGCCATTATGATTATTCTTTTTCGAAGGGGAAGGGGATTTGGTTTAGTAGCGATAGTCACTATTATCATCGTAACGTAATGGATTTCTGTCATAGGCCCTTTTCTTCAGTAGAAGAAATGAATCAAAAACTGATAGAAAACTGGAACTCGGTTGTTGGAAAAGATGATGTAGTTTTCCATTTAGGAGATTTTTGTTTCGGAGATACGGAAAAGTGGAAATCTATATTAGAACAATTAAACGGAAAGATTTATTTAACCAAAGGTAATCATGACGATGATATGCCTGCAGGAGTAAAAGAATATTTTCAAGATGTTCAATATCAATATCAAATTAAAGTTGAAAATCAAAGAATTATTCTTAATCACTATCCATTGTTATGCTATGCTGGTTCTTATAAAGAGACAAATCCTGTTTATAATTTTTTTGGACACTGCCATAGTGGTCCACTTTCTATCGGGAGGGATATTTCTAGACTTTCGGTATGTTTTCCAGAGCAATATGATGTAGGAGTTGATAATAATAATTACTTTCCAATATCTTTCTATCAAGTGCAAGAGAAAATAAAACAGCGTCAGGAAGATGCCAAAAACAAAGAAAAAGTTTGATTGGGAAGTTTATGATAATCAAGGGGAATTTTTAGATATTCTTTCTATGACTCGGCATGAGTCAAAAGAATATCTAAAGAAATTTCCAAATTATAAACTTCAAGAGATAGGTTATAGTGACGGAGTAAATAATAGTAAATTTGATGATTGAAAAAACCTATCATGGTAAAGTTGTTGGAAAAAAGAGTGGAATTTATACAGTTTATGTTTTTCAATTAGATGATAATTCTTATGAAATGTGTACATTACTTCCAAATTGGGGAGTTGATTATCAATTAAATATAGGAGATTCTGGATTTGTAACTTCTAGAGAAGTTCATGCTGGAGAACCTTATTTTGATAGAATTACTGGAGAGCAAAAATTGTATCAATTTGACAAAATTTATTTACAAGAATTTATAAAGGATAAAGTCACAAACAAGATTATTTTATGAGTAAGATTGATACTTACGTATGGAAAGACAAACGTCTTACTAAAGATCGACAAGAAAAGCAAGTAGAATACAAACTCGTCGATATGGATGAATATACGCTTAATAAAGCGTATGAACATTGCAAGGAAATGCTGTATAATGATGACAAGAAATTTCCTGGTCGCGAGTTAATTCTAAAAATGATTTCTGAACAACTAGATTGTTGTGGAGCAGAATTAGCACTTAGATACTTCAAGAATTTGAAAAACGAAGATGGAACTTTTAAGTATTCAGAACAAAGTTTACTTTCTGATTTGAGAGAGTGGTTTCCAGACTATAATGAGAGGACTTATAAATTACAAGATCTTCCCGTTCAAGTCGATAAAATCGATAGTAAATTTTATAGTGTAAATGTAAATTCTCTTATGAAAGCGTGTCGAGATGCTCTAGGAGCTTTTGATCACTCTAAGATTACTCTTACGTTTTTGTATAATAATGGAGTTTATTTTACGCAGGAAGAATCTATGGAGTTGGATCGATATACTCTTAGAAATTCCTTAGCAGAAAAATTGGATATTCTTAAGTTGCAATTAGGTCTTCCTGAATCTACCGATGTTCATGTAAATCCTAAAGGATTGACTGAAAAGGAATTTCGTGATATGATTCACATGAAGAAGCTTAAAGGTTTTCGTTCCTGTAAATATTCAGATCTAACTACTTCACAATTAGAAACGCTTCGTAATAAAGTTTTATATGCTCTGGAAGAAAAAGTTGCTTATCAAGCAATGATGTGGAAAGAACTTATGAGGCAAATCGAAGAAGTTGCTAAGTTTAAAAATTATACACTTAAATGATAGAACAAGAAATTAATCCCGAATTGCTAGAAGGAGTAAAATGGGAATCTGATCAAGAATTTCTTCAAATTCTTCGAGAAATGGGAGAAACTTATTTGTCTAAAAATGCTGATTATGGCAATAGTTTCGACAAAACTCTCGATCAATTTGGATTAGTAGCAGCAGCTGTTCGATTAAACGATAAAGTTAATCGAGTAAATAATCTGATTACTAATAAAGAATTTTCTGTAAAAGATGAATCTATCGAAGATACTCTGTTGGATATGGCTAATTATGCCGTAATGACATTAGCTTATATCAGAAAACATAGGACTTCTGATGAATCAATTTGAGGTTTATGATATAGAAACTCTTTCAAATCTTTTTACTTATACTGGATATAATTGCAATACCAAAACATGGAGTCAATTCGTTATATCTAATTGGAGAAATGATTTGCAAGATTTAATTCTACATCTAAAAAAACCTAACATAATTCAAGTTGGATTCAATAATGAAAATTTTGATTATCCTGTAATACATCACATTTTAAATCATCCAGAATATACATATAAATCTGGACAAGAGGTTGCTCAAGCAATCTATGAAAAATCTCAAGAAGTTATTAATAACGAATTTAATACTATTACCGATAAAAATAAGTTTATTCCTCAAATAGATTTGTTTAAGATTTGGCATTATGACAATAAAACTCGATTAACTTCATTAAAAGATTTAGAGATTTGTATGAGAATGGAGTGTGTTGAAGAAATGCCTATTCATCATACTACGTGGTGCAAAAAAGGGGATGAAGATTGTGTTCTAGAATATAATAAAAACGATGTTCAAGCTACTTATCAATTTTTCTTAACTACCTTAGGAAGAACTGATTATTCTATTTATAAGGGAAAAGATAAAATGCAATTAAGAACCGATTTGCAAAAAAAATTTGGAATTAATTGTCTTAATCTTCCCGATGTTAGAATGGGAGAACAATTAATGTTAAATTTGTATTCTCGAGCAGTTAATAAGAATCCATTTGATGTAAAAAAACTAAGAACAATTCGATCTGAAATTAAGTTAATTGATTGTATTCCGTTTTGGTGTGATATTAAATCAAATTCTTTTAATAAGTTTTTAGATTTGATTAAATCCACTACTATTCCAGTCCCAATTCCAAAAGATTCATTTTCTTTTTCGGTAATAGATCATGAATATAAATGGGATTTTGGATTAGGAGGTAGTCACGGATGTATTCGTCCTGGAGTATATAATTCTGATGACAATCATGTAATTCTAGATTTGGATGTATCTTCTCTATATCCAAGTATTGCTAGATCTTTACAAATATATCCTCATCATTTAGGCCCTGAGTTTATGCAATTGTATGAACAATTTATTGATAAACGAATTCAAGAAAAGCATAAACCGAAGGCAGAACGAGACAATGTTCTAATTGAAGGATATAAACTTATCTTAAACGGAACTTATGGTAAATCAAATGAAGAAACTTCATTTATGTATGATCCATTATATACTCTTAAAACAACGATTGCTGGTCAAATTTTTATTTGTATGTGGTCTGAAAGGATGATTCAAGCTTGTCCTGATGTAAAGTTTTTACAAACTAATACAGATGGACAAACAATATTAATTCCTAGAGATAAGTTAGAAGCAATTAGGGAAGTCAACAATCAATTAACAAAAGAAACTACTCTTGTAATAGAAGAAGCAATTTACAAATCAATGATTATTAGAGATGTGAATAATTATATGGCAATTTATGACGATTCTACTGATGAATCTGAACATTTAAAACTCAAAGGAGATTTTGAAATTGATAAAGAATATCATAAAGATCCATCTATGAGAATTGTTCCTATTGCTGTAAAAGATTATTTTGTTCATAATATTCCGATAGAAGAAACTATTAAAAATCATACAGATATTTATGATTTTTGTATGAGATTAAAGCTTAATTCTTCTACTAAAGGGATATTCAAACACATGTCTAATGGCGAAATTATTGATGATAAATTATCTAGAACTACTAGATATTATATTGCAAGAGGCTCTCAGTCAGGATCATTGTATAAAATATTTGAAGGAGACAAAATGCAGGCAGTAAATAAAGGTTTTCAAGCAATTATTTTTAATAAATATGTTAAGAAACCTATTAGCGACTATAATATAAACTATTCTTTTTATATTCAAGAAGCTTATAAATTGAAAAATGCAGTTGACTCCGGACAATTAAGTTTATTCTAATGCAAACAGTATCATCCGCTGTTAAAAAAATTATGTTATCTGAGCCTTTTTATGGGCTCTTTTTATGTGGTATAAATAAGAGGTTTACTGAAAAGATTCCTACAGCTGCTGTTGGATTGGAAGGTATTAATTATTGCTTAATGATTAATAAAGACTTCTGGTATGGATTAAAGGATGACTATAGGTATGCTATTCTTAAGCACGAATTACTACATTTATGTTTCTTCCATCTTTCTGATTTATATAATAAAGCTTCTGATAATCACATGATATTAAATATCGCTATGGATTTGGAAGTGGAATCTTATATAGATGAGAAATATTGGGTTAAAAACGAGAAAGGGGAATTTACTGGTGCTGCTGATCGATTCTTCGAACTATTTCCATCATTACCGAAGCAAGCTGGAACTAAGTATTATTTAGAGTATCTAAAGCACTTAGAGAAAAAAGCTTTTGAAGAAGGGGATGAAGGAAATCCACAAACTCCACAATCTAGTAACGGACAACAAGATCAAGGATCGTCCTCTCAACAAGGCAATCCACAGTCTGGTAGTGGAAGTTCCAATGGCTCGAAATCTTCTCAACAGTCCGGAAAGAGTTCTTCAGGCTCAAAATCTTCTTCTGGAAGATCCAATAGAAGTCGAGGAGAAAATCCTGAGTATTCTCAAGGAGATCAACCTAATCCTTCTAAAATAGACAAGGAATGGAATGATCTTAGTGATTCCGAAAAGCAACAAGTTCGGGATCAATTTATCTATGCTAGAACTCTACATTCTACATGGGATGATCTTAAGAATCTTCCTGAAGAGGAACAAAAGCTTATAAAAGAACAGTTAAAATATCAGTTAAAGCAAGTGGCTCAATCTATTAAAGATAAAGGAAATATTCCTGGAGAATTATCAGTTTTAATAGATGAATTACTAAATCCCAGACCACCTGTATTTAACTGGAAAGCTTATTTTCGCAGATTATTAGGAACAAGTTTCGATATTAATCTTAAGAAAACCAGAAGGAAAGAATCGTTAAGATTTGAAGATGCTTTTGGTTTGAAGAAGAAAAAGAAACACAAGATCCTGGTAGCAATCGATACTTCAGGATCAGTTTCTAATGCTGATTATGTGGATTTTTTCAATGAAATTAATCATATTTACAAAGCTGGAGCAGATATTCATGTTCTTGAATGTGATACGCAAATAGCAGCAGAATACGATTTTAAAGGAAAAATCCCATCCCAACGCTGTGGAAATGGAGGAACTAGCTTCCAAGCTCCTGTGCAGTATTTTAATGACCATAGAAACGATTATAGTGTCTGTGTGTATTTAACCGACGGATATGGTGATCAAGAATTATGTCACCCTCTCGGTAAAATGATTTGGATTATCACAAGTGACGGTAATCAAGGATCAAATTATCCTGGAATAAAAGTTTGTATTCCAGAAACAATTAAAAAATAATTAAATTTTACAAAGATGAATATAGAAGAAGTTAGTAAAACTATTAACTATTTGTTAGATAACAATCTCAGATTAATTGAGAAAGGTCAAGATAAGATTGCAATAAATATTGTCGGACCCTGCGGATGCGGGAAAAGCTCGATTATTAAGCAAATAGCTGAGCAACGTGGAGCTGGATATACTCGATTAAATCTTAGTGAACTCGAGGAGATAGGAGATTTATGTGGTGTTCCTGTCAAAGAATACATTATGCATAAAAACGGTGAAGAAAAGTGGATAAGCGAGAAACTTATTGATCGCTATATCAACATGGGCTGGGAGCTCTGTGAGCACTGCGAACCTCGAATGAGCTATGCAATACCGAGCTGGGTGCCCAATGATCCTGATCAAGAGTACATTTTGAACATCGACGATTATTCAAGAGGATCAAGTCTTTTTATGCAAGCTATCATGTCTTTAATTCAATTTGGAGAATACGTTTCTTGGAAACTTCCAAAAAAGTGTCATGTTCTTCTTTCTAGCAATCCGGACGACGGATCCTATAGCGTAACCTCTCTGGATCCAGCTCAGAAGTCTCGTTTAATCAATTTCGACGTTGAATTCGACGCTAAGGTTTTTGGTAAATGGTGTGATAAGGTTGGAATGCGAGATGAACTCATTAACTTCATGCTTCTTAATCCAGAAATTTTTGACAAAAGTGCTGTGATTAATGCCAGAACTTATACAATGTTTGCAAATGCAATCTCTGGGATCGATAATTATGATACCCCAGAAAACCTTTCTTTAATTTCTCTTATCGCAAAAGGTTGTTTTGGAGACGATAATGAAGTAGTTAGTAATTTGTTTATTACCTTCATTCATAATCATCTTGATAAACTCATTACTCCTGAAGAAATTCTTAAGGGAGAATGGGATAAGGTCCACAAACAGTTAAAAGAGAATGTCTATACTGGAACTCAATATCGTTCTGATATAGCTTCCACTTTAACGTTACGCTTTATTAATTATATGGAAACATTTTTTAATAAAGAGAAAGATGGAGATGATGATAAAAAGAAATCTGAGAAAGCTATTAATCGTCTAACAGAACTGATTACTTGTGACGAACGATTGCTTTCTGAGGATTTGATATTTAAGCTTGTTAAAACGCTTATGTATCGTTATCCACAACGTCTTTCTAAACTGATTGCAAATCCAAAAATTAAAGCAAAAATATTGTCTTGATAGAAATTTTTAAAATTATTAAAGGTAATACCTGTAATGCAGCCTATGATATTAATAGGATTATAAAAGGTAATACCTATCAACAGTCCGATTACTCAGGAGTGTATCTTTATACAGATACACTACCTGAGTTAAAAGGCCTTTCTAAACAAAAACCAGTAATTACAAAACAAATTCAATCAAAAGATAAAGTTTATTTTGCTAGTGGATGTGGCTATCCATCACTTCTATTTAGTAAATATAAATCTGACAGTAATATTAAGCTAGACTTAACTAGAACTACTTCTCCTGATAGAGCTGATGTTATTGTTATAAGTCCAGAGTGGATGGATGATTATAATCCTTGGAATTGCCATTTGTCTACCCTCTATAATGATAATAACGTTAGATGGCAATCTAACACTTTTGATGGTTTTAATGAATCTGCAGCTGCTATTAATAGGCAAAAGTTAACTACTTTCTTAGGTCGCGAGGCTTATTTTATGATGAAAATATCTAATACTCAGGCAGAAACTTTTGAATTAGTCCGAAAATATCCTAATAAAATAGTATATACTATGGATCTGATTGAATATGTCTTTCCATTTCTGCCTGTAATGACAGATAGTGAGTTGGATATTATTATTTCCATGCTAAAAACTTCTGATGAACAGGCTAGAGCTACGGGAATTCAAATGTTTCAATATTCTAATTTTTCTGATAAAATTTATACGATTGTTAGAAGACTAAAAACAGAAGTTCCTTATGTTTATTTTCCATCAGAATCAGCAGCTTCAGCAGCTTGGAAATATCTTTATTCTTGTCTAGGAATTCCAGTGGAAAAATTTACCAGTGGACAATCTTATGCTAGTAATATAACATTTTATGCTACTAAAGTTATGGGAAATCCTTTAAATACTCAAAATCTAGATGATTTAAAAGCCGATATTTTATCTCAATTAGTTGAAAAATTGAAATCAGATACTCAATTTTCCACTTTTAGGGAAGATTTAGCATTAGTGGGGTATCGGTTAACAGTAGAGCCTATACCTGAAGATGACTCGGACGGAGAGACAGAATCTAGGGATTGATAGGTGGAGAGATGCTGGAGGGCGAGGATCCGTTGTTTATCCGACCGGAACAGGAAAGTCGAGGACAGCTTTAATGGCAATTGAACGGGTGACTTCTAGAAATCCGAATTTGGTTATTAGAATTATAGTACCTACAAAAGTTTTAAAAGACCAATGGGAACGGTTAATTGAACAACAACAATGGGATTTAGATTTAAAAGTTTTAATTCTCAACTCTGCTGCCAAAAAGTCATTTAAATGTGACTTTTTGATACTAGATGAAATCCACCGCTCGAATTCTCTATCCTTTAGACAGATTTTTACTCAATGTTCTCCCATTTTGATACTTGGATTAACTGCTACTTATGAAAGGTTAGATGGATTTGAAAAAGAAGTGGTAGATCATTACTGTCCAGTCTGTGATACAATTACTGTTAAAGAAGCTACTGAAAACGGATGGCTTTCTCCTTATAAAGAATATAAAGTTCTGCTTAATGTCGATTTAACAGAATACAATAAAGCTAATAAAGAATTTATTCAGCATTTTTCCTTTTTTGATTTCGACTTTAATTTAGCATTATCTTGTGTAACAAACGTATTTGCACAACAAAAAGTTGCTAAAATGATGAATTGTCAATTAAAAGAAGTAAAAGCTCATGCTTTTGCTTGGAATAGGGCTTTACATTTTAGAAAAGAATTTATTGCCAATCACCCAAAGAAAATTGAGATTGCGAAGAAAATTATAGAAGCTAGAAGTGATAAGAAAATTATTACTTTTAATACTAGTATAGAACAGTGTGAAAAATACGGATTTGGATATATTGTTCATTCTAAACAATCTAAAAAGAAAAATGCAGACATTCTAGAAGAATTTTCTCATTGCACTTCTGGGGTGATTCATAGTAGTAAACTTTTAATAGAAGGACTTGATTGTCCTGGATTAAGTGTTGCTATTATTACAGGCTTCAATTCTTCTAAAACATCTAAAGTCCAAGAGGTTAATATATTTGCGTAGGCCTCTTAATCTGCCTAATTCTGGGGATGAACTCAAAGAGTCAATCCAGAGCTATAAAGAATGTGAAACGACTATCTCGAAAGAGAGTACACTATAAGCTAATGATAGTGGAAACGGCAGACGTATTAAAACGAAGATATAGTCTAATCTATATGGTGACATATAGCAGTTCATAAGAGAACGCATATAATCTTGCGAATTATATGGAATATAAATGTGGGCGATGTATTCGAAAAGAAGAAGGAAAGACTGCAGAAATTTTTACGTTAGTTTTACGGGGAACAGTTGAGGATCAATGGTTTAAGAAATCTTCCGAAGACCTCAATTTCATAGAAATCAACGAATCCGAGTTAGACTTAGTATTACAAGGCAAATTAAACAAGAATGAAAAAACTCAAGATAAAGTCAATAATGATCTTTTAAGAAAATGAGAACTGGTAACGCTAATTCAAATTTTACAGTTACTGATAATACTTTATCAGGATCCGGAATATGGTCTCAAATCCATTACTCAGACATTGATTTTATAGCTCCTTACATTTCAGGTGATAGAAAATGGGCATTGGATGAATTAGAAGATCCTAGTTTACCATTAGTAGAAGACTGGAATAAGGTTAAAAATTTAATTGATTCAGAAGACGATGAATCCGTAAATCTAGGTTTTGAGTTATTAAATGGACACAGATACCCTAGGGGTATTGTAAATAAATTAATTATAATTAAAGGTTTAAATAAATTATTCAAAATTAAAAAATTCTAAATTACAGGTAACTTACTAAACGGACTAAATCCTATACTTAGTATGAGTAATTGCGAGATTATTCATACCTATGAAGAATTTAGAATTATCGATTGAGAAAGAAATCGAATTTATGAACCGCTACCAATTAACCGCTGATGAGTTATTTCTCGTTAAGTTAATTTGGTATGCTCAGGATGAACATCCTGAATTTTTGGAAAACTATTTCTCTAGAAATTCTTTGGGAAAGTCGGTTAGGGAGCTTTTAATGTGTCTAAAAGACAAAGAAATCATTAAGAAGACCTATCGCATTCCAGAGAAAGGAGAAGAGTTTAATCCAGATGATGTTGAATTTAATCAAAATGCAACAAAATCGTTTTTGCGTCATTCCGAAGAACTCGGAATGGATTTGTTTAACAATTATCCCTCCTATACTTATATAGATGGTAGATATTTTAGTTTAAGAAATCCGACTAAATTATTTAAAACTATGGACGAAATGTGTTTTGCTTACGGAGAAGCTATTAAGTTTAATCCAGAGAAACACCAAGAGGTAATGGAATTATTAGAATATGCAAAAGAAAATAATCTAATTAATTCCGGAATCTGTCAGTTTATAGTAGAACACCAATGGGATATGTATAGACAAATGCGAGATGGAGGAGAAGGAACTTTTAAAACTAGTCAATTAGTATGAGTATAGTAGAAAGTTTCTTTAAAAACATTAAACAAGGTAGAGAAGGACTTAACCAGGGTATTTCAACTGGAATTCCTAAGTTAGACATGCTAACTTATGGGGTTCAAAGAAAATGGCTAACTGTAGTGGCTGGAGACTCAGGAAGCGGGAAAAGTGTCCTTACCCTTTATACTTATGTTTATGCTCCATTTAAGCAATATATGCAAGACAAAAGTGTCAATGTTAATTTCTTACTTTTCTCGTTTGAGATGAGTGCAGAAGTTCTTTTGGCTAAAATGTTATCTTTGTATCTTTATGATACTTACCATGAAGTCGTTACTTACGACGAAATTCTTTCTTTAACAGGTAGATGTTCGGAGAAACACTATCAAATGATAGAAGAAAGTAAATGGTGGCTTGATGAGTTCGAGAAACGAGCTGAAATCGTAGATAAGCCAGTAACAGCAAAAGGACTTTATGCAATTTGTAAGGAATGGAGTCAAAAATTTGGCACATATAAGGAAGTTGGAACAATAGGAGATTATACTAAAACAGAGTATATTCCTAATGATCCAAAACAATATCTAATAGTAACAGTCGATCATATTAAACTTCTTTCAGTTAGTAGTGGACATACTTCTAAACAGGAAATTGATGAGGCTTGTGATTATCTCATTCATTTCAGGAATAAATGTAATTTTACAGGAGTAATAGTTCAACAATTGAATAGAAACTTTAAATCGATGGACAGAAGAAATTCGGCTAACAATTTGCTAGATCTCTCAGATCTTTCAGATTCCTCAGGACCCTCGCAGGCGGCTGAGACAGTAATAGGAATTTTCCATCCTTTTAGAGAGAAAATGACTAAATGTGAAGGTTACGACATTAGACAATTATCAGATACGTTCAGATTACTTCAAATTTTGAAACATCGATTTGGACAAGCTGATAGAAATATGGGAATTAGTTTCTTTGGACAAATAGGTCTATGGAGAGAAATTCCGCTTCCTCAAGATATTAACGATTATGAGATGTATACGCATTTAAATTAATTTCAATATTATGGGATTTTTACCAACAAAAAAGAGTGAAAAGAAAACAGACGATCCACGCAATTTAATCATATTTGGGTTGCCCAAAGCAGGCAAGACAACAGCATTAGCACAACTTCCAGACACTTTAATTGTAGATCTAGAGGATGGTAGTGATTTTGTCTCAGCCTATGTTGCAAAAGCACACTCAGTGCAGGATCTTTTCAATATTGCTAAGGCTCTTCGTGAGGAGCAACATAACTTTAAGTTCGTTGTAATTGATACAGTTACAGCATTGGAAGATATGGCAATTTCTTTGGCTTGTAAAAGAGCAAAAGAATCTAATCCTAATTTCTCAGGAAATGCTTCTGATTTGTTTAACTTGCCTTATGGTGCTGGTTATGTAGCACAACGTAATGCGGTTAAGGAAATTATTGGATGGTTCGAGAAAGTAGTTCCAAATCTTATATTAGTAGGTCATGTTCGTGAGAAAGCTTTGAATGAAGCTCAGACTGATCTTAATGTTAAGAGTTTGGATTTGGGAGGAAAATTGTCTAATATTCTTTCAGCTAGTTCTGACGCTATTTGTTATGTATATCGAGATCCAGAAAATGGAAATCTTATGGCCAATTTTGGTGATATGAATTCAGTTCTTACTGGTGCTCGTATGCCTCATCTAGCAGGTAAAACCATTCTTCTTGCCGAAAGGATTCAGAAAGAAAATGGTGATTATGATGTTAAAACTCACTGGGAAAATATTTATCCAAGTCTAAAGCAATGAAAGATTTTGAACTAAAAGACGGAAAGGCTGTTTTAAGTTTAAGACTTGTTCAATTATTAAATGTAAAACCTAAGGATAGAATAATTATAGAATATGCTAATAAAGAAGATAAACTTATTCCTATAATTAAGAAATCCGATTCTGGAAAACTTCTATCTGCCTCTAATACGTTTGTTTGCAGAGGTAAAGATAGAGATTTTCTGGAGCAATTTGGAGATGAATTTGAGGTAGAGGAATGTGATGGGATTTTGTATTTAAAGGGAAACAAGGAATTTACAGTATTTACAAGTGTTAAACAAGCAGTAAAAGAAAATTATTTAGATTTAAAAATATGCACAGATACAAATTACAATATAGAAAAATTTTCTGAATATAAATTATGACAGGTTTTGATTTTGGAATGACTGCAGGTGCTAGTCAGTCAACAGTACGTAAACAATTGGAAGGTAATCAAATTTACGAAGTAACTTTTGATGGTTGTGAATCTCGAGATTTTGAGAGTTCTCAGAAACCAGGACAAAAGTTTAAAGTTCTAGAAATTAAGTTTTCTAGTGATGAAGGTGATTTTAAAGATACAGTTTGGGCTCCTAATCCAGATACAGATTTTGAAGATCGCCCGGGTCCTTATGGTCCCCAACCTTCTAATGTAAAGGCGATGATGCTGAAGTTTAAGCACCTTATTGACGCGGTTAATCCTGAATTGGGTAAGAAGATTGATTCTGGGGAACAAAACCTTAACGTATCTGCTCCTAATCCTGATGTAGCTTGGGATAATCTTCGACAACTGATGGTAAAAGCAACTGCTCCTGGCGTGGGAGTAAAGACTAAGATTAAGCTGATTAAAAATAATAAAGGAGATGCTATTTTCCCATATTTTGCCAACTATAATCGTGCTGGTCAGTTGTATATGTCAACTAATTTTATTGGCGATAATATCTTCTGGACTACTAAAGAATTGAATAAGATTAATGCTGCTAATACAGCAAAACCGACTTCTTCCGATTCTTTTAGTTTGGATGATAAGAAAGATGAAACTGCTACAACGGCGATTGATTATAATTTCTAATGATTTTTGAACTTCCTAAAACTCAACCAAAAATTACTAAAGAATTTTTATTGAGCAAAAACACGGAAGAAACTTACATGAGTACTTATCTCGGGGTTCCTGTTAAAAAGGGACTCCAGATAAGTCCTCTTCGTAAGGATCACAAACCAACTGCTTCTTTCTATAGAAATAAAAAGAATGAATTGATTTTTCATGATTTTGGAATTGGTTTTCACGGTAATTTCTTAGATGTGGTAATGTATATAAATAAATGCACTTACTCACAAGCTTTGAATATTATTGCCGAAGATTTCAAATATATAGAAAAGAGCAGTGAACGTGAACCTGTAAAAATTCGAGCTAGTAATGTAATAATTGAGGAAAAATCTGAGACTTTAATTCAGATTGAAGATCAACCATTTCAAGATTACGAGTTAAGATGGTGGGAATCTTTTGGAATTCATGAATCAACTCTTAAAAAATTTAAGGTTCATTCGTGTAAATCTATCTTTTTAAATGGTAATTATTATCGTTCCAGTAGTCAGAGAAGTAATATTTTCGGATATTACGGAGGAAAGAAAAATGGTATAGAATTATGGAGAATTTATTTTCCGCAAATGCGAGAATATCGATTTCTTTCTAATTGGTCAAAAGATATGATTCAAGGTTCTAAACAAATACCTAGTAACCCAGATTATTTAGTAATTACTAAATCTATGAAGGATACTATGAATTTGTATGAATCAAAAATACCCGCTATAGCACCCTGTAGTGAAACGGTTTTGATTGAACCAAAACAAATGGATAGAATAAAAAAATTAACTTCTAATATATGTTATTTAGGAGATAACGATTTACCAGGGGTTAAAGGAGCTCATAAATATAAAAAACAGTATCCATTTATTAGATGTATATTTATAAAGCGAAAGTATGCTAAAGATATTTCCGATTTGTATAAATATGTAGGAAAGAAAGATCACGAAGAAGCGATGGAAGAGTTAAAAGAAATTTTTAATGATAAAGAAAAAAGGGAAACAAAGCACTTCTGGATCTTCTAAGAGTAAAAGTTCCATAGGGAAAGCTAATAGACGTCGGGGTCACGCTTATGAACGAAAGATCGTGAATGAAATGAAAGAAGTTACAAAGAATGAAAATTTATGTAGTTCTAGATCTGAATCACGCGTTCTCGACAATAAAAAAATTGATATATGTGATCCCGATAATGTATTACCGTGTTATTTTCAAATTAAATGCACACAATCAGTTCCTAAGATTAAGCAAATTAACGAGGAAGTGGGATTACATGACAAACCATTAGCGATTATATGGAATGCTCAAGAAGCTCGAGAAAGTAAACAAGTTTCTGTTGGAGAATATGCTATTATTCCAAAAGATTTCTTTTATAAACTCTTAAAACAGTTATATTAATTAATGAATATTGACAATTTTAAAGCACCACTAAATGGCGGAAACGCTACTACAGGTGAAAAACACATTGAAAATATTTTACAGCAAGTTAGTAAAAAATTAAACTTTTATTACGTTAGAGAAGTTAAAATAGGATATTTTCGAGACAGAAGAAGAAGGGCTGATTTTTGTTTTAATTACAAAGGTCGAACTTTTTTAATCGAATTTGATGGATTACAACACAGTCAACCTATCGAGAAATTTGGGGGATGGTATTCCTGGAAAGACACTCAAGCTAGAGATCATTGGGAAAATAACGTATTTTGTCCTCAAAATAACATTTGTCTTATAAGATATAAAGTTTTTTGTAAATATCCAGAAGTAATGAAGCAAATGGAAGCTCAACAAAAGTTGATAGATTCTATTACTCCAGAAAGACTTGAAAGAGATATTCAAAAAGCTATGCAGTGTCGATATGTTCAAAATAGTGTATCTTATTGTAGACCGAGATTGACGGTGTCATTAGACCTGGACGGGACTGTGCTTGACTGGGGAAAATCTCACGAAAAGAAATTTAAATGCCAAATTTCTAATCTAACTGACACTCAAATTGCTCGTCAAGTAGAAAAATGTCGTTATGATAAACAGTTTTGGGAAAATCTCGAATTAATCGAAAAACCTGATTTTGAGCCAGTGAATTATTGCACTAAACGTATAAATAGTAAAACTTATACTCGCAATTGTTTGAAAAAGAATGGACTTCCGATTAAACCTATTTATCAAGTAATCGCACAATGTTCTAACAAAGCTCGATATATCAAAGGGAGATGTGATATACTTATTGACGATTCTTATTCTAACGTTAAAGATTGTATAGAAGCAGGACTCCCCGCACTTCTCATTACGAGAGAACACAATAAACACATAGATACACCATATAGAATTAAACATTTGAAATATCAGGAAATTGCAGATAAATATTACCAGCTAAAAAGAGAAGGCAAATGGAAATAGACTTTTCTAATTGCACAGTAGAATTTAAAAATATTCGTGGAGGAAAAGTTCCAGATAGCGAATATTTTAAAATGCCTGGAATTAGTAATTCTCGACTAAAATATATTAATCCATTAGAAGGTGGAAGTCCTCAATTATTTAAAGAAGGAATTCCATTTAAATATAATCCAAGTTTAGTCACGGGTACAATTTTCATTATTAATTTTTAAATATTATGACACAATCTCAAGAAGAAATTATAAAGATATTATAGAATCAATGGCCTAATATTATTTTAACAAGTCCATGTCAAAGTGCACATACAAAAGTAGATTTTAAATGTCTAAATTGTGGATATGAATGGAACACCACTTTCTATTCAACATTGCACTCCAAATGTGGATGTCCTAATTGCGGAGTAAAAGAAGCTTTTCGTAAAAGATCCATAGAATATGTTAAGTCTAAACTTTCAGATTAGTTTGAATTAGTAGAGTATAAAGATCCCATGCATATTTCCGTTAAATGTAAGGATTGTGGTAATATTCGAACTACTACAACTAGCAATTTGAGGCGTTATGGATGCAAAGCGTGTTCTTCTAAGAGAGCAGGATAGAATTGTGCAAAATCCTAGGAACAATTTATAGAGGAAGCTACTAAAATTCATAATAACAAATATGATTATTCAAAAGTAGAATATACTAACTGTCATACTAAAGTTTGTATTATTTGTCCAGAACACGGTGAATTTTGGCAAGCTCCTTTAAAACATATTTGTTCTTAGCACGGATGTCCAAAATGTGCAGGTTATGGCACAACGTTAAATGATTTTTTACTTGCAGCAAAAGAAACTTTTGGAGATTTCTATAATTACGATAAAGTAATTTATAAAAACTTAGTTACTCCTGTAACAGTAACATGCCCTATTCATGGAGATTTTAGGTCATTCCACAAAATCATATAAATTAGCGATGTGCTTGTCACCAGTGTAATGAATCATCTGGAGAAAAACTTGTTAATTCGATTTTAGAAAAATTACAAATTCCGTTTACTAGAGAGGTAAGTATCCTAAATCCATATAATCAAAATCATAATTTTAGAGTTGATTTTTATATTAAATATAATAATCAAGACTATATTATCGAGTATAATGGAATTTAGCATTACAAATCTGTTAAGTTATGGGATGGAGATTTAGGACTAAAAATACGTTAGGCTAGAGATCAACACTTGAGATAGTACTGTTAAGATAACAGTATTCATTTATTAGAAATTAAATATGACAATAAAAACGTCGAAGAAACAATACGAGCGTTTTTAAATGTGCCGTCTGTCCAGGCAACTGAACAGATTATTACGGAGCAAAAACGGTGAAGACTGAGATGTTAATACCGTGCTAACTATTAAGATTGCGAAAGGCTTAATAGTAGTGTAGAGCGTAGAAGGTGAATAAATATAATCCTTCCAAGAGTGTTCCGCATCCAATGGAAGACTAGAAATAGTCTTCCATTTTTTGGATGAAAATGTACGCCGAACTATAATAAAATGAAATTATAGAAATGAGAATAAAAAGTCTCATGATAACAAAATTGACAGCTATACATAGTCAGCTTCTTTCGGAAGATGAGTATGATATTAGTGAATACGAAGGGAAACCTAGTGCCAAATTAGGCTATTTTATTGACTGTATATACGAGTTCAGACAACAAGGTAATACAATTGCCCAGTCGATAGAATTAGCGTCTCAGAAAGCAGAATATTGGGCTGGTAAATTAACTAAAAATAGGATTAGAAAAGCTATTAAAGAAGGATTAGACTATTATCTTAGAAAAGTAAATGAAGAATTTACTGTCCCAGGTAAAGAAGTTTTTGTTCTTCCAAAGGCTCAATTGGAATCCTGTAAAAGAGCAATTCGCTCGTTGAAAAATGAGCCTAAATTAAAACAATTATTTGCTGATAATATGTTTATTTCAAAGCAATTTCTTAATGAATTTGCTTTTTTCGTTGATATAGATGTTACACTATCTACTGGAGATAAAATTACTATCCCGTTTAAGGGAAAAGCAGACAATATAATTATAGATCCCGAAACTAAAACTATTTATCTTAATGATATTAAGACCACTTCTAAACCTGTTGAATGTTTCATGGGAGGTTTATATGAAGGAGCTTGGTACGATGGTTCGTGGGAAAAGCTTCATTATTTTCGTCAATTCGCAATATATTTGATGATGCTTCAAATGTATGTTGAGCAGGAATTAGAACTTACAGACTATAATTATAAATGTAATGTGTTTGTGGTGGAAACCACTGGTAATAATAAAGCTAGAACTTATCCAGTGAATAATTCATTTATTCAATATGGTGCAAAAGAGTTTAAAGAGTTAATTTGCAGAGTTGCATTTCACGAAATTTATGGATACGATAAAGAAATCGAAAGCATCGACTATTGATTTATCTCAAATTACGATGAATGGAAAAAGAGATTTATATCTCCAATTCTTTTCATCTAAAACAAATACAACTCAAAGTTTTGCTGATAAAATAGAATTACTAACATTGCTAGGATTTTTAACTCAAGGATTATGTAAAAGAAATCCAGAACTTTTTAAGAATTCCTATGATGTTCTAACAAAATATATTTATCCAAATGGACAATTAGGAGAGTTTGGAGATGAAGAATATATACAAGGAATTAGTATAGTTTGTGATGATTTGATATGGGGAGTAAATTCCATACCAAAACCAGATAAATATAGCAGTTCTACTGAATTACGAGATCGAATTAAAGAATTAATTTCTCAATGGTTGCCGTTCTAATATGTTATTAAAAGACGAAGAAACTAATGAAACTATAATTATTCCCGATGATTCTTTTCCAGAAGAATTATATTCTACCTGGTTATCTTATGGGGATGAGTATAGTCCTGCTACCGATTTAAAGGTTGAAAAGAAACTTCCTGCTGGAGTCTATAAAATGATTAGCACTTCTGATGGTTATAGAGCAGTAAAAACTAAGATCGATTCCGATGAATTATATGTATTTTCTGAAAGCTATACTAAAAAGATAGTTGATGAAATTCAAGATTTCTGGGATAGAGCTGATATTTATACTAAAAATCACATCACACACAAGCGCGGACTATTAATAGAAGGGAGTCCTGGAAGTGGGAAAAGTGCCACCATAACACTTTTAATAGATCAATTATTAAAAAGAGATGGTCTGGTATTTTTAGTAAATAGTGCTGAAGACTTTCATATTTTAATGAATACTATTAAGCCGATAATTCGTAAAATTGAACCTGATAGACCTATAATTACTATTATAGAAGATGTGGATCAATTGATTGATTCTATGGATACTGAAAGTTTTCTTCTGGATTTCATGGATGGAAAAACTTCTATTGATCATCATCTTATTATATGCACTTCTAATGACACTTCTAATCTTTCTCCAGCACTTCTTAGACCTAGTCGTATAGATATGCGATTTGAACTTCCTAATCCTAATAAAAAGATTCGAAAAGAATATTTTGAAAAGAAAGGAATTAAGGACGCAGAATTATTTGCTGAAAAGACTCATAAAATGTCTTTTGCAGAATTAAAAGAAGTTTTCATAGGAACTCAAATTTTAGGAAAAGATCTTGACTCGGTGATAACTCAAATAACTAACCCATTAAAAGCAAAAAGTTATTTATCACCTACTAAAACAAAAATAGGACTTTAATGGCTACATTAAAAATGATAGAGTGTCGAGGGTTTAGTAAATCTGAAGCCTTTAAGGATCTAAATTTTAATCCAGATTCTCCTTTGATTAAAGGAAGTAATGCTACTCAAGCCTGGATTAATTATGGAAAACCTATTCCTGGAACTAGAGATTTTAAGATTTTTGCTATTCAACAATTGTCTGATAAAACTCGAAATCAACCAGGTTACGGTTTACACATAGTATTAGATTCTCCGGTAACAGATTGTCGAAAACGACCTTACACTATAATAAATAATAAAACCACTGCTACTAGAGAGTGGAAATTTGTTTATCTCATTAGGGAAGATGAATTAATCCTTAATAATTTAACTACAAAAGATATTAATGACTTCGGAGAAGAAATAGAGACTACTGACGTCGATGTTAATATAGTAAAAATGGGTAATATCGTGGATCAATGTGAATCTAAAGCAGAAGCTTTGTCTAGAATGAAAGAACTTACTGCTACTAATCACAAAGATTATACTGCACTAGCAGTAAAAGTTCCTGATATTAATCCAGTTGCAGCATATAGTATTTATACTCCAGGAAAGAAGACACAAGAGGGAAGATTTTTTGCATTTGGGTATGATCAAGACGTTGAATTGAAATGACGGAAGAGTTAAATAATATTCTCGAAGGAAAAACTACATTAATTAAAAATAAACAGTATCTTTCTGCCAGAGCTTATATCGAACCATTCATTAAAAGAATGGATGAATTTAAAGCTACTTATAATTGTCAAGTAAAAACTCCCGACCAGCTTTCCGTTACTGAAGGAAAACCTGATTTGGTTTATAATCGAGTTCATATTCAGGCTATTTTGCCAGAAACTTATTATAATAAGTTTGGATGCAGAAAAGTTGTTGGTATGATTTATGGATTGGATGTAAAAACACCTATTGTTAAGTTTTATATAGGAAATATAGACAAAAATGGAAATTTAATTACATTTGATCCTAATGCTATGATAATTCAAAAACTAGAAAGTGCTACTCCTATAGATTTTTCTGGTATTAAAGGTTTAATGGAATTAACTGATAGCAGTGAAGTTATGCTTAAACAGCTACAGGAAACTTTTGTTGATCGAGATAAATTTATGGGAATGTTAGGTGAGTGGATTGATATAGCTCTCGAAAAAGCAATTGTAAATGATGGTGGAAAAGTTAAGTTAGCTACTTCCCTTCCAGTGGATGTTTATAAATCTATATTAAAGGATAAAGATTCTGGGTATTATATTTCGGAAACTGAACAAATTTCTATGTTAGATTTATATAAAACTTTCGCTAGTAAGATTAGGGAAGATGATAAAGATATTATTAATCGATTTGAAAAAACTCTTTTAATCAATAAAGTATTAAAAATATGAAAAAGGTAACAGTTCCGATTGTTAATCGAAGCACTAACGATTATCCTGCTTATGCTCATCCAGGTGATGCTGGTATGGATCTTAGGGCTGATTTCACTAGTCCAGATTCTATTTTGGGAGACAAGTGTGAATGGGATGAAGTTCGTAGGAAATTTATCATCTTTCCTGGAGGACGTGCTGCTATTCCAACTGGTATTAAAGTAGCATTGCTGGAAGGATATGAATTACAGATTAGAGGCCGGTCTGGTTTGGCAATTAAGTCTGGAATTTATGGTCATGTAGGTACACTAGATGCAGGATATCGAGGAGAAGTTTGCGCTATTTTATTTAATCTCTCTAACGAACCTTTTGAGATTTCTCAAGGCGATCGAATTGCGCAAGCTGTACTTGGAAAGTTTGAACCTATTAGCTGGAAACCGGTAGATAGTTTGGAAGATTCAGATCGAGGTGAAAACGGATTTGGATCAACAGGTAATGAGTAAAACTAAAGATTGGTTAATTAAAAGGTTATTTAACAATGACTTACCAAGTTCAATTTGCTATTATTCACCAGCCCTCATGCAAGGCGGAAATAGTTACGCAACAGATAACCACTGAAATTCTCGGACCGACTTATGAAGATCTGGTCGGGGAGTTTTTTAGGCAGTGGGATAAAGAAGATAAATATTCTGGTGATTACATAATAGGAGTTATCTCCATGAAATATGATAATTAAAGAAGAATATTTAGTTAAAACTAATAATAAGAATCGAGTGCAGCAGGTTTTGCTGCAACTCGATTTCGATCAAAAAAAGTATGATATTCTCCGAACTACCAGTCAATATGGTGGAAAAGAAAGACTTCAGCCTATAATTACAATTACTGAGGGTAAAGTCAATAGGACTGTTGCTGAACAGGCAAATCTTCAGTATGTAAGTGTTCTGAAGGATTATATGGATGGTGGTTACAAACGATTGAGTACACTAACTTCCATTCCGTATAAAAATCTAAGTGAGGAAGATATTAAAGGATTATTGGGAACTTCTTTTAATACTGATCAAAAAGGAATTCCTAAGCCTATGCTGGCTAAAAGCTCAAATGACCTTTCCACTTCTATTTTTGAAAAGGAATGGTATACTTCGAGAAAAATTGATGGTGTAAGAGCTTTAATGTACTATAAGGATGGAAAAATCCTCACAAGTTCGAGAGGAGGGCTCGATTATAATGCTTCTACTATTCATATTACTCAAAATCCCACCCTATTGCAAATATTCGAGGAAAATCCAGATCTTATTTTGGATGGAGAATTATATCATTTCGGTTGGCCATTACAAAAGATTTCTGGTTTGTGTCGGCTGAAAGAATTTACTGAAGAATGTAAGGGATTGGAATATTGGGTTTATGATTATGTAAACGATAAACCTTTTAAAGAAAGGTATGAATTCTTAATGGAACTTCAGCAAAAGTTTACTGATTCAGATCCTATTAAAGTGATTGATCATTATAAGCTTTCAGGTTGGTTGACTATTAAGAAGAAGCATGATGAATTTGTAAAAGAAGGTTTTGAAGGTTTGTGCGCTCGTAATCCTAATAAAGAGTATGGTATCGGAAAGCGATCGGGAGTTTATCTGGTAAAGCTCAAAGAATATCAGGATGCCGAATTTGAAATTATTGGTGTAAGAGAAGGTCTTCGAGATGAAGATATGTGTTTTGTTCTTAAAACCAGTAAAGGAAAAGAATTTGCTGCAAAACCTGCTTGTGATACTGCTACTAGACTCGAATATTTGAAAAATAAAGATAAATATATTGGACAAATGGCTACTTGTAAATTCTTTTATTATTCGGAAGATGGAGTTCCATTGCAACCAGTATTTAAATCTGTAAGATATAAAGAAGACATTGATAAGAAAAATGACTGAACAACATATTAAAAATTTTCTGGAAAATCTTAGATTGGGAATTTATGATCCGGATCATTATCAGATCATAGCTTCATATTTTAAAAACGAGGATAGATACTATGCCAGTATTACTGTAATTGATAATACTACAGATTTGAAAATGTATATAGGGGTTTCTGAAGATCCCAAATCTATTTATTATAGCACAGGAAAAAAGCAAACTGAAGAATATAGTGAGCAAAATGAAGAGAAAATAATTAGTGATGAATTATATGATTCAGTATTGTCCTATGCTTATGAGAAATCTAAATCAGATATAATATTGAGAGATTATCAATGTATTGATGCTTTTAAATTATCGGAATGAAAGTAATTAAAAGAACTGGAGAAATTGTTGAGTTTGA
>ERZ808286.590-NODE-590-length-23001-cov-5.089427_pt1 | contig 23001 bp, 19 predicted proteins | sample MGYA00521276_ERZ808286 | MGnify/ENA primary metagenome ERZ808286 (study PRJEB31516, sample SAMN03275607) | gut metagenome | biome: mammalia-associated habitat; material: feces | host: Papio cynocephalus | place: Kenya | collected 2012-08-01 ... | reverse complement strand
CGGCCGGAAGCCCGGTCTTTTTCCGCGCGGTCTGCACAATGTTTATGAATCGGCCGGCAAAGCGGCTGCCTATTTCTGTAATGCCGTATTCTTTCTCATATTTTTTCAGCTGCAGATTTATGCAGTCCTCAAGCGGACCTCTGGAAGAAAAACTGTCCTGCGCAAAATTCAGATGAATAACCGGATATTTTTTCCATGCGTCGGGATTGTCCTTCTCAAGCTGCTCAATTTTCAGTCCCTTGAAAAGTTCCTTCTTGCCTTCAAAATATGCCTTCAGCGTCGAGAGAAAAAGACTTTTTCCAAAACGTCGTGGGCGGCTGAGAAAGTAAACCTTTCCTGAGTGGACAAGACTGTATGCAAATTCCGTCTTGTCTATATAGATATAATTGTCTCTGCGGAGACTCTCAAAGCTCTGGATGCCAATCGGCAGTTTTCTGATATTTTGCATAGAACAATGATAGCATGGAAGAGGGGAAAAATAAATTGCCGTCAGAAAATTAAGAAGCAGTGGCTGAGATTTGCCGGAGGAAATCTCACGGCGGCAGCGATTCCGTCTGCGAATGAAGAAAGGATTCAGTCTGCCGTCAGGAAATTAAGAAGCGGTGGCTGAGATTTTCCGGAGGAAATCTCACGGCGGCAGCGATTCCGTCTGCGAATGAAGAAAGGATTTGGTCTGCCGTCAGGAAATTAAGAAGCGGTGGCTGAGATTTTCCGGAGGAAATCTCACGGCGGCAGTAATTCCGTCTGCGAATGAAGAAAGAATTCAGTCTGCCGCCGTCACCACTTCCCCGATGCGCCGCCTCCGCCGAATGAGCCGCCGCCTCCGGAAAATCCTCCTCCGGAATGTCCGCCGAAACTTCCGCCGCCGAACGAGCTTCCTCCATGTCCTGATTTTGAATTCAGGCTTCTGTTCAGGGAATTTGCCATGGCCCAGAAGAAAAAATTGCCTGCTGTTCCGCGGCGTGATGTCAGCACAAAAAATATGAATATCATCCATATAATCATAAAAAGAAGTCCGATTCCGGCGGAATCCTCTTCCTCGCCGTCAAGAACGCTTTTTTCGACAAGTTCCGCATTGTCCGAGGCGATTCCGCCCATATTCCGGATTCCCTTTACTATGCCCTCAGAATAATTGCCGTTCTTGAATTCCGGGATTATCACGTTTCTGATTATAAGTCCGCTTTTTGTGTCCGTGAGCCTGTCCTCAAGCCCGTAGCCGGTTTCGATTCTGACCTCGCGGTCCTGATATGCAACGATAAGAATTGCGCCGTTGTCCTCGTCCTTTTGTCCGAGTTTCCATTTTTCTGCGGTGCGTATTCCGAAAGATGCGATGTCCTCTCCTTCAAGCGACGGAACCGTAAGAACGGCAATCTGAATTCCGGTTGAATTCTCAAGTGATTCAAGATAGTTCTCCGTTTCGGTGATGTCCTGTCTCTTCATTATTTCCGCGTAGTCGTTTACGCGTCCGCGCAGCTGCGGAATTTCCAGCGTATATGCCGTACATACAAAAAACAGCGCCGTCAGGATGAGACTTGTTTTTCTGCGCGCGAAATTCAGTACCATTCAGAATCCTCCAGTATTACAAGCCCGTCCGCAATCTCGTTGGGATTGTCTTTGTCCGCCGGAAACTGCTCCGCAAGCAGCTCGCCGCATTTTTTTACCGCTCCGCAGAATGCTTCCGATGTTTTTCCGTTTTTAAGTTCCTCGGAGAGCTCTTCCGCAATTATGTTCCATAAATCCTGCGAAATTTTCCGCGATATTCCTGTGTCGGCGATTATTCTGACCTGACGTTCCATGTAGGACACAAAAATCAGAATTCCTGAATGATTCTCCGTTTCGTAGATGCCGCTTTCCGCAAAATGACGCATCGCCCGGTGCGTTACGGATGTGCGTTTGGCGTTGCGCGGGATTATCAGCCTGTCAACCGCAGGAATGTTTGACACATAGAATGTTATTGCCACGGCCGCAAAATATGTCACAATGTAGAAGAAAGGAAGAATCCAGGTAGGCGCGTTGTTCCAGTAGAGACGCTGATAAAGAGATTCAATCTGAGCCGATAAAGGAAGCAGCACAAGCAGAATGATTCCGGCCGCCACGTTTGAAAACAGCAGCTCCCAGAACGAGTAATGTGCGCTTTCCGCGGTAATGGCCACGGCTATTTCTCCCGTTGTCTTTGATTCCGCTTTATGAACCGCAGCTCTGATTCTGTCAAAAGCCTCTTCCGAAAGTCCGAGCTTTTTTATAAGTCTTCTGGTGTTCATTTGCGTCAGAATTCCACTTTCGGCGCTGTCTGAGCCTCCTGCGAGGCTGCAAAATACTGCTTCTTCTCGAAATTGCCGAAGTTTGCGATTATGTTTGTCGGGAATGACCTGATTTTGGTGTTGAAATTTCTTGCGGCATCATTGTAGCGCTGCCGTTCGACGGCGATTCTGTTCTCTGTTCCCTCAAGATTGTCCTGAAGCGCAAGGAACTGTTCATTGGCCTTAAGCTCCGGATAGTTCTCAGTCACCATGAGAAGCCGCTGCAGACTGCTTCCAAGTGAATCCTGAACCTGCTGATAGCGCGCGAATGCTTCGGGATTGTTCAGAACGTCGTCGCTTATGTTTATCTGTCCGCCGGCATTTGCGCGCGCCGTCGCCACTTCCGTAAAAACATCGCTTTCGTGTGATGCATAACCTTTTACGGTGGCAACAAGATTCGGAATAAGATCCATCCTTCTCTGATACTGGTTCTGAACCTGCGCCCATTGTGTCGTTACGCTTTCGTCCAGTGCGACAAGGCTGTTGTACTGTCCGCTTATGCAGGAGACCGTGAAAAATACACATACGGCCACGACTGCTACTACGGTGATTATTTTTCCTGTTTTCTTCATAGAGACTCCATTGAAAGTGTGTTTTTATTTTCCTGCCAGTTCCGCACCGGGAATGTTGCGAAATGCGGAGTTGACATCCATTAAATTTACATAACTTGCCGCTTTTACGTCAATATCAATTTTCCTTATAAATTCTATTGAAAAAAAAACAGATATACTCTAAATTTGTCTCTATCTGATATAGGTGGAATCTACTATATTCAATTCAGGAGCTTTGAATGAGTGACGAGAAATATGATTTTTCAATAGAAAATCTGGGGCCGTGTACAATCCAGTCTCCGATTCAGCTTTCAAGGGAATTCGGCGACTACAGGGCGAATTATGTCAAGGATTCATCGTTCATACGCAACAAGATAAGCGTATATGACACGAACAAACATGACCAGCTTGATTCGTCAAATCTGATGGAAAAAGCCGGTCCGCGCGAGATGATTTATTTTGACCCGACTCATGTCAAGGCCGGAATCTGTACTTGCGGAGGTCTTTGTCCGGGACTGAATGACGTGATACGTGCGATTGTGCGCTGTCTTTCAATCCGCTACGGCGTTAAGTCAATCAAAGGCTATCAGTACGGATTCAAGGGATTTTTTGCCGATGAGGGCTATCACACCGTCGAGCTTACTCCCGAAAACGTTGACGAAATCCACAAAATCGGCGGCTCATTCCTCGGCACAAGCCGCGGCGGCGGTCAGCGCGTCTCCGATATTGTTGACTGCATTGAGCGCGACAATATAAACATGCTGTTCATAATTGGTGGCGACGGAACTCAGCGCGGTTCGCTTGACATTGCGAATGAAGTCGAGAGGCGCAGCATGAAGTGCGCCGTAATAGGAATTCCAAAGACCGTTGACAACGACCTTATGTTCATTGACCGCTCGTTCGGTTTTGAGACCGCGGTTCAGAGGGCAAAGGAAGCGGTCGCGTCAATACACATGGAGGCTTGCTCCCAGATAAACGGAATCGGTCTTGTAAAGCTGATGGGACGTGAGTCCGGATTCATAGCTACGGCCGCCGCTCTTGCCAGCCACGAGACGAATTTCTGCCTTATTCCGGAAGTTCCGTTCGAGATGGACGGCCCGAACGGATTCCTCTATCACCTGGAGAAACGCCTTGAGCGCCGTCATCATGCGGTGGTCATCGTTGCCGAAGGTGCCGGACAGGATCTGCTGTCAAAGACAAATCAGAAGGATGCGTCCGGAAACATAAAGCTTGCGGACATAGGTGTTTATCTGCGCGATGAGATTACAAAATATTTCAAGGAAAAGAAGATTCATATCAATCTGAAATATATTGATCCGGGCTACCAGATTCGCGCTTCGGTCACCACCGCATCCGATTCTGTCTACTGCGAGCGGTTGGGAAACAATGCCGTACATGCGGCGATGGCCGGAAAGACAAAGATGGTGGTCGGTCTTGTGCATGATAAATTCGTTCACATACCGATTCAGATGGTGACAAGACATAGAAACGCCGTTGATCCGGAAAGTTCACTTTGGAGGGATGCGCTTGATGCCACAGGCCAGCCGATTCTGATGGTCAACAATATGCAGGCTGCAAAGGAAAAAATGCAGAAGGCGCTGAAGGAAGCCCAGATGAAGCCTTCCGAAAAGACAGGAAAATAATTTGCAGTAAAAACTGAAAGCGGCGGTTCCGTGGTTTGCGCGGAGCCGCCGTTTTTTTATAAAGCAGTCCTTAGAAAGAATTCTTCAAGAGAATGAATTTTCCTTGACAAAATGCCGGGGGGGGGGAGATTTTCCTGTACTGAAAAACTACATTCATTTCTTTTTAAGGGAGACATTATGAAAAAACTGATGGCAGGACTGGCCGCGCTTGCGGTTCTGGGATTTTTTACGGGCTGCGACAATATGGGCGGCATTTCTGAGCCGGAGACATCCGGCGGAAGCAAGACTGAGCAGACGGACGGAAAGTCTGACGGCAAAAGCGATTCCGGAAAGAATGATTCCGGAAAAGACGGCGGAACTTCCGGCGGAGACAGCTCGTCCGGAAGCGGAGAAAAGGAAACTCCCGGGGCGGACAGCGGCAGCTCCTCCGGCGATACGACCGAAATTGCTGACATACTTACAATAGAAGACAACGGCAACGGAGTTACGTTCAAGCTGGGCGACACTGATGAGAATGCCCATGATTTCATCTATTATATAAAATATTCTGATGACAATACGCTCTGGCACAGACTCAACTATTCAGCGAAAAAGGCTGACTTTGACTACAAATATCTGAAAAAGGGTTCCGATTACAAGTTTTATGTTGAGTTTGGTACGGATGACGCATGGCGAAGCACCAATGAGGTGCCGTTCACGGCAAAGTCCGGCGCAGGTGAGCTTAGAATCAAGAACAACGGAAAATTCACTTTTAGTTACAATCCGGAAACTTTTATGTTTGCCCTGAATCAGAAAGTCGAGTTTGAGGATGACACGGCTTTAAATGGAAACAGCTGTCAGGTGCTTTTCACTTTTTATGAGGAGCCGGAGCCGTACGCTTTTAAGTGGCTTTTTGAGGTACCTTCAGCGGACGGAAAAACATATAGTCTGCTAGACCGGATTTCTGACTTTTCTGGAAAAGAAATTACCGTTCAGGTCACTTTAGGACTTTCTGACGGCAGCAGATGGCATATTTCCGCGGAACCCGATGAAAAAGGTCTTGGAAACAACGATTTCCGTTTTAAAGTTCCGGAATTACAGAACCGTCTGACTGCAGTTCCTTGCGATGAGGGAATCAATGTTGTGTTCACCTTGGGGGCGGATGAAAGCGTTACGTCAGAAAGTTGGGGCTGCATTAAGGAAAAGAACACAGGACTGGAATTTCCGCTGGGTACCGCCAGTGCAAATTCTGAAGCCGGTCAGAAGCTTAACAGCAAAAAATGTCTGTCGGTGATTTTTCCTTTTACCAAGGAAAATGAAACCTACGAATTCAGCTTTTTCGGCGAGGTGAACGGAAATTTTGTAAGCGGCACTGAGGACGGGTACAAGGTTTCTGCTGTGGCGGAACAAACAACGGATCTTGGAACTTGGTTTGAGTCAAACAGAGAAATGTTCAAGGACTACGAAGTTTCGGTAGATTTGGATGATGAGAAACACGAATCTTTTATTGTAAAGAATTCCACTCTTACTTATGAGAATTTGAAGTCGTTTGAAGAAGCTCTTCCTGGTAATGTTCAGAGTCTTATGGGCAGTGAAAGCGTTTGGTTTGTAAAAGCTGAAGAAAATGCCGACGGAACTCTTGTTGAAAGTAGCTCCGAATGGAAGGGTTTTGGACTTACGCCGCTTGTATCTATAAACATTGAGAACGGAGCGCGTGTGCTTATCTCGGAGGCTGGCTTTAACTCCGCCGGACTTATTGACAATCCCGACCAAAGCACGCCGCCGACTATTAATGACATTGATGGAGAAAAATTCACTCATTATAAAGGCGGCTGGAATTATCTGTTTTATGTGGACGGTTCCGGAATCTGGGACACGGCTACAAAATATTCAGATTTGAAACCGGCCTTTGAGTAATAGGTTCAATTTCGAGTTTTAAATTTTACTGTCATTGCCGTGCTTGACACGGCAATATTGTCTAAAAAAGTGCAAGAGATTATCAAGCGACTTTCTTTCAGAAACGTAGCAGGGCGTTTTCGCTTCATCGCGGCTTTTTTTATTCCCCTTTCTGTTTTCGATATTGATGTGGTGAAACGCCGTTCATTTTTTTGAAGGCGCGGATGAAATTCTCGCATTCGTTGTAGCCGCATTTCTGGGAGATTTCCTGGACTGTGAGTTCGGTTGTGTTCAGGAGGCGGAGGGCTTTTTCGTTCACAAAAAAGTGGATGTCTGTCTGCGGCGTGACACCAAAAGTCTTCTTGTATAATACCGAAAAATGCGAGCGCGTTAGAAAGAAATTGTCCGCCATAAGGTCAACTGTCCATTTTTCAGGATTTTCCGAAACTTTTTTTCTGAGCTGATTCAGCCTGAAGCGGGTTTCACTTTCGCGCTTTGTTTTTATGCTCGGATAAAGCCGGTTGTTCTGGAGGTTGGAAAGGACCTTGCAGAGGCGGTCTAGAAGTTCGTGGTCGTGGTTTTCGTAGCGTTCAGTCAGAAAATACGTGATGTCCGTCATCTCGCGCCTGATTATGTCGGAATCGGTCACGTAAAAAATCTCGTCAAATGGAATCTGAAAGTCATTGAAAAACGCCATGTCCGCCGGAAGAAATTTTATATAGTCGTTTTCAAATTCGTTGTTCTTGCACCAGTAAATCTGCGGAGTTCCTGGCCTGTAAAGAATGCATGCGTTCGCCTGGGTTTCAATCTGTTTTCCGTCCAGCGTGATGACCATGGGATTGTAGAAATGAAGAAGAACACATTCCTTGGTTCCTGAAACGAATTTCATTTTAAAAGAGGATTCTTCGGTTTTCTTGTAAAATGCTCCGGCAAAATCTATTCTCATGAATATTCTAATTATAAACAAAAATTGAAGGTAATGTCAGTCGCGGAATTCGTCTGACTTTCAACTCTCTGTGTCCAAAAGCCGCTGAAAACGGCCGCTCCAAAAAATTCAGGGCAGCCGTAATTTTGTATCAAATCGTCAGGTTTGTCAAAGACTTAAGTTTATTGCTTTGAATTCTTCCTTGAGAGAACCACGCTCTGAATCAGGAGGAAAAGACAAATCATGAAAGCAACCGTGATGTTTGTCCACCAGGCGTCGTCAAGTCCGAGAGAGGACACGATGTTCTTGATTGTCGCAAGTGAAAGCACGCCGAAGAACGTTCCCGCGATGTTTCCGACTCCGCCCGTGAGCATTGTTCCGCCGATAATCGAAGATGCGATTGCGTTCATTTCGTAGCCGCTTGCATGGCTTGGAGAGGCTGAGCCTACGTGCATGAAGTATACGAATCCGCCGATTGCCGCAAGAACCGAGCAGATGAAGTGCGCAAGGAATTTTGTCATCGGAACATTGATTCCGAGCATGTTCGCGCTCTGCTGGTTTCCGCCCACCGCATAGAAGTTGCGTCCGAGCTTTGTCCACCTGAGCACAAGGAAAAGAATCACGACTACAAGAAGCGCCACGAGAACGCCTGGTTCCACATAAGCCGGAATATACTTGCCGACCTTGTTCACCGAGCCCATGCCCGGAACGTATATTCTTGTTTCTATGAGCTTTACGAATTCCTCATGCTTTACGTTGAACTGAGTCGCGTTTACGATTGTCGTCATTCCTTTTGCGAAGAACATTCCCGCAAGTGAGACGATGAACGGCTGAATGTCAAGGAAGGCGACAAGGAATCCCTGCACAAGTCCGAAGCTTACTCCGATAATCAGCGCGTAGATGACCGCTCCCGCAATTGTTCCGCCGTTTTTGTCAAGGTGAACAGCGCAGCACATGCATACAAGAGCTGTTACAGTTCCCACGGAAATGTCGATTCCGCCGGTAATCATTACAAGGCTAAGCGCGCACGAAAGAACTATGAGCGAAGCGTTCTCGTTCAGCAGATTTAAGAAAGTCTGAGGCTTCCTGAATCCTGCGCCTAGAAAAATGACCGCAAGAAGATACATCGCCACGAAAACCGCAATCGTAATTATAAGAAGAAGATTCGTGTCTGAAAGCGGTCTTTTTTTTGCAAGCGCAGTCTCGTTCTGCTTGTTTTTATTTAGAAAATTCATTTAACAGCCTCCATTCGCCACAGCGTGTTTTCTTGCCCCGGAAATCTGTTTTGCCAGCTGCGACATTTTCTCGCGGAATACCGGAGCGCTGATTACAACAAGAATGATGACTACGACAGCCTTGTAAGCCGGAAGCGCGGTTGAAGCGACATTGAACTTGAACAGCGTTGTCGTAAGGAACTGGATTACGTAAGCTCCGAGAATCGAAGCCCACATATTGAATTTTCCGCCGCTCAAAGCATTTCCGCCGAGCGCGACCGCAAGAATCGCATCCATTTCAATATCCTTTGCGATAACGGAGTAATTAATAGAAGAAATTCGGCAGACCTTGATGAATCCGGCGACCGCAACGCAAAGTCCCATAATCACATAGGTGATGAATTTTATGAACTGAGGATCAAGACCGTTGAGCCTTGACGAGTTGCTGTTGATTCCCACCGCCTGCGTGTAAAGACCGAGGTTCGTGAATTTAAGCACAAGCATCGTGATTATTATGCAGATTATCGCAATGAAAACCGGAGTCGGAACAGGAATGCCCGGAATGAAGTTTCCGAAGTAGCCGAAAACCGGGTCCACAACAATCGGAAGCGCATTGTCATTTATCCAGGCGGCGATTGAACGTCCGGCTGTAAAAAGAATCAGAGTTGCGACCATCGGCTGAATCTTGAAGTACGATACAAGAACACCGTTGAATCCGCCGAACGCCATGCTCACAATGCAGCCGACAAGAAATGCCACGAAAATCGGAGCCTGAAGTGTTTCAGGACGCGCATCCGTTCCGCAAAGAACACGCAGAATCACTGAGCCTGCAATCGCAATTCCAGCTCCAACGGAAATATCCTGTCCGCCAGAAGCAGCCGTTACAAGCGTCATTCCAATCGCAAGAATCACAAGCTCTGAAGCGTTGTCTAAAATCGTAATCAGATAGCCTGAAAGAACAGGGAAGCCTTCGCTGTTCTGACCGAGCGTAATCTTGAAGAATGAAGGATCCGCGGCAAGGTTGAATATTACAAGAATCAGCAGCGCCGCAATCGGAATGAAAATCTGCTTTTTTACAAGTCCAAGAAGGAAGTCCGTGATTTTTTTAGAAGTCATTGTTTTTCTCCTCCTGCGATAGTTTCCATGATTTTTGTCTGGTTCAGGTCATCGCCGGAAAGCTCTCCGACCTGCTTGAGATCCCGCATGACGATAAGACGCGAGCAGGTGCGGAGCATCTCGTCGATTTCTGATGAGATGAACGTAACGCTCTTGCCTTCCTTTGCAAGCTTCAGGACAAGCTCCTGAATTTCCGTTTTTGTTCCGATGTCGATTCCGCGTGTAGGCTCGTCAAGAATCAGATACTGCGGATTTGAGAGCAGGGCGCGCGCAAGAAGAACTTTCTGCTGGTTTCCGCCCGAAAGGGATTTTATCGGAGTTTCCGCGGAAGCTGTCTTTATCTCAAGAAGCTTGATGTATTCGTCCGCAAGTTTTTCCTGTTCCGCCCGGCTGAACGGTTTGAAGAATCCTCTCATCACCTGAAGCGCAAGAATCAGGTTTTCTCTCACGGAAAGGTCTCCGATTATGCCGTCGCGTTTTCTGTCTTCCGGAAGATAGCTGATTCCGTTTTTCATCGCGTGAATCGGTTTTGTGATGTTCACGCTTTTTCCGTTCACTTTTATTTTTCCGCCGAGAACTTTATCCGCACCGAATATCGCGCGCACGCTCTCGCTTCTTCCCGATCCGAGAAGTCCTGTGAATCCGTTTACCTCGCCTTTGTAAATCTTGAAGTTGAACGGTTTTACGCCGCCGGTGCTTGAAAGGTTTTCCGCCTCGTAGACCGGAACTTCATCCGCAGCGAATACCGGAGCTTCTGCAGATTTGGACGACTTGTCAAGATTCTCGACTGATTTTCCGAGCATTTTTGATACAAGCTCAAGGCGCGGAAGGTCGCGGATTTCGTATTCGCCCACAAGCTGTCCGTCGCGCAGAACGGTGATTCTGTCGCAGATTTCGTAAACCTGCTCAAGAAAGTGGGTAACGAAAATTATTCCGACTCCCTTTGCGCGCAGATTTCTCATAAGGCGGAAAAGCTTCTGGACTTCCTGATCGTCAAGGGAAGAAGTCGGCTCGTCAAGAATGAGAATCTTGCAGTCCATGTCAACGGCACGCGCGATTGCGACCATCTGCTGGATGGCGATTGAACAGCTTGAAAGCTGCTGCTCGGCCTCGCACGGAATGTCAAGATCCTTTAGAATTTTTTCGGCTCCCTCATTCATCTTTTTCCAGCTTGTGAACGGGCCTTTTGTTCTTCCTATATACATATTCTCCGCTACGGTGAGATTGTGGCAGAGAGTTATTTCCTGATAAACAGTTGAGATGCCTGCGTTCTGGGCATCCTGAGGGGAACGGATGTTGACCGCTCCGATTCCTTTTACAAAAACCTGGCCTTCATCCTTGTGATGTACGCCTGTCAGAACCTTAATCAATGTTGATTTTCCGGCTCCGTTTTCTCCCATAAGAGCGTGAATTTCGCCTTCACGCAAAGTAAAATCAATATTCTGCAATGCGTATACACCGGGAAATTTTTTGTGTATTCCGCGCATTTCAAGAACTGATTTTTCTTCCATGCTATGCCTCCAAAAAAAACACGGGGTTCAGATTTTCTGACAATCCGAGCCCCGTGTCCAAGGTGTTGGATTCTCCGCCAATTTTATATTTTTTGTTTACAGAAGAATCCGGTAATAACTTCGCTTAGATACCGTATTTTGCGACATCAGCCTTTGTGATTGTTGCAGCGTCAAATCCCTTTTCGTCCATTATGACTGTCTTCTGCTTTGCGCCGTTCTTGATGATGTCGTCGATGTAAGAAGCCTGGAACGGATTGCACTGGCCGTCGTAGTTCCATCTTTTTGCAAGAAGCTCTTCAAGCGCCCACTTGTTGCAGTCGAATCCCATTACGATTACATCTTTGCCCACTCCGTGAGAGATTCCCGCCTTGTCAAGAGCAGCAACCGCGCCTTTTGCCATGTCGTCGTTTTCAGCGTAGATTACGTTGAATTTTTTGCCTGAATCGATTACAGCCTGAACAATCTGCTGTGCGTTTTCGGCGTTCCATTCAGCTGTCTGCTGGGCAACGATGTTCCAGTTGCTTTCTGCCTTTGCCTTCTCGTCAAGCGCGCCTGAGCGTCCGATCTGTGCCGCTGAACCCATGACACCCTGAATGTGGATGATGTTGTATTCCTTGAGATTCTGTCCTGCGAGCCAGTTTACGGCTGTCTTTCCTTCCTGAGCCATGTCTGAAACGATTGAAGCTTCGTAAAGGCTTTCGTCAGCGTCGATTGTGCGGTCAAAGAGAATTACTTTGATTCCGGCATCCTGCGCGTCCTTGAGAACCGAAGTCCATCCTGAAGTTCCTGCTGCGGAAATCAGAAGGTAGTCAACTTCGTCCTGAACCATCTTGCGTGCGGCGGCAATCTGCTCGTCGTTTTTAAGGCTGTAGAAGAAAGTCGGTTTGTAGCCGTTCTTCTTTGTGAATGTCTTTTTCATGTCGTTGACGTTCGCAGTGCGGTAGCCTGATTCGTTCGGGTCATTGTTGATGATTCCGACTTTTACCAATTTTGCCGCGAATGTAGGAAGAACCATCATTGCCATTACAGCAGCCAAAACTAAATTCTTTTTCATTTTTGCACCTCTGTGTGTTTGGATTTAAGGATGTCCTCTGCACCCCTTGTGATTATGATTATCAACCCGAATCCGAAAGAAAGGAATAGTTTTTTTGTTCCCAATTTCTGGACTTTCCTATCATTTTGTTCGGAAATTCGTATTTGGTGATAGTTTTGGGCATTTTTTAGGGGAAACCGCCACTTGTTTTTTTCGCAATGTCAGTTACTATAAAATCAGAGGTAAAACATGACGAAAGAAAATATTGCCAGAGAAATTGAAGACGGTCAGGCTGTCCTTGGAATCGAATTCGGTTCGACGCGCATAAAGGCAGTTCTTATTGACTCTGAAAAAAATCCGGTCGCTCAGGGCGGCTTTACTTGGGAAAATTCACTTGTGGACGGAATCTGGACGTACAGTCTGGAAGAAATTCATGGCGGAATCGTTGCCGCATATTCGGAGCTAAAAAAAGATGTCCTTGAAAAATACGGTGTCAGGCTTTCAAATCTTAAGGCCCTCGGAATCAGCGCGATGATGCACGGCTATCTTGCGTTCGACAAGGAAAACAATCTTCTAGTTCCGTTCAGAACCTGGAGGAACACGATTACAGGCGAGGCTTCAAAAAAACTTACGGAGCTTTTCAATTATCCTTGCCCGGAGAGGTGGAGCATTTCGCATTATTATCAGGCGATTCTGAATAGTGAAGTTCACGTTCCACAGGTGGATTTTTTTACGACGCTTGCAGGATACGCGCATTTCATGCTGACAGGAAAAAAAGTTCTGGGAGTTGGAGACGCTAGCGGAATGTTCCCGATTGATCCGCAGACCGGAAGCTACGACAAATCAATGGCCGGAAAATTCGATTCTCTTGTTGAAGAAAAGGGAAGTGCGAAAAAACTTCTGGAACTTCTTCCGAAGACGCTTCCTGCCGGGGCTGATGCCGGAAAGCTTACAAAGGAAGGCGCATTGTGGCTTGACCCTACAGGTGAGCTTTGCGACGGAATTTTGTGCGCTCCGCCTGAAGGAGATGCTGGAACCGGAATGGTCGCTACGAATGCTGTCGCTCCCAGGACAGGAAACGTTTCCGCGGGAACTTCCGTATTCGCGATGGTCGTTCTTGAGAAGGCTCTTTCAAAAGCATATCCTGGAATAATAGACATTGTTACAACTCCGGACGGAAAGCCGACTGCGATGGTTCACGTGAACACCTGCACCGCCGAATACAACAAGTGGGTCGAGCTGATTGGCGAGGCTGCAAAACTTCTTGGCGCACAATTCAATGCCGGAAAACTTTACGACACGATTCTAGGCTGCGCAAAGGACGGAGAAAAGGACGCGGGCGGAATTTACACGGTCAACTACATATCAGGCGAAAGCGTTACGGATTTTAGCGAGGGGCGGCCGATGGTCGTTCGCTCACAGGACTCAAAGCTGAACCTTGCCAATTTCATGCGGAGTCAGCTTTATTCCGCAGTCGCAACGCTCAGGCTCGGAATGGACGTTCTTTTTGCCGAGAACGTGAAGATTGATTCGATGACAGGCCACGGCGGATACTTCAAGACGGAAGGCGTGGGACTTGAGACGATGGCGGCGGCTATGCACACTCCAATCAGCGCGATGGAAACAGCAGGCGAGGGCGGTCCCTGGGGAATGGCGCTTCTTGCATCATACACCGCGGACTCAAAGGGAAAAAATCTGGGCGACTGGCTTGAAACCGAAGTTTTTGCGAACGCGCAGAAGAAAACCGTAAAACCGGACGCAGCGGATGCCGCAGGCTTTGACAAATGGCTTGAAGGCTACAAGTCCGCGCTAAAAGCCGAACGCACCGCAGTCGAGAATGTGAAATAATCAGCTGAAAATTTTCAAGGAGAATAAAATGGGAAAATACACAGAATTACAGAGAGAGGCTTACGAAGCGAATATGCAGATTCCAGCTCAGCACCTTGCGCTCTACACTTGGGGAAACGTCAGCGCGTTTGACAAGGCGGCCGGCGTGTTCGCAATCAAGCCGTCGGGAGTTCCTTACCCGGAGCTTACGCCCGAAAGCATGGTGATTGTTGACCTTGACGGAAATGTCGTGGAAGGAAAATTGAGGCCTTCAAGCGACACTCCGACGCACGCTGTTATCTACAGGGAATTTGCTGTTTCGGACGGAGCAAAAATCGGCGGAATAATCCACACCCACTCAACTTACGCGGTGAGCTGGGCGCAGGCGGTAAAGCCGGTTCCTCTGTTCGGAACAACCCACGCAGACCACATACAGACGGAAGTTCCCTGCACACCGTATCTTAGCCGCGAGGCAGTCCAGAATGACTACGAAAAGGAAACCGGAAATCTCATCGTAAGCCACTTCCGCTCGCTCAATCTGAATCCGGATGAAGTGAACATGGTTCTTGTGGGCGGACACGGACCTTTTGCCTGGGGAGCCACCGCGGACAAAGCCGTCTACAACGCCGCAGTTCTTGAGGAAGTGAGCCACATGGCGATGAACACGCTTCAGATTAATCCGTCGCAGCAGCCGCTTCCGGACTACATCATCAACAAGCACTACATGAGAAAACACGGCCCGAACGCCTACTACGGCCAGAAGTAGAAAAAATATCAATTCTGATGTCATCATTCCCGGATTTGCTTTTTGGTCATTGCGGCAAGTCCGGGGATGATTTTTTATGCGGAAGAAATATTCTTTTGGTAAAAAAAATCTTGATTTATAAATGCGTTATGCTAGAATAACTGCTATATGTTTCATCACGGAGAAGAATTTTGAAACTCAGCTTTTTGCAATTTGAATTCAACCTTGAATTTATAGAGCCAGCCATTGTAGACACAAATCCCCTTTTTGTTTTGCGCGGAATGTTGGGAAAAAATCTGCGCTCAATGTGCTGCATTTCAAAGCAGTCGGTATGCGGCGAGTGCCTTTACAGCAAAACCTGCGTCTATTCATATATTTTTGAGACAATTCTTCCGTCTGATAATTCTGTTTTGCCCGGACGTAACAAAGGCTGCCATCCGTATTCGCTTTCCGTAAAAAATCGGGAACGCAAAAATCCCATAACCGAATATTCATTTGTCCTTACGCTTTTTGGAAAATCTGTTGAATATCTTCCATATATATACGCAGCTTTTGTCCGTGCCGGAAATGATGGAATCTTTAAAAGCCGGACTCAGTTCAGGATTAAAAGCGTTGTTTCGGGCGGAAAAAATATTCTTATTGATGAGAATCATCTTGATATGGAAGTTGAGCCGCAGTCTTGGAAATCTGCTGATGAATCAAAGGCGAGCCGGCATGAAATTCTTGTTGAGCTGAATTCTCCCCTGCGGTTCAAGTTTGGCGGAAGGTACGGCACAGATTTTTCCGCTCAGGATTTTATGGGCTGCCTTTATCGCCGCGCAAAAACTTTGTGCTCGCTTTACGGTGAAACTTCAGAAGAAGATTCCCAAAGATATGTTCCGTCAGAGTCGCTTGAAATTAAAGACAGAAAAATCAAGTGGATTGACTTTAACCATTATTCCGCGCGCCAGAAAAACTCAATGGAACTTGGCGGAAGCGTTGGAAACTTTAAGATAACCGGCGACTTTTCAGACTTTGAGCTTTCCTTGCTGGAGCTGAACACAATCGCCGGAGCCGGAAAAAACACAAACTTCGGGCTTGGGCAGATAGATTATTGGAGCAGGTAGGAGAAAAAAAGATGGTAGATGAGAATATAACAAAAGAAGAAATTGTAATTGCGGCTTGGCTTCATGACGTAGGAAAATTTGCCCAGCGGGCGGATGTTTCTGAACTTTACAACAAGCAGCTTGAGGGACGATATTGTAGGACTACAAAAGACGGACGTTTTACTCATCAGCACGTTGTTTATACAGAAGGCTTTTTGGATAAGTATAAAGATGTTCTTCCTGACAATATTAATTTTGAGCATATAAAAACTCTTGCCGCAAGTCATCATAATCCTTCTTCTTATTATGACTGGATTATAAGCCAGGCAGATTGTTTGAGCAGCGGTTCCGACAGATGCAACGTTTTGGGAATTGCAGAATGTGAGAATGAAAATCAGTTTGATGAGGAAAAAGAAAAATTAAAGTTTTATGAAAAGCCGATGATTCATATTCTTTCAACGCTGCGTTTGGACGGCCATGCAGAAGCTAAAAAAGCGTTTTGCAGAATGTCTGAACTTGCGGCGGATTCTGTTCTTCCGGATGAAAAATGTAAAACTTCAAAAGAAGAATACAAGAATCTTTGGGAAAAGTTTGTAAAAGATTTTCAGAAATTGCAGAGTTTGAATTATGACGAATTTCTTCTGTCCTTGAATTCTTTACTTGAACGTTACTGGTGGTGCATTCCGTCTGCGACAAATTCTGATACGGACATAGGATTGTATCAGCATGCAAAGACGACTGCCGCTTTTGCCGCCGCTCTTTATGAATACCACAAGGAAGAAAATTCTGAAAATGAACTTGCGTTAAAAACAGACGGCAAAAAATTTCTTTTTATCAACGGCGATGTTTCAGGAATCCAAAAGTACATTTTTGATTTGAAGACTGCTTCGGACAACGCAAAGCTTCTACGTGCAAAAAGTTTTCAGCTTTGGGCATTGAGCGAAATAATTTCACAATACATCACAAAGCAGTTTGGTGTAACTTACGCGAACATTATGACTTCGGCAGGTGGAAAATTTATTGTTCTTTTGCCGAATACACAAAAAGCAAAAAAACGGCTGAAAGAACTTCAGCTTGAGATTGAAGAATATTTCCTGAATGAATTTGCCGGAAAACTGGCTTTTATTGTAAGTGACGGAACGGTTGCAAGTCATAAAGATTTGCAGAAAGAAAATGTTATCTCGCTTATAAACAAAATAGGCGATGACGGTGATATTGCAAAGTCAAGGAAAATGCAGAAAGTCCTTAAAAAATGCGGTGCTGTTCTGGAGACGCAGTATGAAAATTTGCAGAAATTCGGGGAATGTCCGAAGTGTGGAACTTTTGCCGCCAAAAATACTGAAGGTTCTGTCGATGAGCGGCAGTGCAAGTCATGCGAAAAACTTATTGAAATTGGCGGAAAACTTGTAAAGTCAGCAAAACTTGTCTTGAAATCAGAAAAACTGCTTCATTTTGGCGACATGATAAGACTTTATGAGTGGGATGAAGATGTAAAATTTTATTATTCGGTAAATGATTACAAACCTGGACTTCCGCTGGTGACGCTGCCATATATTGCTCCAAAGAACGAGGATGATGAGCTTTTGACTTTTGAGGATATTTCAAATCTTTCTAAAGGAAACAAGAAGCTTGCAATGTTCAAGGCTGATGTTGATAACCTTGGTCTCATTTTCAGCCAGTCTCTGGGAGAACGAATGTCATTTTCTCGTTATGCGGATTTAAGCCATCAGCTGCATTATTTCTTTTCTGGATTTTACGCCTGGTTTGTTAAAAATAAAACTGACCAGTTCGGCGAATTTTACAAGGACAAGGTTTATACGGTTTTTTCTGGCGGCGACGATTTGTGCGTTCTTGGAACTTGGGAAACGGTTTTGCAGTTCGCGCTTGATTTTCAGAAAGAGCTTAAGAAATTCACGAATAATAATCCTTCTGTAACAATAAGCGGCGGAATAACACTTGTAAATTCAAAACTTCCAGTCCGGAATATTGCGGACGAGGCGGAAAAAAATCTTGAGCTTTCAAAAAATCATCCTGAAAAAAATGCGGTTACGGTTTTTGGAACAACCGTGGCTTGGACAGATTACGAAAAATGCCTTGATGACGGAAAATATTTTGCAGAGCTTATGAATAAAAACGAGTTTTCAACTGGAGTTATCTACAAATTTATTGATTTTGCAAACCGCGCGGAAAAAACTTTGGGCAGCAAAGATAAGATTGCAGACGTGAGCGAGCTTGTGAACACAAAAGACAGAATCTGGAAAAGCAATATGATTTATGTTCTTGCACGGAATGTAAAGAATGTTGAACTGAAAAAAAGGCTTTTGGCCTACGGAGAGAATCCGCAGGAAATGGTAAAGTCCCGCATAGCTGTAAGTTATGCGTTGTATATGAATAGGTAATTAAAATAAATATTAGGAGGAAATATATGAGTTATGGCGACGAAAGAAGATATGGAAATCAACAGTCTTTTGGAAACAGAAACGGCGGAGGATTTCAGAAGAACTCTTTTGAGGATAAATCTGAGACACCAAATCCTGTAAAAATTGCAAGTTTTTACAAGCCTGACGGAAAAACTGTTCAAGAAGATTTGTTTGATTCTGTTGCGCTGAATGTAGCTAAATCATTCAAAGGTAAAAATAAAATTGGTAAAGACATTGGAGTTACATCAACGCAGTTAAGAAGAATTTTTGATGAAGTAAAAAGATTTGAGCAGATTCTGTCTCTTCAGGAAAATCAGTGGGAAAAACAGCTTCCATATATAAAGATGATAAAATCTAAAGTCGCGTATTCTGTTGCCCGTGCTGCAAAGCAAAAATCAGAGGAAAAAGGAGTTTATAAAAATTTGGAAGTTTTTATTTCCTCTGGAATTGATTTGATAAAAACTCAGGAAGATTATCATATTTTTGTAAATCTTTTTGAAGCCGCTTACGGATTTTATTACGAACTGGCACCAAGTAATTGCAGATAATTTTTATAGGAGTGAATTATGAAACAAATAAATACAAAGAAACTTTCAGGAAAAATTGTTGTAAAGACAGGTCTGCATATCGGTGCAGGTAATGACAAAGTTGAGATTGGCGGAATGGACAATCCGATTATTAGAAATCCGCTTACACACGAGCCGTATATTCCGGGGTCTTCGATAAAAGGAAAAATGCGTTCGTTAATGGAATGGAAATTTGACAAACTCAAAAACACTGGCGGAAAAGTCTGTTCCTGCGGACTTCCAGATTGCCAAGTTTGCCGTGTTTTTGGAAGCGCAAATACAAAGTCGGAAGAGTCAAAAGACAGAGGCCCGACAAGGCTTATTGTACGCGATGCAGTTTTGACAAAAGAATGGAAAGAGAAATTCAGAAACGGAAATTCTATTGTTGAAGAAAAGAATGAGAACTCATTAAACAGAATCACTGCGGAAGCAAATCCTCGTCCGATTGAACGCATTGTTCCGGGCGTAGAATTTGACTTTGAAATTTCTTACCGTGTAATTGACACTGGCGATAATGGCGAAACTGATAAAAAATATTTTAAGGAAGTTGTTCTTGAATCCCTGAAACTTTTGCAGAATGATTATCTTGGCGGAGGCGGAAGCCGCGGAAACGGTCAGATAGAATTTAAGGATTTGGTTGATGAAGAAAACAAACCTGTAAACCTTTAGGCTTGAGGTGTTTATGCAACTTTACAAAGTTTCAATAAAATTGCAGTCCGCGCTTGTAACGCCGTTAAAAGGCGACACAATCTGGGGGCATATTGTGTGGGGAATCGCAAACCATGAAGGCGAACAGGCAGTGGCAAATTTCCTTGCGGAAGAAAAATCGGCAACGCCAAGCTTGATTGTTTCTTCTGCATTTCCAAAAGGAACAATCTGCAAGCCTTTTCCAAGGCATGAAGATAGAAAACTCAAACTGTCTACAGAGGAATATTCCAAAATAAAAAAGGGCAAAAAAGAAAAATTTGTTTCTGCCGCAAAATACTTTTCAGACTTTTCTGAGATTGAAACAAAAACTTTCAGGTTTGAGCAGGTTCAGGCAATGCACAATTCCATAAACCGGTTTTCAAACACTGTGGAAGACGGAAATCTTTTTGCGGTGGAAGAATTATGGGCAAGCAGTCAGGATTTTGATTTGTATGTTTTATCATCATATTCTAAAGAACGAATAAAGTTGCTTTTAGACTGGGCTTTTGAAAACGGATACGGCGCGGATTCCTCAACAGGAAAAGGAAAAATTTCTGTGGAAAATATTATTCCTGTGAAGCCTAAAATCAGTTCAAATAAATATGTTGTGCTTGCACCGTTTGTTGCGGATTTTTCAGAAATCAAAGAAAATTCTTTGTGTGCGAACACTTTTATCCGTGCAGGAAAAATCGGCGGAGCTTTTGCATCCTCAATGAATCCTTATAAAAAGACTGTAATTCTGTTTGATGAAGGCGCGGTTTTTGAGTCAGAAATGCCATTGCAGTTTATTGGAAAACTGATTACAAAAGTCCATTCTGATGAGCGGATTTGCCAGTCGGGATTTGCACCGGTTTTGCCGATAGGAGATGACGAATGAAAGAAATCTACAAAATAAAAATCGAGCCGTTGACCGCCGTGCATATTGGAAGCGGAAACACATTGTCGCCGTTGGACTATAAGCTGGCAAATACAAGTTCTGGCATAAGAAAATATGTCCGCTTTTCTTCTGATTCAATTCTGAACAGAGTCGCAACAGATGAAAAACTTAGAAATGAATTCGAGATGTTTTCTCTGAACAATGATATGAAATCTTTGCAGACTTTTTTTCATAAAAATATGAAGAACGAAGATGTTTCTTACCTGTGTCTGCCGACTAAAGAATTTGAAAAGAAATATGACGAGAATCTAAAAAAAGACCCGTTGCAGAATGCCTGTGAAGTCTTGGAAATGTACAGACCTTCCTTAAAGAGTTTTCCTGAAATTCCCGGAAGTTCAATAAAGGGCGCTGTAAGAACAGCACTTGTTGATTCCTGTGTGAAAGATGTTGAAAGCGGATTTGATTTTTACAAGGCAAAGAAAAACAGAAACTTTGAAAACCAGATTCTTCAGAATAAAGATGCGAAAACCGATCCGTTTAGGGCAATTCATGTTGGCGACTGTAATTTTACAACACCGCTGACACAAGGCGTTGGAACTCTTCAGATTATAAATGGAGAAGCTGGACGTCTTTCAGAGAAAAATTCCACGCAGGTTCAAGCAGAGGTGCTTTTAGGTAAAATCGTTTCAAAAGAATCTGTTCCGCAGCTGTTTAGTCTTATTATTGATAAGGACTTGCAGAAAACAGGAAATGTTTCAAAAAGATTCTTCATAAAAGACATTATAAATGAATGTAATTATTTTTATGGTGAAAATTTTAAGCAGGAATATGAGTATTTTTATAAAAATTCGGATTCCGAAAAACTTGAATTGATAGATAAACTTTTTATGGAAATTAAAAACATCACGGAGAAAGAATCAGAGAATTCATTTATAATAAGGCTTGGAAGATGGAGTCAGTTTGAATTCGTAACTTTGTATGATGGAAATCATAAATTTGGAGCTTCCAGAACCGTTCTAAATTACAACGGCCAATATCTTCCGATGGGCTGGTGCAAGTGCACTGTAGGAAAGTAATTTTAATCATCAAGGAATCCTAAAAACATGACACCAAACACACTTATAAAAAAAATAAAGCTCGGCGAAACAGTTACTCAGGAATTTAAGCGTTGCGGAAATGGAATACATTCTGATGTTTATGAAACTGTCTGCTCATTCTTGAACCGTTTTGGCGGAGATATCTTTCTTGGTGTTGATGATGACGGAAATATTGAAGGCGTGCCGGAAAATGCAGTCCGTGATTTGAGTAGAAATTTTATAAACTGCCTTAATAATCATTCTCTTTTTAGCCCTGTTTGCACGGCAACTATTGAACCGATTTCTGTAGATGAAAAAATTGTTCTTTGGATTTACGTTCCGAACGCTTCGCAGGTTTATACTTTAAAGGGCAAGGTTTATGACAGGCTGGGCGACAGCGATATTGTTGTAACTTCTACTGATAAAATTGCGGAAATGTATATCCGGAAACAGAATATTTTTACAGAACGCCGAGTTTTTCCATATCTTAAGCTAGAAAACTTGCGAGAAGATGTTTTTCAAAAAGCAAGGCAGCTTGCATACAACAGGAATTCTGATCATCCGTGGATGAAAATGGATAATATGCAGCTTTTGAAATCTGCGGGGCTTTATACGCATGATTATGCAACAAACGAGGACGGGCTTACTCTTGCGGCGGCTCTTCTTTTTGGTCAGGATGATGTGATTCATGATATTTGTCCTACATATTGGACAGACGCGCTTTGCAGAAAAATTGACATAGACCGCTATGATGACCGCGAGATTATTCAGACAAATCTGATTGACAGTGTTGACTTGCTTATGCAGTTTGCCAGAAAGCATACTTCCGATAAATTTTATCTGGATGAAAATATGCAGAGCATCAGCTTGCGTTCAAATATCTGCCGCGAAATGATTGTAAATTGCCTGATTCACCGTGAATTTACAAGCGGACGCATTTCAAAGTTTGTAATTGAAAAAGACAGAATGTATGTTGAAAATCCGAACAAGGCTCAAAATGAAGGAAAGCTTACGCTGGAAAATATAGAGCCATTTCCAAAAAATCCGTGCATTTCAAAAGTTTTCCGCGAAATAACTTATTCAGAAGAACTTGGTTCTGGTTTTAGAAAACTGAATGAATACGTTCCTCTGTATTCCGGCAAAAATGCCCGTCCTGAATTTATAGACGGCGCTATGTTCAGAATTGTGGTTCCGCTCCCATCTGAAAAATCTGACGAGGAAACGGTTAAGAAAAATGGCGAAGAAGAAATAAAATCTAACTGTGGTGAAAACTGTGGTGAAAACTGTGGTGAAAACTGTGGTGAAAATACTTCCGCCGAAGAAAAAATTCTTGAGGCAATCAAGGAAAATGCCAAAATCACGCAAAAGCAGCTTGCGACAATTACAGGTCTTTCGTTGCGCGGTGTGGAATGGAACATGGCAAAATTAAAAAATGAAGGCAAAATAAAACGGCTAGGTTCTGACAAAAAAGGAACTTGGGAGATTGTGGAATAGCAGGAGAGTGTAATAAAAACTTTGCCTAAGATAGCGTCAAAGTTTTTATTCACAAG
>ERZ808286.588-NODE-588-length-23098-cov-20.999870_pt1 | contig 23098 bp, 15 predicted proteins | sample MGYA00521276_ERZ808286 | MGnify/ENA primary metagenome ERZ808286 (study PRJEB31516, sample SAMN03275607) | gut metagenome | biome: mammalia-associated habitat; material: feces | host: Papio cynocephalus | place: Kenya | collected 2012-08-01 ... | reverse complement strand
CTACGCGTCCTAGTTGTCCCGCCCCTGCCGCCCACGCGGTACTAACCGTACAGAAAATGTAGAATATGTAGAATGGGGGGGGGGGGCCTACTTGTCCCAGTTGTCCTGCTCTTTGCGTCGGAACGACCTGTCCGAGGTGTCTCGCGATAGGGTACACATTTCCAACGCCCGCGAAAATACCCCTTCCCTTTATCCACAAAATACGCTATAATCTATAAACATGTTCGCTGTCTTTCGTTTTGTTCCGTTTGGCGTCCGCGGCCGTTTTTGCCGCGGTCCGGCGCGTTTTTGCCCTGAATGTTCCGCTCATCGTCTTCCGTGAAGTCCTTCCTCTATATATATAAGACCTCGGAGGGCGTGCGCAAGACGGAAAAAATTTCCGCCAAAACACGCGACGAAGTGTTTGCCGCGCTCCGGGCGCGGGGCATCCGCCCCATAAAAGTCATCGCCGAAGACGGCTCGAAGGCCAATGGCGCCCCGCCGCAACCTTCCGGATGGCGCAAAAACCGCCTTTTTCTCGCGATTCTCGCGGGGCTTGGGGTTTTCGCGGCGCTTTGGGGGATTTTTGGACGTACCCCCGCTCCCGCCACGCCGTCCGCCGCGGGGACGGTCGCCCCTCAAGGGGCGGTCTCCGCCGCCTCGCAGGTAGCGCGTCCGCTGGCCCGGCAGGTCATTTCGGGCGACCGCGAGCGGATAACCCATCCGCCGGCGACGCTGTTTCCTTCCGCCGCGGAGCGGTATCTGGCCTATTTCGCCGAACCGGGGCGTCCGCTGCCCCCCGCCACGGTATCCCCGCCCGACACCGCGGCGTTTTTGGCCTGCCTGCAGGTTCCGTTGCGCGTCCGGACGGACGAATTCACGGAATATGTAGAACTTGTGCGCATTGTGACGCGGCTCAAGGACGAATTGCGCGCCTATCTCGCCGGTGGTGGCACGGTGACGGACTATCTCGCCGAACTCTTCAAGCGCCAACGGCTGGAAATCTCCTATCGCGACCAGGCGGAAGAGAAGCTGGGGGAACTCCTGGCCGGAAGGAAACCCGATCTGCCGCGGGCCTACGACTACTGGCTCAAGGCGAACGCCCGGCTGCGGACCATGGGGATCTACCCGCTGCCGTTGCCGGAAAGCCTGCGCACCTACGAACTGACCGCCGACCTGGAGGACTAGGCCGGACATGTCCCACTCGGACGCATCCGGTGCGCACGGTGCGCCAAAATGGCACAAACCGATTCTCTTTTCTGGAAAGTGTGACACTTTGATGTGCCAGAGCGCGGCATTTCGCGTTGGCACGGTATTTGCTAGTTATTCGGTGTCGCTCTCGAAGTGAGCGGCGAAAGGAAAGAAAATTATGGCAAAAGTACTTGGTATTGACTTGGGCACAACGAACAGCTGCATGGCTGTTATGGAAGGCGGCGACGCGGTAGTCATTCCTAACAAGGAAGGCGCGCGGACGACTCCTTCGATCGTTGCGTTCACGAAGACGGGCGAGGTGCTCGTCGGCCAGGCCGCTAAGCGTCAGGCCGTGACGAACCCCCATTCCACGATTTATTCCATCAAGCGTTTCATCGGCCGCCGTTTCGACGAGATGACGGACGAGATCAAGATGGTCCCGTACAAGGTCGTGGCCGCGCCGAACGGCGATGCCGCGGTCGAAGTGGCGGGCAAGGTCTACACCGCGCAGGAGATTTCCGCGATGGTGCTGCGCAAACTGAAAGAGGATGCGGAAGCGTACCTCGGCGAGAAGATCACCGAAGCCGTCATCACGGTTCCGGCGTACTTCAACGACCAGCAGCGCCAGGCGACAAAGGACGCGGGCCGCATCGCCGGTCTTGATGTGAAGCGCATCGTCAATGAACCGACGGCCGCCTCGCTCGCGTATGGTCTGGACAAGAAGAAAAACGAGAAGATCGCCGTGTTCGACTTCGGCGGCGGCACGTTCGATATCTCCATTCTCGATATCGGCGATGGCGTCTTCGAAGTGAAGGCGACGAACGGCGACACCCATTTGGGCGGCGACGACATCGACCAGGCCGTCATGAAATGGATGATTGCGGACTTCAAGGCGCAGCAGGGCATCGACCTGGGCAACGACGTCATGGCGTTGCAGCGTCTGAAAGAGGAAGCCGAAAAGGCGAAATGCGCCCTCTCCACGGCGACGACGTACGACATCAACCTGCCGTTCATCACGGCGGACGCGACAGGTCCGAAACACCTGCAGATGACGCTGACGCGCGCCAAACTCGAAGCGCTCGCTTCCGACCTTGTGAACCGCACGGAAGAGCCGTGCCGCAAGTGCCTGAAGGACGCGGGGCTCTCCACGGTCGACGAAGTCGTGCTCGTGGGCGGCCAGACGCGCATGCCGCTCCTGCAGGAGAAGGCGAAGGAGATCTTCGGCAAAGAGCCGCACAAGGGCGTCAACCCGGACGAAGTCGTGGCCATGGGCGCGGCGATCCAGGGCGGCATCCTGAAGGGTGAAGTGAAGGACGTGCTCCTTCTCGACGTGACCCCGCTGACGCTCGGCATCGAAACGCTGGGCGGCGTGCTGACCCCGATCATCGAGCGCAACACCACGATTCCGTGCAAGAAGTCGCAGGTGTTCTCGACGGCGGCGGACAACCAGCCGGCCGTGACGATCGCGATCTTCCAGGGCGACCGCAAGATGGCGCGCGATAACAAGTCGCTCGGCAACTTCAACCTGGACGGCATTCCGCCGGCTCCGCGCGGCGTCCCGCAGATCGAAGTCACCTTCGATATCGACGCGAACGGCATCTTGAACGTCTCCGCGAAAGATCTGGGAACCCAGAAGGAGCAGAAGATCACCATCACGGCGGCGGGCGGTCTCACAAAGGATGAGATCGAGAAGATGCGCCGCGATGCGGAAGTCCATGCCGCGGAAGACGAAAAGCGCCACGCCGAGGTAGAGGACCGCAACAAAGCCGATGCGCTCGCCTTCCAGACCGAGAAGGTCCTGAAGGACGCGGGCGACAAGATCGCCGCGGAGAAGAAGGCTCCGGTCGAGGCCGCTCTCAAGGACCTCAAGGACGCCCTCGCCAAGAACGCGCCGATCGCCGACGTCAAGGCGAAACAGGATGCGCTCACCAAGGCGATGGAGCCGGTCGCGCAGGAGATGTACGCCGCGGCGAAGGACGCGGGCGCGGCCCAGGGCGGGGCTTCCGCCGGCGCGGGCACGCCGCCTCCGCACGACGATTCGTCCTCTTCCGGCGATGGAAAGAAAGACGGCGGCGATGATGTCGTGGACGCCGACTTCACGATGAAGTAAGGCGCAGGACGGCAAAGAGACATAGAGAATTCACTTATACAACTCAAGGAGTAACACAGATGAAGATTAGACCTTTGGGCGATCGCGTGCTCGTCGAGCCGATCGAAGAAAAGGAACAGACAGTCGGCGGGATCATCATCCCCGACACGGCCAAGGAAAAACCGATGCAGGGCAAGGTCGTCGCCGTCGGCAAGAAGACGGACAAGGACGGGAAAGAAGTGGCTTTCGACGTGAAGCCGGGCGATACGGTCCTCCTGCCGAAGTACGGCGGGACGGAAGTCAAGATCGACGACAAGAAGTACCAGCTCGTCCGCGACGAGGACTTGCTCGGCGTCATCGAGAAGTAAATCTAGAAAGGATATTGGAACATTATGGCTAAGCAAATCAAGTTCGACGCCGACGCGCGTCAGAAAATCCTCGCGGGCATCGAGAAACTCTCCGCCGCGGTGACATCCACGCTCGGTCCGTCCGGGCGGAACGTCATCCTCGACAAGAAGTTCGGCTCGCCGCAGATCACCAAGGACGGCGTGACGGTGGCCAAGGAAATCGAGCTGCCCGACCCGTTCGAGAACATGGGCGCGCAGATGGTCAAGGAAGTCGCGTCCAAGACGAACGACGTCGCCGGTGACGGCACGACGACGGCCACCCTCCTCGCCGAGGCGATCTACCGCGAAGGCCTCAAGAACCTGACGGCCGGCGCGAACGCGATGGCCCTCAAGAACGGCATCGACAAAGCGACCGCCGCGGTCACGGAGTCCATCGCCAAGCTCTCCAAGAAGGTCAAGAGCGCGGACGAGATTGCGCAGGTCGCGACGATTTCCGCGAACGGCGACACCGAGATCGGCAAGATGATTTCCGACGCGATGGAGAAGGTCGGCAAGGAAGGCACCATCACGGTCGAAGAGGCCAAGACGCTTGAGTCCACTTTGGACGTCGTCGAAGGCATGCAGTTCGACAAGGGCTACCTCTCGCCTTACTTCGTGACCTCGCCCGAGGACATGGAGTGCGAGCTCGAGAACCCCTTCATCCTCCTCTTCGAGAAGAAGATTTCCAACCTGCAGGACCTGCTCCCGCTCCTCCAGAGCGTGGCCAAGACGGGCCGTCCGCTCATGATCATCGCGGAAGACGTCGAAGGCGAAGCGCTCGCGACGCTGGTCGTGAACAAGCTCCGCGGCACCTTCCAGGTCTGCGCGGTCAAGGCGCCGGGCTTCGGCGACCGCCGCAAAGCGATTCTCGAGGATATCGCGGTTCTCACGGGCGGCAAGCTCATCAGCGAGGACCTCGGCATCAAGCTCGAGAACGTCCAGCTTACGGACCTCGGTCGTGCGAAGAAGGTCGTCGTCGACAAGGACAACACGACCATCGTCGAGGGTCTCGGCAAGAAGGCGGATATCGAAGCGCGCGTGGCGCTCATCAAGAAGCAGATCGAGGACACGACCTCCGACTACGACCGCGAGAAACTGCAGGAACGTCTGGCGAAACTCGCCGGTGGCGTGGCGCTGATCAAGGTTGGCGCGGCGACGGAAGCGGCCATGAAGGAGAAGAAGGACCGCGTGGACGACGCGTTGCATGCTACGCGTGCGGCTGTCGAAGAGGGTATCGTCCCCGGCGGCGGCGTGGCCTACCTGCGCGCCCAGAAGGCGATTGACGCGCTGGAACTCGAGGGCGACGAAAAGGTCGGTGCGACGATCATCAGCCGCGCGATCGAGGCCCCGCTGCGCAAGCTCGTCAACAACGCCGGTCAGGAAGCCGCGCTCGTCATCGCCAACGTCAAGAAGGCGACGGGCACGAACGGCTACAATGTCCGCACGGGCGAGTACTGCGACATGATCAAGGCGGGCGTGGTCGATCCGGCCAAGGTGACGCGCTCGGCTCTGCAGAACGCCGCGTCTATCGCCGGTCTGCTCCTCACGACCGATTGCATGGTCACCGACATCCCCGAGAAGAAGGATGCGTGTGGCTGCGGCGGTCACGGTGGCGCACCCGACATGGGCGGCATGATGTAATACGGCTACCCGTATATGAACTAAAAAAGCCTGCAGGAGGTTGAATCCTGCAGGCTTTTTTAATCACATGAAACGTTCCCTGTTCGGACGACTTTTCTCCATTTTCCTGCTGTTTGGAGCAGGGTGCCGCACGATTGACGCCCGGCTGGAATCCGCGGTCTCGCCCGAGGATTGCCTGCAAGCGACCGCGGACTTCTATGTGAAGGACGCCGGAGACGATGCCTGCGCCGTAGTCCTCGTCACGTCCGAAGGCGCGTCTTTTGCCACGGCGGGGGCCTGCACCACAAACAGTCTTTTCAGGATCGCCTCCCTCTCCAAGCTTTTCCTCGTATCCGCCCTTCAAAACGCCGCGGCAGACGGGGCGGTTGATCTGGACGCGACCGTGGGGACATTCTCCAGTCTGGGGTTTCCGGCTGAATATGCGTCCATCACGCTGCGCGAGCTTATGGAGAACCGCGCGGGCCTGCCGCGCGACTTCATCGACGAATCCAATCCGATAGATGTCGGCCATGTCTTCGCCGGCGGCTTTTTCGGATGGCACATCTACGCGCAATTCGACAGCGCCGCGGATTTCCTGCGCTGTTGCCATCGACCCTGTTGGCGGCGTTTTGTTCGAAAAACGCGAGCCATAACGCCTCGCCCCGTCATCTACTCCAATGTTGGTTACGGACTTCTTGGACTTTGCCTGGAAGAACAGACGGGGTTGAGCCTTGAGCAATTCCTGAAGGAGAATCTCGTGCAGCCCCTGGGGCTGAAGGAGACGACCTACGAACCCGAACGGGCGGGACTGTCCAGCCGGACCACCCCCGCCAAAGCCGGCCACCTCCCTTGGCTTGTCCGGCGGGGCCACGCCGTTCCGGACATCCGTTTGGGGCCACCCCTGCGGGCGGCCGGTGGGCTCTTCTCCAGCATTGCGGACTGTGCTCGCGTGTTTGCGGACTACTGGCGGATTGTGGACGCCGAATGCGCCGGCGTCCCCGTGGAAAATTTGCCCGACAACGCGCTGATCGGGCTTCTGCGCGTGAAGGAACTCGCAACCGGTGCGCACGTCCTCTACCGCGCCGGCATGATTTACGGCGGGGCGTCCTTCGTCTGCTTCGACCCGGAAACTCGGAACATCGTGATCATACTGCGCAATGTCACGAGCTGGCCCGACAAGCGCGGCTTCAAACTGGTGGAGGCCCTACAGCGCCGACAACGCGGGAATCGCCCGGAAGAGCATGTAGAGCCCCGTGCCGACCGCCATTGAAAGCATCATCTGACGGCTTCTGATTTGCACCCACATCGTCACGAACGTGCAAACGAGCGCCGCGAGACGGTGCTCCCCCGCCAAGATTGCGTTCCGCAGGCAATAGACGACGAGAAGACCGAAAACGGCCGGACCGAGCCATTTGCCCAAGTAAGCCACGAATGGGGGCGTGGGGCGATCGGGCCGGAACACGAGAAACGGCAAAAAGCGCGTCAGCATGACGCCCGCGACCGCCAACGAAATCATGCAAGCCTCTTCCAATCCGGTCATGACAGTTTCCTTCGTAAAAGCGTCAAAACGATGAGGATGCCGCCCATGGCGGGGAGCATGAAATCTTCCGCGCCGAACAAAAGCAAGGTGACAAACGAAACGGCGAGCCCGATTCGCGATCCGGCATGGCTCTTTTCGGTGCGCCAATTCTCGGCGAAAATCGCCGCGAACATGGCCGTCATGATGAACTCCATGCCCGGCAGATCGACGGCGGGGCACGCATGGGCGAGGCAAGTCCCCATCGCCGTGCCCGTCAGCCAGTAGAGCCACACCAGAACGCTCACCACAAGCTGGAAGCGATGCGGGTCCAGACCCGACGGAACGGGATTCGCGAATGTCACGGCGAAAGTTTCGTCCGTCAGCATGTAGATCATGAAGAACTTGCGCCAGCCCGCACCCTTGAACCGGTCCAGCATGGAAATGCCGTAGAACAAGTGCCGCGCTCCGACCAGAAACGCCATAACGAAAACCGCGAGCGGACGGAACGCACCCAGCATCAGGCTCGCCAGGATGAATTCGACCGAACCCGAATAGACCAGCGCCGCCGTGACGAGCGGGAACCACCACGCGAGCTGCAGATGCGTCGCGAAGACGCCGTAGCCGAATCCGATGAGCCAGTAGGCGGCGAACACCGGCAGCGTCAATTTGACCGCCGCGCGCAGAAGTCCGCTCTTCAGCATTTCACAAGCCGCACGTCGCCCCACCCGCACGGGAGCGCGAAGACGACCGCGTTGCCTTCGCGCTTCTTGTCCCCCTTCATGAGCGGCTTGAGGCTCTCGAACGTCAGTCCCTCGGGCAGCGTCGTGGGCAGTCGGGCCGCGGCGAAACGCGCGGCGATTTCCTCCGGCCAAGTCGCCGGCGCGAGCCCCAGGCGGACGGCCAGACGCGCTTCTTCCACGCAACCGATCGCCACCGCCTCGCCATGCGAAACGGCGTAGTTCGTCGCCTTCTCGATGGCATGCGCCACCGTGTGTCCACAATTGAGTTTCATGCGCTCGCCCGTCTTTTCGAGCGGATCGGCGCGCACGGTGCGGATCTTGACCGCGAGATTGGCTTTGATTTCCTCCGCCGTCGGCGCGCCCGAGACGTCCGCCGTGTGGGGGAGTCCGCCGATGATCTCGTGCTTGATCATCTCCGCCCGTCCGTCCGCCAGGCGCCGCGGCGGCAAGGTCCTCAGGAAATCCGTGTCGATGATCACCTGCCGCGGCGGATGGAACGCGCCGGCCATGTTCTTTCCGCACGCGAGGTCGCACGCCGTCTTGCCGCCGTAGCTCGCATCCACCATCGCGAGAAGCGTCGTCGGCACGTTCACCCAGTCGATGCCGCGCATCCACGTCGCCGCGGCGAATCCGGTCAAATCCCCCGTCACGCCCCCGCCAATCGCCGTCACGTGGTCCTTGCGTCCAAGCCCTTTCCGGGCGAAAGCGTTCCAGATGTTTTCGACCGTCTCGATCGTCTTGTGTTCCTCGCCTGTGGGGATGACGCAAATCGCCTGCGCCGCGAGTTCCGGATACGCCGCGGCGACGCCCGAATCGATGACGACGTTCACCAAATCCGCCGCCGTCAACTTGCGGAACACGACGCTGGTCTCCTCCGTCAAAAGCGCGTCCAGGACCACAAACGCCGCGAGCCCTTCCACGACCGGCATCGCGCGCCGGGCGATGCACGGATCGTGCCGCCCGCGAATTTGCAGCACCGTCGGCTGCATCGTCTTCAGGTCCACGCTTTGCTGCGGCATGTAGATGGACGGCGTCGGCTTCAGCGCCACGCGGAAGACGAGCGGCATCCCGCTCGTCATGCCGCCCAGCACGCCGCCGGCGTTGTTCGTCGTCGTGACGACTTTCCCGTCCACGATCGCGAAAGGGTCGTTGTTTTCGGAGCCCTTGAGCCCCGCCGCGGCGAATCCGCGCCCGAACTCGACGCCCTTCACGCCCGGAATCCCGAACATCGCCTGGGCGAGCGCGCCGTCGATCCCCTCGAACATGGGGCCGCCGAGCCCGACGGGAAGCCCCGTGACTTCCGCCTCGACGATGCCGCCGACCGAATCGCCGGCCGCCTTCGCCGCCGCGATGTCCCCGACCTGCACGAGACGCGTCGCCACCCGGATGCCCCGCCGCGCGAGCGCCTGCAGGCACAAGCCGCCCGCGATGCACATCGCCGCCGTGAGCCGCCCCGAATTCGCCCCGCCGCCCGGCGGAATGCGCCCCGTCTTCACGTAGTTCGGGTAGTCCGCGTGCCCCGGACGCGGCACCGTCTTCTCGTAGTCCCGGCTGCGCGTGTCCGTATTCCTGATGATCGCCTCGATCGCGTCGCCGGTCGTCACGCCGTCCGGCCCGAGCCCCTGGTGGAACTCCGGCACGTCCGGCTCCTTGCGCGCCGTCGAGAAGGCGTCCCGCCCCGGTGCGCGGCGCTCCATGAACGCTTGCAGCGCCGCGCGATCGACAGCCTCCCCGGCGGGAAACCCCTCCAGGCGCATGCCGATGGCCGGCGCGTGCGACTCGCCCCAGACGTCCAGTTTCAATGTCGTACCTATCTTCATTTCGAACTTCCTTCCTCCATACGCTTTTTGGCCGCCACGCTCTCCTCCAGCGCCGCGCGAATTGCCGCGCGGTCGTCCGCCTCCAAAGCCGTCTTGAACGCGGTCATGCGCGCGATGAACCGGGACAGAACCGGGACGAGCGCCGCACGGTTGGACAGGAACAGCTCCGTCCAGACGTCCGGATCGGGCGCCCCGACGCGCACCATGTCGCGGAAGCTCCCCGCCGAATAACCGGCGTGCTCCTGCGCGAGTTCGTCGCGCACGTAGGCCGACGATATCAGATGGCACAGCTGGCTCGTGTAGGCGATCATCTCGTCGTGGTGCTGCGGGTCGGTATAGACGATGCGCGCAAAACCCAATTCCCGCAGCAAGACCTCCAGCCGGTCGAGAACGCCGCGCCCGTATGTCGGATACGGCGTGAGGATCATGGACGCGCCGTCGAAAAGATCCGCGGACGCGTTGACGTACCCGGTCCGTTCCTTGCCCGCCATCGGATGCCCCCCGACGAAATACCACTTCTTTTCGTAGGCGTACTTCACGAGTTCCGCATAGATCGGCTGCTTGACGCCGGCGATGTCGACGACCGTGGCGCCCGCCTTCAATTTCGGGGCGATGGCCTCGACGACGCCCGTCACCGCGTCCGGCGGCACCGCGACGAACACGTAGTCGTACGCCGTCAGATCGGGACGCTCCGCCGCGCGTCCGGGAAAAATCCGCGCCGTGTGCCCCGCGCGCCGGGCGGCCAGCTCCAACGAACCTCCGATGAGTCCTCTTCCGATAATGGCGATATTCATTTCGTTTCCGTTCCCTTTCCGTCGACGCGAGAAGTCTGGACGAGGCGCTCGGCGAGCGACGTGCGCCGCTCCTGCACCACGTTGTTCTGGATGGCGCGGTCCACCGCAAACGGAACCCCGATGAGCAGTACCAGTTTCTTTCCGCGCGTCAAAGCCGTATAGAGCAGGTTGCGCTGCAGCATGACGTAGTGCTGCGTGTGGATCAGCACGATGACGGCCGGATACTCGCTGCCCTGCGATTTGTGGATCGTCGTCGCGTACGAGAGCACGAGTTCGTCCAGGTCGGCCGCCTCGTACTTCACCGGACGCCCGTCGAACGCGACGACGAGCGAGCGGTCCGCCGCCGAGACCGCCTGGACGAAGCCGACGTCCCCGTTGTACACGTCCTTGTCGTAGTTGTTCCGCAGCTGCATGACCCGGTCTCCGACCCGGAACAGCGTGCCGCCGCGGACGACCGCGTCGCCCGTCGGGTTCAGCGCCTTCTGGAGCTCGCAGTTGAGGTTTTCCGTGCCGAGCAGATTGCGCCGCATGGGCGTCAGGACCTGGACGTCGCGCAGGGGGTCGAGCCCGAACTTGTTGGGGATGCGCGTCGTCATGAACTCGATCGTGCGCTTCAGGCACTGCTCCGGGTCCTCTGCGCGCACGAAGTAGAAGTCGCTTTCGCCTGGGCGCACCTCGAGCGGTTCGCCGGCGTTCACGTGGTGCGCGTTGCGCACGATCAGTCCGCTCGTGTCCTGGCGGAAGATGTGGTCCAGCCGCGTCGCGGCGATTGCGCCCGACTTGATGAAATCCCCCAATACGCACCCCGGCCCCACGCTGGGAAGCTGGTCCGTATCGCCCACCCACACGACGACCGCCGCGGACGGCAGCGCCGCGAAAAGGTCGCGCGCCAGGCGGATGTCGATCATGGAGGTCTCGTCGAAGATGAAGACGTCCCCCTCGCACGGGTTTTCCGCGTTGTAGGTGAAGCGGTTGGTGACGGGATTCCATTTCAGGAGCCGGTGGATGGTCTGCGCCGGACGCCCGACCGACTCGGCCATGCGCTTGGCGGCGCGCCCCGTCGGCGCGGCCAGGACGATTTTCAGCCCGCGCGCGGAATAGATGTCGGCCAGCGCGCGGATGATCGTCGTCTTGCCCACGCCCGGACCGCCCGTGATGATGGAAAACTTGTTCGTCAAGCTCCGCGTCAAGGCTTCCCGCTGCCGCGCGGCCAGATGGAACCCGGCGCGCGCTTCCCACCAGACGACCGCCTTGTCGGCGTCGATGGCGCGGAACGGGACCGGCGAGCCGAGAATCCGCCGCACCCCGCTGGCCGTGTCGCGCTCCGCAAGCCAGAGCGGATATAGGTAGATGCGGCGCCCTTCTTCGCCCGTGCCCTCCGCCACGACGCGGCGCTCCCGCAATTCCTGCTCCAGCGCCTCGCCGAGAATCTCGACCGGAATCTCCGTCAGCTCGTGGGCGTGCAGCAGAAGATTGTTCTCGTAGGACCAGCAATGCCCGGCCTCTTCCGCCTCCGTCTCGAGCGTGTACGCGATGGCGGCGCGCGCGCGCAACGGCGAGTCCTTCGGGATGCCGACCGAGAGCGCGATGCGGTCCGCCGTCGCGAAGCCGATCCCCCACAGGTCGCGGCAGAGCCGGTACGGGTTCGCCTTCACGATGGCCACCGCGTCCGGACCGTAGCGGCGGACAATCTTCGTCATCTTGTTGACGGAGATGCCGTACGTCTGCCCGAAGATCATCGCATCGCGCAGCGTCTCGTTCGCGTGCCAGCTCGCGCGGATCTGCTCGATCTTCGTCCGCCCCAGCTTCGGCACCTCCCGCAGCCGCCCCGACTGGTGCGACAGCACGTCCAGCGTCCGCTCCCCGAACGTCTGCACGATGCGGTGCGCCAGGACCTTGCCGACGCCCTTGATCAGCCCCGAGGCGAGATAGCGCTCGATGCCGGCGACGGACTTCGGCGCGACGCACGTGATGGCCGTCGCCTTGAACTGCCGCCCGTGCACCTTGTCCGTCACCCACTGCCCTTCCGCCGTGACGTCCTCGCCCTCCCAGACCGCCTGCGTCTTGCCGACGAGCGTGAACGTGCGCCCTTTCGCCAGCTCGAACGCGGCGGGCGCGGCGACCGTCAGTACGGTGTAGCCGTTCTCGTCGTTGTGGTAGACGACGCTCTGCACGGTGCCTTCCACCGTCTCGGTCGCCGCTTCGGACGCGGCGGATGCGGACTCGGGGAGGGACGCGGTCATTTCGTTTTCTTGAGAAGCGCGTCCGCCGCGGCGGTTTCCGCCTGGCGAAGCGAACCGCCCTGCGCCTGCGCGGACCCGACTCCCTCGACCGTCACGCGCGCCGTGAAGACGGGCTTGTCGCACGTGCCCGCCGTCCGCACGCGCTCGTACACAGGAATGCGCGGCGGTTTAAGCGCCTGCGCATAGTGCTGCAAGGCCGTCTTGGGATTGCCGTCCAATTCACCCTGCACGGCGTTGCCCGTGAGACCCAGCGCGGCGAAAACGGCTTCCGCCGCCGGCTTCCCGCCGTCCAGATACGCGGCTCCGAGAATGGCTTCCACTGCGTCCGCGAGCGTCTTCGCGTGCGCGTCCAGCGGACCCGCCCCCCGGTTGCGCCGCAGGCGTCCGCCCAGCCCGTGCGCCGCGGCCGCCGTACAAAGTGCCGCACTGGACACCATATGCTGCCGCCGCGCCGTGAGCGTCCCCTCCTTGTCCTTCGGATACGCCGCGAAAAGCCACTCCGTCGCCAGAAGCTGCAGAACCGCGTCCCCCAGCAGCTCCAGGCGCTGGTTGTCTTCCGCCTGCGGATACGTCATGCGGTAGGACGGCGTCGTCAACGCCTCTTCCAGAAGCGCCGCATTGGAAAAAACATAGCCGAATATTTCGTTCTCACATTCCATTGACACTATTATACCAAATAAACCGCTCTCCGACCATACCTGACACCGGGAACGCGCCCCGTCGCCCTCGCCGTTGCCAATCGACATATCGAACGGAGCCAATCGACACGGGCGGAAAAGGGAATCTTCCCCATGTCGTGTGGAGCTCGTCACGAAGAGAACGGGCTTTCATCGGCAATACCTAGGGAAAGCGTGCACACGGTTCCCCTAAATCACCGTGAGGCGCGCCTATCCCCCCCCCTTGGGGAACGCCCCCTTGGCCGCCGAAGAGAGGTCGCCGGACAGAGTCCACATGCGGGGGACCGCACGTCAGCGTCTTTTCGAGCCGTCAGAGGCTCAGGACAAGCCCCACCTTCGCGAACGCCAGGTCGGGGCGTCCGCGTTCGTCGGGTCGCGCCTTGACCTGCCGGCGAATATCCGGGTCGACAATGGAGAACTGGGATACGCCCACATAGGCGCTCAGGACGTCGGTTATCTGATAGCGGAGCGTCAACGAGAGCGTCGCGGAGTTCGGCCCCGGACGCCACTTCGCCGGCTCCTCCGTCCACTGTCCGAACCGGCGGCGGTTCCAGCACCGGGGGCCGCCGTCCACGTAAAGTTCGGGAATGAGCGAAAACCGTCCGGGCAGCGCACATTCGCGGAAGATGCCGACGCGTATGCCCGGGCAATTGTAGGGAAATTCCATCCAGCGCACGAGCGTGAAGAACGAAAACCACGGCGTGACCAGCGTCTCCCGGTTTATCCATTCCCGATAGGTGCGCCGTCCGACGCGCGCGCCGATCATCTCGTTCCATTGGTAGGAAATGCGCGAATCCAGCGACCACCCTTCCGCGAATTCCCACGTGTAGCCGTACTGCAGCCAGGGATCCAGCTCGTTGAAGCAGTTCCGGCGCTCCGCCCGGTAGTGCCGCGACAGGTCCGACAGACTCCAGAAGCCGACATTGGCGTAGCCGAGCGCCCCCAACCGGCAGCCCGCCCCCGCATCCAGGATGAAGACGGGGCGCACGGACGCGATCTTGCCGCGCGTCACGTGGGCGGAGGCGACCTCTGGATTCGCCCACGCGTAGGGACGGAAGCCTCCCGTGGCCGCGGCAAAATCAAAAAACGCGCCGTCCGCCTCGTCATTGCCGATCGACCCGTCGTCCGCCCGCAAGACAAGCGCGGCGAACGCAACCGCCGCGGTCCAAACTATCGCTCGTGTTCTCATGAAAGTAAATTATAGCAAATCCACCCCTCCGGCGGCAACCCCCGGGCAAAACCGCAAAGTCAAAGCGGAATGACGAATCTCATGGCCGGCGGAAGGAATGAACGCGCAAACCCGCCCCAGGGGGCGGCACCGGACGGCCACGGCAAAGCCGGCATGAGGACGAAGGGACGGGAAAGACGAACCCCACGGAAATCCATGCCTCTTGCCCGGTCAAGGGACGCCGTGCGTCATGTCGAGCAGCAATTCCGACGGCGTGCCGGCCGAGGTGACCAGCAAATAATCGCGTGCGCGCGTACAGGCCACGTACAGCAAGTTGCGCTCCGTATCGTAAATTTCCTCTAGCCCGGCGACCATGTCCGCTTCCGCCAAGCGTTCAGGCGAAGGGATCACGTCCGCGTCGCACGCCATCACGACAACGGCCTGGTACTCCAGCCCTTTGGCGTCGAGCATGGAACAGAGTTTCGGCGGCATCGCCGCCCCGGCATACTTGCTCTTGGCGACCGCCGCCCGGGCCCGCTCCCGCTCCCGGTCGCTGCGGTAAAAAAAGGCAATCGCCTGCGATTCGACATGCTGTTCGCTTTGGAGCTTGTCAAGCCATTCGGCGACGCCGTCGATTTCGCTCTCGACGTCGGCAAACTGTCTGAAGACGGGCTTGGGACCGGACAAGAGTGAAATCGTCCCCTTGCGCTCCTGCACAATGTCGTCCGCATCCGTCATCTGGTCTGCCATGAGTCTATCCGCCACGGAACGGATTTGCCGCGTCGTGCGGTAGTTGACCTTCAGAACCTTGCTCCTGCCGCGAAGGTCGATGCCGAACGGTTTCCAAGGGAAAGAATAGCGGATAATGCGCTGTCCGATGTCGCCGGCGAAGAAGAGGCTCCCTTCACCCTGCGCATAGGCGCCGAGAAACGCCAACTCCGCCTCGCAGAGATCCTGCGATTCATCAACCACGATATGCGTATAGAGGCGGGGTCTATCGGGATGGTCCTTGAAGAACCTAGCCAATCGCCAGAACATTTCGTTCGCCGTCATCTGTCCGTTCTGTCTGAGCGTGCGGCGGACGCTCTCGAACAGCTTCCACAACGCCGCGCGCCGTTCTTCGGAGAGTCGTCTCCGGACGCTGCGGCGAAGCGCATCCCGGTACGCCTCCCAGGAGGCAAGCCCGCGTGTATCGACGACGCGCTCAAACTCGCTGAGGGCGAATGCGGGCGGAATGCCTTTCGGGAGCAGCCCCGCATTCGCGTCGACGACGCGTTCTGCGATTTCCTTCAATTCGGAAGGTTCCAGAACATGCGGATGGCCCGGCTCGGTTTTGTCGAAGATCTCCAGACCAAACGCGCGGAAGGTGCGGGTGTCGCAGCGTTCACGTTCGCGTGAACGCAGCAGGGGCGCCACGCGATAATTCAAATCGGCCGCCAGATTCTCGGAGAACGTCGTGACGAGAACCATGGCGTCCGGTCGGGTGCGCAGGATGTGGCGCGCGTGGTGAAGCGCCACGACGGTCTTGCCGGTGCCCGCGCTGCCGCTGACGCGATAGGCGCTCTTGTAGGTCTTCTCCGCGATTGCGCGCTGGGACGGATGCAGATAGACGCACCAGGTATCCCAGGCGAGCGAGCGAAGCGCTTCTTTGAGGTCTTGGTCGTCCGTGACCACCCACCACGCCTGCTTCTCGCGTGCCGACTCGAACGGCGGGGCGGCGACCGCCCCTGCTGCCGCCGTTTCCGCGGACGGGGGGACCTCCGGCCTCTCGCCGACGGCAATCTTCAGGACGGCTTCCACGGCGTCCGGCGGCAGATGCTCGCCGATTTCCAGCAGCTCGTCTTCGGACTTCGCCTGGAGGACGCGCGCCACCCACAACTCGGGGATGCCGTACGCCAGCAGGTCCGCGCGCGAAAGGCCGAGCTTTTCGCAGGGCGGGAGTTTCGGATGCGCCGCGCGCGGCGTTTCCGCGCGGGCCTTGGGCGCTTCGGCGACGACTTCGGGGATTTCGACGAGCTGCATGGCGCCGGTCGCCGGATGCCGGTTGAGCACGTGGTTCCGCGCCCACCTGTACGCCGCATCGTGGTGGTCCGCCCAGCAGACGACCATCAGGCTCTTGCCGCCGATCTGTTTACGGAGAATGATGCGCAGGTCGCCGTTTACGTACGCGGACCACCAGCCGGCGTTGCCGTCGACCTTGTGGAGATTGTGCCGCGCGGCCGCGGGATCGAACTGCAGCCCCAGCACGGCGTTCGACACCATCCCCTGCTCACGCTCCGTCAGGCGCTTGAGCTGCTTCATGAACGATTGGGCGACAATGAGCGGCATGGCTCAGACCTTGAAGATCTTCATGACCTCGTCGCCGAAGTGATTGATGACTTTCACGGCGATCCGCCCGTTCTTCGGACGCGGAAACGGGCGCGACGTCGTCTGGGCGACGCTCGCCCACTCTTCGGGATCGATGTCGTTGTTGAGGAACTTCTTGAACGCGTCGTAGACCTTGTCGCGTCCGGGGAAGTAGACATGCCGCGCGAAGAACGCCTCCTCGTTGTAGTCCGTGTCGAGCATCCAGCAGTCGATCGCGTCGGCGTTGTCGCTGCGGACCTCGTCGCTCTTAGGGTCGTAGACATCCACGCCCTTGATGGTCACGGTCAGTTCGTCCGTGTCTTTGACCGTGTTGACCTCGATATCGGGCTCGCCGAAGATGATGAACGGGTTGCCGCTGCCCGTATCCTTGAGGTCGGTTTCCGCCATGTGAAGGTCGCTGTTCATGCGCGCGTGCAGGACCTTCAGCTTGCCGAACGCACTATCGGACCCTTCCTCTACGTACGCCTCGAAGTTGAAGGCGCAATAGAGCAGGACGTCGAAACCGCCTTCCATCGCCTCGCGTGTAGCCGCTTTCATGTCCAGGCGGGTGACGGAGCCGAATTCGGGACCGAAAGCGATGGCGAAATGCTTCGTCTTGCGGTTCTCGGCGGCTTCCGTCCACCCCTCGGCGGCGATGTGCTTGCCGCCCGCCCAGGCGGTCACGGAATTGAACGTGATGCGGTCGCCCTTCTTCGCCTGCTTGACGCCCGACCGGCGCAGGATCTCGATCATCCGCGCGACATAGTTCTCCCCGCTGCCGTAGTCGATATCCTTGGCGATCTTGGAGACCGGGTCCGTCGTCGAGCCGTCCGGATTCACGATCAGCGCGCGCGTCGGCGCGACCGATTCGACCGTGAACGGACCGGCCACGCGCACGCGTTTCTTGTCCTCATACGGCTTGTCGTAGAGATATTCCGTCTCGGCGACGCGCGCGATGGAGTCGTCGATCTCCTTTTGCCGCGCCCGCTTCAGCTCCATGAACTGTGCGTGCGCCGCCTTCGCCGCGTCGTCCCAGCCGGGCGGGGCCGCGAACGGGACCTGCCACTCTTCCGGCGTCGCGCCCTTGTATTCGCCCGCATGCTGCGCCAATTGCTTCCTCAAATTGAGCGAGGCGTCCTCGTATTTCTTCCAGATGATGTCGATCTCGGCATTGTTCGCGATCGACTTCAGTGTGATGTGCGGCACGCGTTCGTAGACGAAGCCCTGCGCGATCTTGCCGTACGTCTCGCGGACGATCGCCTTGCCGGTGATTTCCATCTCCTTCTTCACGCCCGCGTCACTATCCGCCAGCAGATAGTACGGAAACTTCGCCGTCATGAGCCGCGTCCGCGCAAGCGCGAGCGCCACCCGGCTCGTGTCGATCGTGATCCACCGCCGCCCCCACTGCTCCGCTACATACGCCGTCGTCCCCGATCCGCACGTCGGGTCAAGCACCAAGTCGCCGGGATCGGTCGTCATCAGCATGCAACGCTGGATAACTCTTGTGTTTGTCTGAACTACGTAAACTTTTTGTTGCGTATTTCCAGACGAGGTATTCGACCAATTTGTTGTGTACCGAATCAAATTCGTATCATCAGCATATCTTTTAACACTAATGTTATTTGCACTTGCTAACACTCGATTTGCTTTGCTCAAACGTCTCAATCCTTCCAAGCCCGAAGTCCAGTGTCGCCCCTTTGGCGCTTTAAACAAAGTACCATTAAAAAGAAACGGTTCGTCATCACCCCCCTGCGACGAAGCATCACCAGCTCGATAAACTCTTCCCCCATTTGGAATCAACGAATTATCTACTCGCTCTGCGTCCGAAATCTGACGACAATAGCCATTTTCACATTCTACCGTTGAATAGTGTTGATCCTCTAAGCAGACATTCCTGACGCGATACAAAGGACGATATTTTACTGCACTCCTCTTCTTAGAGCACCAGATAATCATATCCCCCTCGCGATCTAGCAACGAACTCGTGAAACCAGACGTGGTCGAAAAATTTATTGTCGCAATATAGTTCTCCTCGCCAAACACCTCGTCCATCACCGCGCGCACCCTGTGCACGTTTTCATCGCCAATCTGCACAAAGCAGCTGCCGCTTTCGGCGAGCAGGTCCCGCGCGACGACGAGCCGATCCCGCAGATACCCGAGATAGGAATGGACACCGTCGTGCCACGTGTCCCGAAACGCCTTCACCATCTCCGGCTCGTGCGTGATGTCATCCCGGTTGCCGTCCTTCACGTTCGTGGACTTTGTCGTCGGCTGCCAGTTGGAGTTGAACTTGATGCCGTAGGGCGGGTCGAAATAGACCATCTGCACTTTGCCGCGCAGCGATTCGTTTTCCGCGAGGGACGCCATGACCTGCAGGGAATCGCCGAGAATCAGGCGGTTCTTCCACCCTTCCTCGTGGTTGTAGAACCCCGGCTGCACATTGGGGTCGAACCCTTCCACGCCTTCGCCGAGCTGCATCTGCGGCTCCGCGGCGTTCTTGCGGATCGCCGTCCGCCGCTTCATCTCCTCGATGAGCATGCGCGGGAAGATCTTCTCCTGCTGGTAGATGATCGGCGCCTTGACCTCCAGCTCGTTGAGGTCGCCGCGGCGCTTGCCGCGCCAGATGTACTGCGGGTCGAGGTCCGGATCGCGCGCGGCGAATTCGGCCGACAGATCCGCCCCTTCCCGGCCGAGCGGATACTTCACGGTCTTTATCTCACCCACGCCGGGCAGGTTCTCCGGCGCGATGCCGGAGTATTCGCCCGGCGGCAGCTTCGGACGCGAATACTCCTTGTCCATCGAATAGTCGGCAACCTCGGTCCGGGGGGCTTTCTTGGGGGAATTCTTGGCCATACACTCTCCTTTAAGCTTCTATTCCGAATCCGGCCAGCGCCTGCGCATAGGCGGCGCGGCAGTTTTCGCGCAACGCGTCCGGGGCGCCGAACCCGTCCATCAGGAAATCGTTCGCGTTCAGCTCGACGAACGCCCAGCGGCCGAAACGCTTCTCGGCGTTCACGCCGGGAATCCACATCTCCTCCATGGTCTGCTTTTTGATGTTCGCGTCGGCGTACCGGTAGCCCTTGACTTCGACGACGAGATGGAGCGGGTCTGCCGCGCCGTGCCCGTCGTCCACGAGGACGATGAAATCGGGCAGATAGGTCCGGCTTTCCGCGCCGAGCACGTACGGCACGTCAAAGCCGAGATTGCAGTTCTTCACGTAGCTGAGGGTTTTCGGGTGGGCTTCCAAAACGCCGCAGAGAATATCCTCCCAGGACGAATCGCAGACCGCGTAGTTCACCGGACAGCGCGCCGGCGCGGTCGGGTGCAGTATCTTCGCGTTGCGGGTGATGCGGAAGTTGACGCGCGAGGTGGAGCCGGTCGGCATGAAGTTGTCGACGATGACGCGGACCTCGGCGTTGCCTTTCTCGGTCTCGGCGCGCATGATCGCGAGATTCAGGCGCTGGCAGGCGGCGTCGGCGAGATTCTTGTAGGCGATGACACTCTCGATGGTCACCTGGCCGTCCAGCTGCAGATACCCGTCGTTTATCCATTGCGCGAACAGCTGGCGCACGCTCGGGAATAGAGAGTTTCTGTCCACCTCCGTGAACTTGCCGGTCGCGAAGTAGAGATTGAGGAAGTGTCGCGCCAGACGATAGACGACTTCCGACACGCGCAGCGCACTTTCGCCGAGTTCCAGTTTCTTGGTGCGCCCGACGAACGCCGCGTTCTGCACCGCTGTCGGGCCGATATCCTTCGGCGTGATCCGCAGCACGCTGTCTTCGGTGAATTTTGCCGTCAGCTTCGCAGTGTCGCCTCCCGTGTCGAGGTAGTAGCCGGCCACGCGCGGGAACTGGATCGTGAGCGCGTCGCGTTCCGGATGGACGGCGTGCACGTGCACGATGTCCGGCGGTTCGATCGGCTTGCTTTTGTTCGAGACCGCCGAAGCGAAATCGAACGGAATGCCGAAAATGTCCGCGTACTCCGGGCGATAGAGCCCCGTTTGCGCGTCGATTTCGTAGCTCAGGCGGCGCAGGGCGCGCCCGACCACCTGTTCGCAGAGGAGCTGCGTGCCGAATGCGCGCACGCCCAGGATATGCGTGACCGTGTTCGCGTCCCAACCTTCCGTCAGCATCGAGACGGATACGACACAGCGGATGTTCCCGCCGAGCTGCCCTTCCTTGCCGACCGTGTTCATGACCTCGCGCAGAAGAGTCGCGTCGTCGAGTTTGTCGGCGGCCTGCCGGTCGCCCGTGCGCGCAATCAACTCGCGCTTGAACAGCTCGATCTCCTTGCCCGCCGCGGTGCGGAAGTCCGCCGACAGAACCTCCCCCGACTCCAATTGCGTGGAGTCTATCAGCAGCGTGTTCGGACGCGCCAACGGCTGGCCCGAATCGTCGAAGTTCGAAAAGAGCGGACACTGCGCCTCTACCGTCCGTTCATCGCCGTTCGCGTCCTTCACGACATAGCCGGACACGAAGTCGTAGACGAGCTTGGAGATCGCCGTGTTCTGGCAGACGAAGATGAAACAAGGCGGTGTTTTGATGCCGCTCGCCGCCCAGCTTTCATAGGTCTCCTTGTAGCCGTTGTAGAGGACTTTGATGGCAGTCTGCAGGAGATTGGGTATCTTCTGCGGGTCGCAAACCTGCCCCTTGCCTTTGCCGCGGAACGCGCGGAAAGATTTCTCCTGTTTGCAGATGTTCTTCCACAATTCGCGGTATTTCGGCAATTCGGATACCGCCTCGGGCGTGAGATTGTCGTAGACCGGGATGCGCGGCAGCTTGACGATGCCGCACTCCAACGCGTCCATGAGCGAGAAGTCGCAGACCGTCCAAGGGAAGAGCGTGCCTTCCTGATACCCCGAACCGCGCAGGAAGAACGGCGTGGCCGAAAGGTCAATGACCTTCGGGCGCACCGTCCCGTTTCCGATATGCGCGCGCACGGTCTCGAGGCCGCGAATCCAGACGCGGGCGGCTTCGGCGTTCTTCTTCGCCTCGTCCTTCTCGTCGGCGTCCAGCGCGCGCTCTTCCGTGCCGATATAGCTATCCGGACGGCGGCGATAGCAGTGGTGCGCTTCGTCGTTGATCATCAGGATGTTCTTGAGGCCGACAAGATCCTTTATGACGCGCTGGAGCATCTGGCCGGGCGTCTCGACGGTCTGGGGTCCGGCGCCGGTCGGGCCGGCGAGCATCGCCCGGGTTCCCGCAGGGAGGTTGAGGGTCGTCTTCTGCTCGTAGGCGTGGTAGTTCGTGATGACCACGCGCGCCGAATTCATCAGCGGCAGCAGATCCATCGGAACGAGCTGGCGCTTGGCATAGTACGCTTCGGGGTCGTTGGGCAGCAGCACGCGCAAACGGTCGCGAATCGTGATGCCGGGCGTGGTGACGAGAAAACCGTTCGTGAACTTGTCGCCGACGCCGTGCCGGCTGGCGTTGATGGTCTGCCAGGCGATGAGCATCGCCATGACCGTCGTCTTGCCGGCGCCGGTCGCCAACTTGAGTGCGATGCGGTAGAGGTCGGGATTCGCGTCGTTGTTCGCGTCCGCGATTTGCTTGAGGATGCCGCGCCCCGCCGCCGTGCCCGGCGCGACCTCGATAAGCCAGATCAGCGTCTCGATGGCCTCCACCTGGCAGAAGAACGGCCTGTAGCTGGGGAAGTCGTAATGGCGCCAGTGCTTGAGCAGGCGCGCGGTCTCGGCCGTGACGTTCCATTTGGGCTCCGGCGCCGCGCGCCACGCAGCCACGGCGTTCCGGATGGTGTTGATGAGCTCGTTCGCGCGATAGACGGTGTCGTCGACGATCTCCTCGAAAAATTCCTTTTGGACCACGCGGTGCCCGGGCGCGCCTTTGCTGCGCGGCGTTGCGATGGGCGTACGGTTGCTCGATTTGCGCCGGCGCTCGTCGATCTTGCCGGTGGGCTTGTTGTCCGCGTCCATTTCCCAGTGCCGGCGGGGGCATTCGTAGGGGGAATTGAGAATGGGATTCTCGAAAAACGACGGTGCGCTCATGCCACCCTCTTTCCTTTTGCCGGGCCGGGCTTCCGGTACGCACCGCCGCGTCCCTCGACAATCCGCCAATGGGAGCATGCTCCGGTAGTTATCACGATTCCATCTCTCCGTCAAGGACGCGACTAGCGAGCCTGAAGGCACCCGGTCGACATCCCGGTTCTGCGCAGATTCGCCGCGGAGACCGCCTCGCATGCATGAAAAAGGGCGCATGCCTCTTCTTGCACTCTGTCGAAGCCCTACCACAGGCATACTCTGAATACATGAAGAGACGATGCGCCCAACTGGGCGCATCATCGCTCGCATACCGTTCAGAGTTTGAAATAGTGGTAGTATTTCGACAGAACGACGTGTTAGCGTTGACGCTAAATCATCTTAATGCGGCCGGCGGGGCGGAGCGCGGCGTTTCGCCGCTTGAACAGGCCCTCGACCTATCAGATTCGGGCGCATCCGTTCAATTCCTCGCCCGAACATCCAACATTATACCATAGACACCGCCGGTGCGCAAGAGGCGTGGCTCCATGC
>ERZ808286.585-NODE-585-length-23209-cov-6.244018_pt1 | contig 23209 bp, 14 predicted proteins | sample MGYA00521276_ERZ808286 | MGnify/ENA primary metagenome ERZ808286 (study PRJEB31516, sample SAMN03275607) | gut metagenome | biome: mammalia-associated habitat; material: feces | host: Papio cynocephalus | place: Kenya | collected 2012-08-01 ... | reverse complement strand
CTGCACCATATAAGTACCCTCGCATCATCGAGTTCGTAGATGAATTGCCTAAGACTATATCGGGCAAGATTCGAAGAGTCGAAATAAGAGAAAAAGACAATAGAAAGTGAAAAACGGGCTGAAAGCCCAATAAGCACTTAGCCCAGGGCATCGCCCTGGGTGAGTAAGAAAAGAATATACGCCCTGTAAGGGCAAAAGCGTTATAATCAGCATAAAAAATGGGAAAACGAATTGTAGTAAAAGTGGGTAGCAACGTGCTGACCCGAGAAGACGGAAAATTGGACGTAACAAGAATGTCGGCGATAGTTGACCAACTCGTTTGGCTTCGCCGACACGACTATGAGGTAATCTTGGTATCTTCTGGTGCCGTAGCGGCAGGAAGAGCCGAGCATCATGTAGATCATCACTTGGACAGCGTGGAGCAGCGCCAGCTCTTCTCCGCCATCGGACAGGTGAAACTCATCGGTTTGTATTACAACCTCTTCCGTGAATACAAGATAAAGATAGGTCAGGTATTGACCATGAAGGAGAACTTCGGCGCCGAGGAGCAGTACAAAAATCAGGAGGCTTGTATGCAAGTGATGCTGGAGAACGGCGTACTCCCTATCGTCAACGAGAATGATACCGTGTGCATCACCGAGTTGATGTTTACGGATAACGACGAGCTGTCGGGACTGATCGCGAAGATGATGAATGCAGACACCCTCATCCTCCTCACCAACGTGGATGGCATATACAATGGCGACCCTAGCGACCCGAACACCCGCATCATCCCATCGGTATATTACGACCGAGACATCAGCGAGTATATCCAGGCTAGCAAGAGCAGTCACGGCAGAGGCGGCATGACATCCAAGGCTCATACCGCCCAGGAGGTAGCCAACGCCGGCATCAAGGTCATCATCGCCAACGGCAACACGCCAAACATCCTCGTCAACCTGAAGGAACATCCGATGGAGACCCTCCACACCGAGTTTGTACCAAGACCGAAGGAGAAGTAATCCTCCTATATTTTACAAAGAGATATCGCCATTACACAAATATTATAACACAATTTGTGTAATGGCGATATTACATTTATCTTGCATAACTATCCATTTACTATTAATTCGCATACATTTTCTTGCATAAAGTTTGCAATTATCAATATTTATGCTTACCTTTGCCATCGCAAATGAATCTTATAATTATAATAAGAAAGGAATAGCGAATGGAACAGAAAGAGACTTTCCAAAAAGTGAAGACAGCGAGCAAGACTTTGGGCTTGCTCAGCGACGAACAACGTAATGAAATTCTACAGGCGGTGGCTGATGCCATCATCGCCGAGACTCCTGCGCTTCTTGCAGCGAACGCCGAGGACTTGGCTAAGATGGACAAGGCAAATCCGCTCTACGACCGATTGCAACTCACGGAGCAAAGACTCCAAGACATTGCTGCAGATATGCGACACGTCAGTACCCTGCCCTCACCGCTCGGAAGAATCTTGAAAGACAAGACCCTCGACAATGGTTTGCACCTGCAGAGAGTAGCCGTTCCCTTCGGAGTCATCGGTATGATTTACGAGTCACGCCCTAATGTAACCTACGATGTTTTCTCCCTCTGCTTCAAGAGTGGAAATGCGTGCGTACTGAAAGGAAGCAAGGACGCAACAGCCTCTAACATAGCGGGTGTCGAACTTATCCACAGGGTGTTGAAAACTTTCGGTATCAACCCAGATGTGGTCACTCTCCTCCCTGCCACCCACGAGGCAACGGGCGAGATGCTGAACGCCGTGGGCTATATCGACCTCTGCATTCCTCGGGGAGGAAAAAGACTCATCAACTTTGTTCGCGACACCGCCAAAGTACCTGTCATTGAGACGGGAGCGGGCGTAGTACATTGCTACTTCGACAAGGATGGCGACGTGGAGATGGGCAAGCGCATCATCACCAATGCCAAGTGCAGAAGATGCAGTGTCTGCAATACGCTCGATACTCTTCTCATCCACGAACAGCGTTTGAACGACCTTCCAACGCTATGCGAAGACCTTTCGAAACGTGAGGTGAAGATTCATGCAGATGCCAAGGCTTACGAGGCGTTGAAGGGGCACTATCCTGACACCTTATTATATAGAGCCGAGGAAAGCGAGCAAAAGATGAGAGAAGACAATACGCTCACGGGAGATTGCAAATCCAATGATGCTACCACCAAGAGTATTTGGTTCACCGAATGGATGAGCATGCAACTTGCCATCAAGACCGTGGTATCAGAGGACGAGGCACTAGAGCATATCGCCACCTACGGAAGCGGTCATAGCGAAAGTATTGTATCAAACGACGAGGCTGCCCAAAAGAAGTTCGAAGCTTTGGTAGATGCAGCTTGCGTCTATGTCAACGCTCCTACCAGTTTCACCGATGGTTCACAGTTCGGACTCGGAGCAGAGATTGGTATCAGCACCCAGAAGTTGGGTGCTCGCGGACCAATGGCGTTGGAGGAAATCACCACTTACAAATGGTTGATTACTGGAAATGGACAGATTCGTAAATGATTCTTCTCCGTACCAACTCCGTACCATCTCCGTACCAAGTCTATACCAAGTCTAGGTTTCTGCAAAGTTTGCAAGGTTTGCATGCAAACTTTGCAAACTTCTAGGCATAAAATAATATACAACAGAAATAACAAACAAAAAATATTGCATAATGAAGACATTCTTTAATGTGGAAGACCTTGGCGACTTGAAAGCCGCTCTCGCCGAGGCACAGGAAGTGAAAGCCAACCGTTTCGGTTATCAAGAGTTGGGCAAGAACAAGACCTTGCTGATGATATTCTTCAATAATAGTCTCCGTACTCGCTTGAGCACACAGAAGGCTGCGATGAACCTGGGCATGAACGTCATCGTGCTCGATGTGAACGCTGGAGCATGGAAGTTGGAGACAGAGCGTGGTGTCATCATGGATGGCGACAAGAGCGAGCACTTGCTGGAGGCAATCCCAGTGATGGGTTGCTTCTGTGACCTCATCGGTGTACGTAGCTTCGCAGGTTTGAAAGACCGCGACTATGACTATGCCGAGACCATCGTCAACCAATTTGTAAAATATAGCGGTCGCCCTGTCTTTGCCATGGAAACTGCCACCGTTCACCCTCTCCAGGCATTCGCCGACCTTATCACTATCGAGGAGCACAAGAAGGTGGCTCGTCCTAAGGTAGTATTGACTTGGGCACCTCACTGCCGTGCCTTGCCTCAGGCTGTACCTAACTCATTCGCCCAGTGGATGAATGCAGCCGATGTGGATTTCGTGGTCACACAGCCAGAGGGATACGAGCTCGACCCTAAGTTCGTGGGCAATGCGAAGGTGGAGTACGACCAGAAGAAGGCACTCGAAGGCGCAGACTTCGTCTATGCCAAGAACTGGAGCTGTCCTGGTGTGAAAGACCCATCACAGTATGGTCAGATATTGAGCAAGGACATGAGCTGGACCATCGACGACGAACACATGAGCTGGACCAACAATGGTTGCTTCATGCACTGCTTGCCAGTTCGCCGTGGCCTCATCGTTACCGATGATGTCATCGAGAGCAAGAACAGCCTTGTCATCCCAGAGGCAGCCAACCGTGAGATTTCAGCCGAGGTAGTCATCAAGCGTATGCTCGAATCACTATAATCAAGCACCTAGTGTATACTATCTAGAATCATCATATCTAGGTATAATCACAAAAAGTCCATCTTGTTTTTCTCTTTTCTCGAATAATATGCTTACCTTTGCAGAAGAAATGCTGCACTCGGCAATTTGAAAGCAAGCTTTCATTGCGCTCATTTGCATTTTCTTTGCAGCAGAAAAGACAAAAACAAGATGGATAAATATATTATTTTTTCACCAGAGACAAAGGGGGCGTTCAATGACCGCCTCAACTTTCTGTACCTCAAACTAGGCGATTATCTCGACATCGAGAAACTGAAGCATCGCAGCCTGCAATACTGCAAGGTTTTCCTCAGCGATTCCCAAAACCAGATAAAAGAATTCAAGGAATCCCTTCTTTTCCAAGAGATTCTATCACATACCAACCTCACCATCGTTGAGCAAACACCGCTCAGCGGCAGCAAGGTCAGCCTGTTGGTTAAGACCACAGATGCCCAGACTCCCATTCTCTTCAAAAGTCTTCGCATCAGCGAAGAAGAGGCGAAAGGTAAAGATTCTTACGAACAAACCCACCTACTCTTCGACCGATACATCCAATTATTGGATAAGTACAACAAGCAACATGGCGACGACAAGCTGACGATGGCTCGCAACTTGGTACGCACATGGATTTACGTCACCAACATCGACGTTAACTATCAAGGTGTGGTGGATGCCCGCAATGATGTCTTCGACAAGCAAGGTCTTACAGCCGACACCCATTATATAGCCAGCACAGGCATCGGCGGTGCCACCCCGACACGCCATGCAGCCGTAGGCATCGACTTTCTTACCGTTCCCGGCATCAAGGAAGAAGACAAGCATTACCTCCAGGCACTCGACCACCTGAACCCTACCCACGAATACAACGTAGCTTTCGAGCGAGGCACCCGCCTCTCCCTACCAGGCAAGCAACAATTCTTCATCTCGGGCACAGCCAGCATCGACAAGCATGGCAAGGTGGTTTACGAGGGCGACGTGGTGAGACAAACCGGACGACTGCTAGAGAACATCGGCGCCCTGCTGAAAGATGGTGGCGCCACGATGAACGACATCCAATATTTCATCATCTATCTGCGCGACATCTCCGACTATCATATAGTAGAAAACATGATGCGCCAGCTATATCCTTCCATTCCGCACATCATCGTGGAAGCCAAGGTTTGCCGCCCTGGATGGTTGATAGAGATGGAATGCATTGCTGAAAAAGACTTGTAATATACGTTTCAACACATAAAAATGCAGAAAACTTGCTGTCAATAAGCAATTTTCTGCATTTTGTCTTGCTTGTCTTGATTAATTTGATTATCTTTGCCCTCAAAAACAAATCGAGACTCAGTATGAACAACCTAACTAAAAAAAGCCTAGGTGCAGGCGCTTACACCTTGTACATACTTTGGGGAATAGCATGTTTCGCTTTTTTCCAAATAGGATATCATTACCATTTCTTCTACCAAGAGCAGAACCAGTTGTTTCTTTGGTCGAAAGACTATTTGGAGACTTATCTAGATAAGCCCGGTTGGCTGGCATGTATGGCTGGCGATTTCTTCACCCAGTTTTATTATTATCTCTATGCCGGCCCAGCCATACTCACCTTGACCTTGCTCTTGCTTGGGCACAACATTAGGCGCGCCATGCTAGACACAGGCATCAAGCATACCTGGATAGCCGTCCTTGTATCATTCATCATCATGACCGCCTGCGCCTTTTTGTGTCTGAACCATGAATATCGCCTAGGCTCCATCTTCGCCATTTGCGGTGGTGCCAGCGTTTTCCGTGTCAGCACACGTAGCCTCACCAACACCCGCATGTTCATCAAGAAGATAGAGCACATGCAAGGCAAGGGCAAAGCCGTGGAGGGGCATACCCTGCCCCATTTCGTTTCCGCCCTGAGCATCGCCTTCACTGTTCCCGTATGCCATTGGTTCTTTGGATCTGGTGTATGGACCTATTTCATATTCGTGATTATCGGCTGCATCAACTATGTTTTGCAGCCATACACTTACCTACGCCTGGGCTGCCTCTTCGGCTCGATGTTGATTCTCTTGTTTGGCAAGCGCCTCTATCTGGTCAACTATGAAACGTTGTATACCTACCCGGCATTCGGAAAGTTCGTCAAGCCCGAGTTCGACAGAGAGAAAATCTATGCTGCAGACTTCGAATACTATAGAGGTGACTACAACAAGATTATAGACATTGTACAAAAAGAAAAGAAGCCCAACAAGTATACGCTGTTCTACTACAATCTTGTCATGGCGCAAAATAAGAACCTCTCCGACAACTTGCTCAAATATCCAGACAACTGCCTTGGTACACTTGAGACCATGGGGGCAAAGACCACCAATCTCCTTACGAAAAGCTTTGGTGAGCTCTATTGGCTCCTCGGCGACATGAACAACGCCAAGCGAGCCGCCATCTTGGGCAACATCAATCCGCCCTGCAACCATAACATCCGTCAAATCAAACGATTGGCAGAAATCAACCTTGTGACTGGCGATATTCCACAGGCTAAGAAATTCCTGCGCATCCTGCAGAAGACTTTTGTATGGAGACGTTGGGCTGATCGTATTTTCGCTGCCCTAGGCCGCCATGCTACCCCTGAAGAGCGTGCCACCCTGCAGCCTTATCTCGACAAGCGTCCTTTCATCAACACTTGCGATACATTACGCAACGATGACAACAGCTATGCCATCATGAAAGAGCTGATAGCCAGCAATCCTGCCAACAACATAGCCATCAACTATCTGCTATGCACCGATTTGCTGCAGAAGAATCTGGAAGCATTCAAGCACGACTACGATGCCTATTATCTCAAACAGGCTCGTGTGCTCTACGACGGTCTATACCAGCAAGCGCTCATGATATATCTGGCCAAAGTCAACGCCACAAAGGAACAATGGAGCTATTACATCAAGCGCAAAGACTTGCTAGACCGTTTCCATCAATATCAGGAGCAGCGAGGCAGCGACAGTTTCAAAGACACCTACTGGTACTACTATGATAGAGCTGCCACGCCCAAGACAAACGTTGAAGCAACAACCATAAAATAATGCAGATATGAAGATACAACATACTATATATGCCCTCCTGGCGGTGCTGATGTCGATGGCATCGTGCTCGGCCACTCACGAGAACGCCGAGCAGGTAGACAACTACCCACTCATGTTTCCCGTCTATACCGACGTAACCATCCCTGTGAACATCGCCCCGCTCAATTTTCTGATTAGAGACGTACGCATCACAAAAATGGAAACCGTACTCACCATCAACGGCGAGGAAGAAAACGCCATGACCGTGACCAACAGCGGGAATGTGGTACACTTCGATGGTGACGCCTGGAAAGAACTCCTACAAAAAGCAGCTGGCAAGAAAGTGTCTGTGCAGATCTATTCACGCAACAAGGACAACGTCTGGACGCAATACAAGCCTCTCACCTGGGAAGTTGTAGGCGACAGCATCGACCCCTACCTCACTTACCAGCTCATCGACCCCGACTACAAGGTGTGGAGCAACATACAAATCAAGCAACGCTGTGTAGAAAATTTCAGGGAGAAGACGCTCGTCGACCACAACCTGCAGCAAAATAAGTGCATGAACTGCCACATTCTAGGCAACCAAGACCCGAAACTCAGCATGGTCTACCTGAATGAAGACGGAAGAGATGCCATCCTCAACAGGAATGGCAGATTGCGCAGGCTCAACATCAAGACAGACAAGATGCCAACAGCCAGCGAGTATTACAACTTCAGTCCATCAGGCAAGTACATAGCCTTTTCAACCAATAGCTACCTGCCAGCCTTTCATGCCAACCCGAGTTCTCGCATAGAGGTATACGACACCAAGAGCGACGTGTATGTAGCCAATCTCGACGACAACACCATCTCCACCTCTCCGCTCACGAGCAGCAGCAATAACCTAGAGACCTTCCCTGCCTTCTCTCCCGACGGCAAGTACATCTACTATTGCTCCGCTCACAGCTCCGGGTTGAGCTCCAGGAATCTGAAGGCTTTGAAGTATGCCCTGGTTCGCATACCTTTCGACGAAGCCAACGGCAAGTTTGGCAACCATGTGGACACCCTTTACACCGCACGTTCCGTCTGTCATCCTAGGATTAGTCCCGACGGCAAGTATTGCCTCTTCACCGCAGCCGACTACGGCACTTGCCCTGCCTGGCACCCAGAAGCAGACCTCTACTTGCTCAACTTGCAGACGGGCAAGATAGACAGCCTGCAAACAGTCAACAGCAACAAGAGCGACACATATCACAGTTGGTCGCACAACAGCCGATGGTTTGTCTTCCTCAGCAAGCGCTACGACGGACTCTACAGCTGGCCATATTTCTGCTACATCGACCGTCAAGGCAAGGCTCATCGCCCATTCCTCTTGCCGCAGAAAGAACCAAGTTTCTACGACGACTGCCTGAAATGTTTCAACATTCCAGAGCTGAGCCGTGGAGCCATGCCTTTTGATGCCATAGACATCGAAAATACGAAGAAAGAACCTATAGAAACATTCAAGCAACAATGAACGACATACTGAATAAGCCTGGAGTGCATGCACTCGTCTTGCTAGGGGGACTAGCCTGTTTTGCGTTTTTCCAATTCTTCTACCCCTACCATCTGTTCTACCAAGAGCAGAACCAATTGTTCCTCTGGTCGACAGATTATCTAGCAACCTATTTCGACAAACCATGTTGGCTGGCTTGCATGCTGGGCGACTGTCTCACCCAGTTCTATTACTATCGCTTTGCCGGGCCAGCCATCCTCACCCTGAGCATTCTGCTGGCAGGCTACAGCATCCGCTGCGCCATCGAACGCACGGATGTCAAGGGCACTTGGATACCTTATACCTCGGCATTCTTGGCGATGACCTTGCTGGCATGCCTCAGTTTCCACTACGACTACCGCCTTTGCAGCATCTTTGCCATCGTGGGTGGAGCCAGCACATTCTGCATCAGCACCTCCATCCTCACCAACACCCGTCGTATCATCGGCAAGATAGAACTCACACTAGGCAGACGCCCCACGATTTACAACATGGTGACTGCCCATTGGGTGTCCTTGCTCAGCATCATCGTCACCGTGCCTATATGCCATTGGCTCTATGGATTTGGCGTGTGGATTTACGCAGCCCTCGTATTTATTGGTTGCCTGATACACATCATGAAACCCGGCAACTACTATCGCCTGGGCGCACTCATCGTAACCATCTTCCTGCTGATGCTCACCAAGCGCCTATACTTCTGCGATTTCAACACCCTTTATAGTTATCCCGGCATAGGCAAGTTGGTAAAGCCGCAGATGGACTTGGAAAAGACCTTGGCTGTAGACTGTGAGTACTATTTCGGCAATTACAACAGGGTGATGGAAATGGTGCAGAAACAACAAGGCGACCCCGACCAATATATGAAATTCTACTATAACCTGGTGGTAGCGCAAAACCGCAGCCTTTCCGCTACCCTCTTGAAATATCCCGACAACAATCTGGGTACCTTCGACACCCTAGGCCCCAACACCCCTCCTCTCACCATCAAGACGCTCAACGAACTATACTGGGTCTTGGGCGACATGACATTCTGTGAACGAGCCGCCATGCTCGCCAACGTATGTTCGCCCAACAATCGCAACATCCGTATGATAAAGCGACTGGCAGAAATCAACCTGGTGAAAGGCGACTATAACGCCACTCGCAAGTATTTACGCATCCTGCAAAAAACCTTCGTATGGAAGGGATGGGCAAATCGAGTGTTCGCAGCCCTCGGCCATCACGCCACCCCTGAGGAACATGCACTGATACAACCCTATATCGACAAGCGTGCCTTCATCAACACACAAGACACCTTGCGACTCAACGACAACTGCTACACCATCATGAAAGAGCTGGTGGAAAGCAACCCTGCCAACAACATAGCCATCAACTACATGCTGTGCAGCGACCTCTTGCTGAAGGACATGGACACCTTCAAGCACGACTACGACGCCTACTATCTCAAGCAGAAGAGCGTGCTCTACGACCGTCTCTACCAAGAGGCGCTCATGATATATCTGGCAGGAACCAAGGCGTCGCCTGCAGAATGGACCAAGTATATCAAGCGACAAGACGTGCTGCAACGATTCTATCAATACAACAATCAACGAGGCAATCCAGCCTTCAGCGACACCTACTGGTATTATTTCGACAAGGCAGAGACGCCCAAACTAAATCAACAATAGCAAAAAGATGAGACACAAAAATATACTATACAGCGCACTAGCAAGCATCCTCATGCTTGCCTCATGCGCCCAGACCCACGAGGATGCTGAGCAGGTAGACCATCTGCCCAACATGTATCCCGACTACGCCTACGTGACCATCCCCGTGAACATCGCCCCGCTCAACTTCGAGATACGCGACATTCACCTCACCAATATCGAGACCATTCTCACCATCGAGGGAGCTGATGCCAACGAAGACGGCAACACCCTAACCGCCACCAGCAATGGACAAAGCCTAAAGTTTGACATGAATGAATGGAAAACATTCCTGCAAAAAGCGGTGGGCAAGGATGTGAAGGTGGAAATATTCTCCAAGAGCGACGAGGGCAAATGGACGGCATTCAAACCGTTCACATGGCAAGTGGTGGGCGACAGCATCGACCCTTACCTCACCTACCGACTCATCGAGCCAGACTATGAGGTATGGAACCGATTGCAAATCAAGCAACGCTGCATCGAAAACTGGGACGAGAAGATACTCGCCGACCACAATCTGCAAGAAAACCGCTGCATGAACTGCCACGCCTTCGGCAACCAAGACCCAAACCTGAGCATGATATATATAAGAGGTGAGAACGGAGGAGCCATCCTCAACCGCAACGGCAAGCTGCGCAAGCTCGACCTCAAAACCGACGATATGATTTCATCGAGCGTATACTATGGCTTCAGTCCATCAGGCAAGTATGTCACCTTCTCCACCAACATCATCATCCCTGCCTTCCATGCCAATCCCGACAAGCGTCTGGAAGTGTATGATTCTAAGAGCGATGTATACGTGGCAGACCTCGACAACACCCGCATCATCTCCTCGCCTCTGACGTGCGACAGCACCAAGCTAGAAACTTTCCCTACGTTCTCGCCCGACGGCAAATATATCTACTATTGTGTGGCAGACCGCAAGGGATTGGACTCACAAAACCTAAAAGGATTGCATTATAACCTCGTTAGAATACCGTTCGATGAGAAGACGGGAACGTTCGGCACTCAAGTAGATACCCTCTACAAGGCGCGTTCGGTTTGCCATCCCAAGATAAGTCCCGATGGCAAGTATTGCCTCTTCACGGTAGCCGACTATGGTACCTTCCCCATCTGGCATCCCGAAGCAGACCTCTATATGATGGATTTGCAGACAGGCAAGGTGGACTGCCTCAGCATCGTGAACAGCAAGAAGAGCGACACCTATCACAGTTGGTCGCACAACAGCCGATGGTTCGTCTTCGCCAGCAAGCGAGACGATGGCCTGTATGGCAAGCCCTACTTCTGCTACATTGACAAACTAGGCAAAGCACACAAGCCATTCGTTCTGCCGCAGAAAGAACCAACATTCTATGACGATTGCTTGAAGAGCTTCAACATCCCAGAGTTAAGCCGAGGCTCCGTTCCTTTCGATGCCATCGACATCGAGAACGTGATGAAGCAACCGGCAGAGAAGTTTAAGTAACGAATAAGAGGGTGTGCCATAAGTCATGTCCTATGCGCCCTGAAAGGGCAATCTGCCCCTAGCCCAGGGTGTTGCCCTGGGCTAGGGGCTTTTGGGCTTTCAGCCCGTCTTTGTTTGCTATCAATAGGACTTATGACACACCCTCTTATTCGTTACCTTACTTTTGTCGGAATTCTCTTGTCACTCATGATTTCGTTTCCAGCAGCACGAGCGTCAAGCTCCACTGGCTTCGATGTGAAATCTGGCGTATTGTAGGAATCAAGCAACTCATCATAGTATTTCTTCGGATTGCGCTGTGGCAGAAGGAAAGGCTTGCTTACATTGCCTTTGTCATCAATGCAAGCGAGATACAAGCGAGTATAGAGTCCATCGCCACGACGTGAGGTGAAGACAAACCAATGGGAATCCTTGCTCCAATTGTGCCAACTATCAGTATTCTTGCTATTCGCTATAGTCATTGGACGAGCCTCACCTGTCTTCAAGTCGAGCAGCCAATTATCTGCTTCCTTATGCCAGATAGGAAAACAACCATAGTCGCTCATCGTAAACATGATGTACTTGCCATCGTAAGATGGACGAGGATGGGTGGCACTCTTCCCCATAGCACGTGCATTGAAGATAGTATCCACCTTATTGCCAAATTTACCTGCTACTGGGTCGAAGGCTATCTTGCAGATGTTATATTTGATGTTCTTGTAGCCGCTAGGGATTGGCTCGGCGGTAGAAGAACAGAAATACATCGTCTTGCCATCAGGCGAGAAGACAGGATAGGTCTCGTAATGATCCTTCGTCATCAAGAGCGTGTCGAGTATCAACTCATGGGTATCAGGCTGATAAACGAAGACATCGGAAGCCTGGTCGAACACCTCGATGCGCTCGCTGCGGATGGCATGGAAACTCTGGTGAGTCTGGTTGGTGCTATAGGCACAATACTTGCCCGATGGATGCCAGTAAGGATAAACCATCGAACCATGCAACGAATCGTTCTTCGCCTTCAGCCACTCTCGCTTGCCATGCTGCGAAATCAAGGTAGCGCCGTGGTCACCACGCACATGGAAAGTAAACTGGTCCGGGTTGGTTCTGTTTGCCGTATGGCAGTTGAAACAAGCCCCCGGTGCCGCCGTATTCTCCAAGATAGGAGTCTCCTCGAAATTGCTCAGGTTGCGCTGATAAAGTCCCAACTTGCCATACACCTCATAGCCTGGGGCAATGCGGCGATAGGTCAAGCCCCAATCATTCAGCTCGTAAGGACTTACGTAGATATTGAAATCCTTGTACTTGAATCTTTCACCTTTTTTCTCCACAAATACCGTAACCGTTAGTTTGCTTCCCTTATTCTTTTTCAAGAAATCGTGCCATTCATCAACGTCAAACTCCGCATACTTCTTGTCGTAAGAATATAGTCCCTCTATGGTTTTCGGGCCCAGTATACACACGTACATGTCCTCTATATCGTCATCCACCATATTAAAATCAAGCGGTGCGATATTGGCAGGAACTGTAACCCCAACATAATCGGGGAATATCTTAGGAAATTGGTTGACTTCCTTGGCATATATCCATGGCGAAGGATAACAGCAAGCACTAAGCGAAGCTATCACCACCCCAACCAACAGAACACCCAATAAATTCTTCAATACTTTCATCATATTCAAATAAACATTAATAAACCTCCTTCATTCCTTCTTTCTTCTTGGCAGCATCCTCTGCGCTCCTCACCATCATATAGTACCAAGCGTTGGAAACGTATGGCTGTTGGCTAAGCTGAGGGTCCTTCGGATTCTGCATGTAAATCTGAATGAAGTTGAGCGTATTGTTCACCGTCTGCGCATCCACGCTATATGGGATGGTGCGAGGGTCGCTGTGCGTCTTCATCCAGTTGCCGATGAGAATCTCCTGAAAGGAACGAGGGATATGGTCGTAGCCCACAAACCTGCCCAACGGATAATACTGCACAAACTTATCCATGTTGCGCTGCAACAGCTCGTAGCAAATCAAGTATTCGAACGCCATCTTGTTGGTCTTGTCGTTGAGGAAGAGCAGACCGAGCATCTGGTCCATCTCTCGGTCGCTGAAGAGGAAGTCTTGCTTCTTCTCACGGTATTTTCTCAACTTGCCATAGATAGGATGGCGATTGATAGCCTTCTCATTGCCAAGCAACGCCATCGTCCGGTTAGCCCAGTCGCGATAGAAGAGCGTCTTCTCCAATCGGCGAAGCAACTTGGCTGCCACCTTGTAATTGCCATTGATAAGCTCACACTCAGCGATGCGACGGGTCAATCGACTGCTCTTGCGATAGTTCGGAATCGCCTCCTGTGCCTCAAACATATATCGCTCGGCATCGTTCACCATGCCCAGACGATAGAATATCTCGGCAGTAGAAACAGGCGAGGTCATATCTCTGGTAAAGGTAGGAAACAATCCCTCTCCTCCATTCTGATAGAACTCGAAGAGTCGGTCGGCAAGCTGTCCCGTCTGGCTCAGAGCGAGGTTTACGCAAGACACACCCAAAGGAGTGGTCGCAGGTTCTTTCTCCGCCTTCTCTATGATTTTGTTCCATTGTTCGGTTCGTACCAAGAAATCGTAGTCTATCAGTTCGTAAGTCAGCTTGTCGAAGGAAACCTTGATTCCGAATACGGAAGCCACGATTACCAGTATATAGGATACCGCCATCACAAGCTTAGACTGCTGCAATTTCTGCAAGGCAGACGAATGGAAGCCAATTGGCGCCATTCCCAAGAAGGGAACAACCACTGCCAAGACCATCACCACCAACAATACTTTCGGCACGATACCTGGGAAGCGATAGTAATTGAGTCCGGAGAATATTCGATATAAAGGATATTGCAAGGTTTGCGTGGTCAGCAAGATCCAAGCGATGGTAAGCGTCAAGATAGCAGCAGCGTAGCCCAAAGCCGTAGGCAAGTTTCCTCTTCGCTTGCCACGCATCAAGACATCGCCCATCATCAACGCCGCATAGACGAAGACCACTGGTCCTAGGAGCCAATACACCAAGGCTGTACTCACCAGTTCGAACACGACTATCACCAATCGGTTGTGGAAGCGATTGTGAATCCATCCCATCACCAAGGCTCCCAAGAGAGCCACAACGAATGAAAGCAAAACATGCTGGTCGCCCATCGCACACCACAAGGCGATGCTAGGCACAAAGCTCAGCAAATAGCCCGGAAAATCGTGCTTGGCACCATATTGTCGCATCAATCCCCATACCGTTCGTTGGATGCCCACCAAGAGCAAGGCAATGATGATGCCGCCCACGGCTGGCATGTAATAGAACTGCACGAGGAACTCGCTCAGATAGTCGGCAAGACCACCTGGCAGCATGATACGTTCCAAGAAATAACTAGTATCAAAGAGAAACATCTGGTATTGCTCTTGAAAGCACAGGCCGCCCACATAGGGAACGGCCCAAAACACGGCTATAGCCACACCGAAGAGCAGAGACAGCAGAGGTTTCCAAAATGAAGATAGGTTTTGTTTCATACTATATCATTGTTAGTTACCACAAAAGTACAAATATTATTTGTAACCGCCAAACTTTTCATCCACTATTCCGCATTTTTACAAGAAAGTACAAGAGATAAGCAAGAAAGTACACGAAAGCCCTTCACCCTTCACATTTCCCATGTAATCACCTGAATATCAACCGATTTAAGAGGTGAAGGGTTAAGCCTCACCCTTCACCTACCCTTCACCACCCTTCACATTTCCTATAAAAGTGTAGCCATCGCGCAATGCTCATTTTCGAAAAAAGGTGAAGGGTGGTGAAGGGTGTGTGAAGGGTCAAACGCCACCCTTCACACATGCAACCGCCTAGAAATCAATTGCTTATTATAAAAATGTGAAGGGTGAAGGGTAAATGGGAGTAGAGCCTAAACAGAAAACAAGATCTTTCCGATGCAACATCCCATTGTCAACTCTGCGCCAAGGCTTAGGAAGACTTCTGCCTCGCCAAGGCAAACTTTTGCCTCAGCCAAGGCAACATTTTGCCTCGGCGAGGCAAAAATTGAAGTAACGCTTCATTTGAAACAAGACTAAGCCCCGACTGTATCACTACAGCCGAGGCTTAGCCTTATTTATATTATAATCACAACGATTATCTCTAATTATTTCTTTGTTTTCTTGGTGAAGACATAGAACCAAGCATTTGCTCCATTGCTTTCAGCAGCTGTCAACACAAGTTTGTCGTCACTAGAAACTAATACGTAATACTTTTGGAACGCAGCATTACCCTCATTTACATTAACACCCATAGGGATAACGAACTTATCATTAGTAACTGTTGGGAAGGTGATTGTACCCTGATCCCAAGAAGCATCCTTATGCTCCAACACATTCAACTTGATAGGGAGAGTAGTACCATCAGCATTGGTTGCAGTGTTATTGTTCATGTCAAGAGTGAAGGAAGCATTAGTACCATTTCGGGCTGCACCACCATTCTTACCACTGCCTTGACCTTCGATGTCGGTCAAAGAAACGCCCCACCACTGAGGTTTGTTTCCGCTACCAAATGGACCATTACCCCAAACAGAAGAGGCCTTCTTGCTCCACTCCCAGGTAGTTGTTCCGTCACCGTTTTCACCACCCTTGAGATACTGGAGAAGCTGTGGTACCGTAGTCAAGTCTTCCACATCAAATGTAGATACCGTATAGGTATCCTTGCTACCATTAGCCAACGTGTAAGTAAGGGTCAATGTATAATGACCAGGTTCCACAACCATCAACTTATCGTCATTGAGGTTTGCAGTAGCCATCGGCTCATTTGCGCCATCCTTTGTGATAGCCCAATCAGCTAGAGTTGCATTGTCATTTTCAACTGTAAAGACATTACCCTTGACACCTTCTTTTATCTCTTGAACAACTTTAACCTTTGCCTTATCAAACTCAGTACCAAACTGAGCAGGCTGCCCTTTGATGCTAGCAATTTTAGACTTATAATTGCCTTCACTTCCCTCCACGCAGAGTCGCTTCTGGAGTTCTGCTGAGAGGTAAGAAATCTCATCCACATTTACATTAAAATCTTTAGTGAAATCCGATCCAATGTTCTTACAATGCATTGTAACAGTATTTTCACCAAGCTTAGTAACATAGATGGTATCATAAGCTTTAGAAGAAGTAACCGCATCCTCAGCCAACTGACTTGCAGACCACTGGCTTGTAATAGGAGAATGGTTTTCAATAACGAGACGGTTAGTATTCTTACCATTTACCACTACTGGCGTTACTTTTGCATCTACGCTTTCAGCCGTTACATTCTCCATGAATCCTGTGCTTCCAGAATCGGAAGAAGGATCACAAGAGGTATAAAGCAATGTCAACATAGACAATGCGAAAAATATCTTTTTCATATTTGTTTTCCTTTAATAGTTAATGAAATACTATTTCCAACCCTGATACTCAGAATCAGAACCTGTCCATCCCTCATTCTGTTTAACCGTGCCCATGGCAACCTGAGTTTCAGGCATCTTCTGGAAGCCTGCAGTAGCGTTATAGCGTGCAGTATAACCACCATTGTGAGGAATATTGGTGTCGGCATTACCACAATAGTAAGTAGCTACTCCATTTTGTTTTTCAAGAGCAGCGGCAGCTATATGCCAGCGACGAATATCATTCCACCGAATACCCTCACAAGCCAATTCCCAACGGCGTTCATTTTGCAATGCTCTGAGAGAGTAAGAAGCAATAGGTGCCAAGCCTGCACGCTCACGAACCTTATTGATACCTTCGACATCTTCCTTTAACTCACTCTGCATCAACAGAACATCTGCAAAACGGATAAGTACCAAATCGTGTATATTGTTCAACTGCATATTTTCTTTTCCCGGAGTATCCCAGTTACCTTCGTACATTACATTCTCAAAAGTACAAGAATATCCGTCGTCCAATTTATTGTTTTCACAAGTGATAGGAGCCCATTTCTTAGCATAGAAGTCGGTTTCCTGAACGAAATCAGCCCAACCACCCTTTTTATACTTTGGATAAGCATGCCAATCGGCTACGGAAGCGTCACGACGCTCGTCGTTTGGCTCAGCTGCTGCCCAATCACTCATCAAATTAGGAGCTACAGGACCTGCACCCCAACCTTGACCGAATGGGAAAGTATTTCCGTAGGCTTGTCCACCACGGACACCAAAATGCAACGCATAACCATTAGCATAACCAATAGTAGTATTCCAAGAAGCGAACTTATTGAACTTGATAGCGAACAATGTCTCTGGATTTTTTCCGCCATCGTCCTCAACCCATTTGAAGCCTTGCCCCTTAGTATAATCATAGCTCTCAACCGTACATCTGTTCGTATATGCCCAAAGGTTTTGATACTTATCTACCAACTTATGACCAGACTTAGTCACACAATCATCAATTGCATTGATTACATCCTCCTTTGTCATAGTTGTTCCATCAGGAAGTTCTACAGATGTCAAAGGACTGTAGTTTGTACTGGTAAGGTCTGCCAATGTGGAACCATTGCCAAAGAAACCGGTATAGAAAAGCCAAGCACGTCCGAGCATTGCCTCAGCCGTATATTTATCTACATGAGCATCATCAGATGCTTTGTCAGGCAAAAGGCTAATAGCATCACGCAAATCCATCAAGATTTGCTTCCAAGGGTCCGTAATGTCACCTTGTGTAATAGCCTCAGAGCCAGGATGCAAACGCATTGGCACATTACCATACATCGAAGCCAAATCATAATAGTAGAAAGCACGAAGGAACTTAGCCTGTCCCATCAAAGAGTTCTTGGTGGTCTCATCCATTGTAGTATTAGGCAAAGCATCAATCAATGTGTTGGCACGGTTGATACCTTTGTAACGAGCCTCATAGAACGTGTTGGTCATATCAGCATTGTAGTTGCAAAGCAAATCCTCTGCCTGCATCAACTTATCGTTGACGCCACCACCACCAAGCATATCATCGCTGGCAAGCTGCGCATAATACAAGAAACTCATCTGAGGGTTTGCGCAAATCTCATTCAGATTCTGGTAAACACCAGCCAATACAGCTTCACCATCTTCCTTGTTTACAGGGAAGTCATTGGTAGATAACTCACCCACATTCTGTACATCATCGATGCCGCAGGATGCAAAGCTTAATGCTACCATGGCGGAAGCCAAAAATATATTTAATTTCTTCATTGTGAATTCAATTTTAGATTAGAACTTAATATTTACACCAACCATATAGGTACGAGGCTGAGGATAGTTACCTACATCAACACCTGTTACCCAAGAATCGGAACCAATAGCTGTACCATTCTCAGGATCCATACCCTTGTAACCAGTAATGGTAAAGAGGTTCTGGGCTGTGAAATAGAGACGGAGCTGTGAGAATGGGCTAGTCTTCCAAATCTTGGTGAAGTCGTAACCAACTGTCAAGTTCTGAAGACGGAAGTAGCTAGCATTCTCAATGTAAATATCAGAGATGGTCTGCCAGTTAGGACCAGCATTCATGTGGGCAAGCAAAGGATACTTATTGGATGTTCCTTCTCCATGCCAGTAATCGAACACCTCTGTGGTAAAGTTCTCGAACTCACCATCAGTAAACTTACGATAAGAACGAGCTACCTGCTGACCAAATGCGCCATAACCAGTAACAGAGAGGTCGAATCCCTTGTAAGATGCACCGAGGGTAATACCCATGGTAACATCAGGCTGTGGTGAACCGATCTCTGTCTTATCATCGTCGTTGATGACACCATCGCCATTGACATCCACAAACTTCAAGTCACCAGGTTTGATACCTGTGCCTTGCTTAGAGTTCTCGGCCTTACCATCGCAGTTTTTGTCGAGGTATGCTTGAACATCAGCAGCGTTCTGCATCACACCTTCAGTCTTATAGCCCCAGAAATAGCCGATAGGGTGTCCTTCCTCAAAGCGGGCCATGTAACCAGTGTTCTGTGCCAACAGGTCGTTACCACCATTGTTGTATTTTCTATTAGAGTTGACCTTGGTCACCTCATTGTGGTTGTAAGCCATGTTCCAACCTATATTGTACTGGAAATCCTTACCAATTTTGTCGTTCCAAGTCAGTGCCAACTCAACACCCTTGTTCTCAACAGTACCTGCGTTCTTCATTTGGGTAGAGAAACCTGTTGTGGCATCAACTGGTACTGCAACCAACAAGTCCTTGGTCTTCTTGTCATACCAATCTGCAGTCAAACCGAGACGACCATTCAAGAAGCGAGCATCGATACCAATATTCAACTGTTCTGAGGTTTCCCATGTCAAATCAGCATTTGGCAAACGAGATGGAGAGGCACCAGATGTATATTGGTCAGGGTTGCCATTGAATGTATAGATACTACCTGCATCAAAAGCAAAGGCACCCTGCCACTGGAAGTTTTCAATGGTCTGTGCGTTACCATTCTGACCCCAACCTGCACGCAACTTCAAGAAATCGAGCCAAGAAGCGGTCTTAGCCATAAATTTCTCGTTAGAGATTACCCAACCTGCAGATACAGAAGGGAAATAACCCCAACGCTTACCTGGAGCGAACTTCGAGTTACCATCTGCACGAATAATAGCAGAAAGCATATACTTCTCATCGTAGTTGTAGTTTACACGACCGAAATAAGACATACTGCGAGTATCGTCACATGGAGTACCTGTAACAGCTGCCGCATTGTTGTTCTTCATATAGCTCATGTAGGCATGAGTCATATCGCCAAAGATAGAGTTGGAAGAAGTTGCATTCAATGAGAAGCCGAAATCAGGACGGCTCTCGCCATACTCAGTACCTACCAAGATATCGAAGTTGTGCTTCTTGTTCAAGTCGAACTTATAGTTCAAAGTATTGGTTGTACTCCATCCCCAGCTTGTGCCAATCTGGTTGGTTGCCTTATCCTCTGTACGGAAGTTATCCGCATTAGTAGTATTAGCAGAGAAAACAGGGAGGAATGTACGCCAAGTCCAGGTGTTCTGGTTATAATTCAACTGTCCACGATAAACCAAGTTCTTGATTGGCTGAATCTCCAAGTATCCTGTAGCATGCAAATTCTGGTTGATGCTCTTATTGTGACCAGACTGCTGGTTGAGCATCTTATAGATTGGGTTTACAGAATAAGAGTTATAGTTATCAACCCAACTCTTCAAATCAGAAGAATTTGTGTAACCACCATCCGCATTGTACATAGGGATACAAGGGTTGGCACGAAGCATGTTGGAAAGCTCATTGCTATACTGGTTGCCTATCTGGATACCTTGGTTCTGCTTGTGCTGATAGTAAACATTCTCACCAATCTTCACAACATCCAAGCCCTTGTCATTACGATAGATAACATGCTCGGAATTGATACGGAATGTGAAACGACGATAGTCTGACTTCACAACATTGCCAAACACACCATCCTGATACTGATAACCTGCACCCATAGAGAAGGTTGAGCGGTCAGTACCACCCGTTACGTTCAATGCATGACTAGTGGTAACGGCATTCTTGTTGCGGATAGCCTCAACCCAATTGGTTCCCTCGTTAGAACCATCCATATAAGAGTTGTAGAGGTCTTCGCCCATGATGCTCTTCCAGTCGTAGCCACTCTCGCCACTATTGAAGCGAACCTGATCCATCACCTCCATATACTGCTTGGCATTCAACATCTTAGGCATACGATACACATTTGCCCAACCTACGTTGGCATCGTATGTTACCTGTACCTTGCCCTGCTTACCCTGCTTGGTTGTTACCAAGATAACACCATTGGCAGCGGCAGAACCGTAGATGGCACAAGAAGCTGCATCCTTCAACACGTCGATACGCTCGATGTCGGCAGGGTTCAAGTTGTTGATGTCGCCTGCTACACCATCGATAATATAAAGAGGAGCTGTGTTACCATTGGTACCAGCACCACGAATAGAAATCTTAAATCCATCACCTGGCTGACCAGAAGCAGCCTGGATGTTAACACCAGGAGTCTGACTCTGCAAGGCACCGAGCACCTGGGTTGTGTTCATCTTCTGAATATCGTCGCCCTTCACCTCGATGGTAGAACCTGTGACGAGTTTCTTCTTCTGAACACCATAACCTACGACCACGACCTCGTCCAAAGCCTTGTCGTCGGTCTTCAAAGTTACATTGAAATTAGACTGGTTACCGACTGCAATCTCCTGAGTCTTATAACCAATGTAAGTAATGACAATCGTAGCACCCGGCTTTACATTCAAGACGAAGTTACCATCAAGATCGGTAACTGCACCATTGCTAGGATTGCCCTTTTCTACAACACTTGCACCGATAACGGGACCTTCTGCGTCGCTTACGTTACCGGTTACCTTCTTCGACTGCTGTACTGAATTAACAGACTGGTATGGGGGGGTAGCCAATGCTTGAGTTGTATACCCCATACCCAAAGTTGCCAATGCACCAACAAGCAGCATTGATTTTCTTAAATTCAGATTCATACTTTAAGTATTTTCTAGGTTTAATAGTATAAAACGTTGATTACTTTGGCTAGTTCATAGCCACTCTCTGAGTTTTCGTCGCACCACCTCGGATGCAAGGAGAACTATTGTTAAGTTGAATTTCTTTTCATAGGTTGGTTTATATTTATTAATTGTTTGACATTTTTACTTTTTACTTATCAGAACACAATACTTAGTAGGTAACGTTATGAATGGTATCTAGTAGTACTTGTATCTCGGTTGCAAAGATACAACACCTTTTCCAAAAAAACCGATACTTTCTTGCTTATTTGCTGTATTATTTTTACAACCCTAAAGATTTTTTAGCAGAACCCGATAAATGCTATAGGTTTATTAACATTCTGTGTTTTTCATACACTTATTATTTTTGACTTTTTTTGCAACAATTGAGCAAAAAAGTATTACCTTGCCACTATTGGGCGGCAAGGTAATTACGTACTGGGTTGGCATACATCGTTAAAATTCGCTCCTTTAGATATGCTTCATCCTTGTTTGGAAGGTCAATTTTCGCAAGTTGTCCTGCTACATACCTCTCAAACTTGCCCTTGTCTTCCGGGGTATAGTGGTCGGTATGGGATGTGTTTCCTTCCAGGAGATCGAGTGCCACATAGTTGCCTGGATAGAGACGATAGTTGGCATGTATCTCGTGGTCGATATGAGCTGCCACCTTATTATATATATCAGACTTTGACATCTCAGGGTCGAGCGTGTCGAGATATTCGTCAAGGCATAGGGCTGCATGATAGTGTACATGTCCCTTATAACCAAAGATACCAGTCTGCATGCTCACGAGGTCATCGGTTGGTCCCTTCTTCCATCCTTCCACGTCACGCTTCAACTGATACTCACGAGCCTTGAGGAAATCGCATGGATCGTACTCGTAACTGATAGATAATGGAACGAGATGCAGTTGCTTCAATCTTTCGGCGATACTGCCCTCGCCTCCCATCGACATCATCTGGAGGATACCTTTCTGGGTGCGGTCGTCACTATCCTTCGCCCTACCCTCTCGCTGAGCTATCCAGATGTTCTCCTTCTTCTCCTTGATAGCGAAGTGCATATAGTCGGAAAGGCGCTTGCTTGCCTTCAACATCTCTCGCATGCCCAAGGCACGCTCTACGATGAATGCTTTGTTCACTCGCACCAAGTCCTTGACCCAAGGAAGAGACAAGAGGTTATCACCGATGGCTATCTCGCAAGTGGTCTTGAACTTGTTGTCAACCAAGAGAACATCCAAGATTGCTGAATCGAGCACGATATCACGGTGATTGCTGATGAAGGTGTAGTTGCGGGTATTGTCGATTGCCGAACAATCCATCTCACATCCTGTGGCTGCCTTCTTCAATATGCCATGCACGAAGTCGTAGGCGAAAGCCAACTGGAAATCGAGATTCGTCTTGCAAGCCTTCAACTTCTGGG
>ERZ808286.584-NODE-584-length-23243-cov-27.896153_pt1 | contig 23243 bp, 19 predicted proteins | sample MGYA00521276_ERZ808286 | MGnify/ENA primary metagenome ERZ808286 (study PRJEB31516, sample SAMN03275607) | gut metagenome | biome: mammalia-associated habitat; material: feces | host: Papio cynocephalus | place: Kenya | collected 2012-08-01 ... | reverse complement strand
GCAACGGCATCGCGGTTCCGGCGCAACGGCATCGCGGTTCCGGCGCAACGGCATCACCGTTCCGGCGCAACGGAGCGAACAACCCGCCGCGCATGTCAAGGGGCGCGAACAGGGCCGCTAATCGCCGGCGTCTTTCATCCCCATTTCAAAACAGTCCAATTCCCGCAGACGCCGGACTTCATCCCGGGTCTTCCGGCTGCCGACATGGATTTCGTTGAAAGCGCCGTCCATGTTCACGATAAAGTCCCTATTGTCCCTTGACGCCCATTTCCGCCAGACGTCCTTGCCCATGTTCGGCAGATTCAGATAATTGCCTTCCGGTTCGAAATCGTAGACGAGCGCCGCCTCGCGAAGCGTGCCGCGCACCCGGTTGCGGAGCGTGCAATGGTCCAGGATAAGCCGCGTTCCGGGAGCCTCCCCCCGCAATTCCGCGTCCAGCGTCCCCGGTCCCACGATACGCCAGACACAGTCCCTGGAAAGCGTGAACGCCGCGTTCGTAAGGACCAGTTCCCGGCCTTCCAGACGCAGAATCTTCATCTGCACCGGCTCGGAGACGGTCCGCCAGACGGGCGTTTCGACTTTTACCGGCTCGAATCTGACCGTCCGGCCGCCCAGATTCAGCGTTTCCCCCGCCACCTCGTTCGTCTCCACGCGCAGAAGCACGCGGCGCGGCAGATTCGTCGCGATCGTCTCGACCCCCGGCAGGCCCGGGCATTCCGGCTCCCCGTTCCGCGTCCAGACCCCCGCCAACCCGGCGCAGAGAAGCGCCGCGGCGCATCCGCCGGCGACCCACCGCCCCAGATTCCGCAACCGTATGGCGCGCACCAGCTCCGAAACATGCCTGTAGCGGTATTCCGGAAGCGAACTCGTGGCGCGGCGGACGATCCGCTCCCACCGCCGCGGCGGACGCCCCGCAAAGCAATCGTCGATCAGCACCCCGAGCGCGTGGATGTCCGCCGCCGCCGACACCCGTCCCCCGCCGAACTGCTCCGGCGCGGCATAATGCGGCGTACCCGCCCCGACCGCCCGGCCGTTCACCACCGTCACGGAGACCGGCAGCGGACCGTCCGCCTCCGGCGCCGCCTTGAGGAGTCCGAGATCCGTCAAAACGGGCGTCCCCGCCGCCCGCCAGAGGATGTTCCCGGGCTTGATGTCGCGGTGCACGTAGCCGCGCGCATGCAGATACCGCACCGCGGCGCAAACTTCCAGCATGTACGCGGCGACCGCCCGGTCGCCCCGCGGCAGTTCGCGCACCTCCAGAAGCTCCATCGCGAGCCACAGGACGCCTTCCTGCTCCCCCGCCTCGTAAAACTGCGGGAAAAACGCCCGTTTGTTGGCCTTCAGGAAGTCCGCTTCGCGCAAAAACCGCCTGCACCGAACCTCCCGCCGCGCCGCCTCCTCCCCTTCCCGCGGCACGCAGACCTTCAGCGCGGCGAACCGGCCCGTCCGGACGTGTTGCGCCCGGTAGACTTCTCCGCAACCGCCGCGCCCGATCAGCGCCAAAAGCCGCCACTCGCCCAACACCGCGCCGGACGGGTAGTGCGGCGGCGGCGCCACTGCTTTCAGCCGCGCGAGAAACGCCGCGCTATCCTCCGTTCCGGCAGGCGCGCCCGTCATTCGCCCGCCTTCCGCAACGCTTCGACCAGCTCCCTGAGCCGCCTGATTGCGCGGTTTTTGATCTGATCCACCGCATTGCGCGCGATTCCGAACGCCGAAGCGACCGACTCGGGCGGTTCGCCCTGCAAGGCGACGCGGCGGAACACTTCCTTTGTCCGCTCCTGGACCGTTTCATCCGCCAGATAAAGCCGCAGCGCGACGGCGTAGACCGCCTCCCGCCAACCGCGCTCCTCCTCGTCGCGTTCCGCCGGTCCGGACGCGGACGGCGCCGCCTGCGCCAGGTCCCTTTGGACTTCGGCGCGGCGTTTCTCGCGCGCCAGCATCTTCAGCGCCCGGCGGCGCAAGATGCCCGTCAGATAGTTGCGGAACGCGCCCTTCTCGTCCGGCGACCACCGGTAGCGCGGCAATATCTTCACGAGGACGATGAACGTCTCCTGGATGAGTTCGTCCGCGTCCAGCGTCGGGAAGCGCGATTGGAGATACGCCTCCATCATCGGACGGTACCGCGCGACGAATTCGCCCCACCGGGCGTGGCCGCTGTCGCCGCCGATCGCCCGCAAAAGCGTCTCGGATGTCTCGGGTATCTCCGCCATGCGCCCCAGCGGTCTTGCTGACGGGTCAGAACCCGATCACGCCGCGTTTCTGCTCTTTGCGGATCTCCTGCTCGTCGCTCCAGACGAGTTCGCCCGAGCGCAGGTCCTTCAGGTTGAGGGTGAACTTGAAGTAGCGGTCCGTCACGCCGTCCACCTGCTGGCGCATTTCGGTGAGCGCGCCGTAGAGGTACATCTGCGCCGCGGACTGCGCCCCCGCCCGAACCGCCTTCTTGGGGTCCGTCAGCCCGTTCAGCGCCTGGTCGTTCATGAACTGCAGGTCCTCGGCGGACGTCGTGCGGTCCATGAAGCGAAACTTGCGCGAGCGCAGGAGCTTGGTGCGGATGGAGTCCGTCAGCGACTGCATGTCCAGGTGCATCGAGGTGCGGTTCTGCACCGTCGCAATGTCGAGCACGGGGCGCGCGCCGCCGATTTCGCGGATGAATTCGCCGTCCGCCAGCATCGAGTCCACCATCTTTTCGACGGTGCGCCGCACGTCCTGGGGTTCCAGCGCGGCGCTTCGCGCCTGCCGGTCGAGCTGGGTTTCGCGGGCGTGTGTGCTCGCGCAGCCGGTCGCGAGACAAGCCAAACCGAGGAGAATGAACAGATATTTCATGGATTGCGTCCTTTCTTGAAAAACAAATGCCTCTATATTACTGCGCCACGCGCGTCTCGCGCACCACCAGGCGCGCCTTCACGCCGTCCGGACGCGGCGAAATGCCCGTGAAGGTCGTCGCGTCCTTCCCGTCCAGCACGAGCGCGCGGAAGGGTTTCCCGTCCGCGTCGATCTCCGAACCTTCCGCGTCCAGCCACACCATGCGCGCCTGCAGTTCCTGCCGGCGGGTCGTCGTGGACTGCAGCGTCACGGTCGCCCGGCGCAGACCGTCCGCCTCGCCGTATGTGACGCGCGAAACGCGCAGGCGCGTCGCAAGGCGCGGCGAACATTCCAGAATGTGCGCGTCGCCGGATGCCGTATCCACGGTGACGTGCGTGCCTGTCGTGGACGTCGCGCAACCGCCGGCCAGCGCCGCGGCGCAGACAAGACCTGCCCAATGGAGATATTTATTCATGATTTGGTTCCTTTATCGGCTTTCGTGGTTTTCGAAGACGGACTTCCCGCCGGGCGGGCTCAGGACGCACGAGGCGATCCGGGGTCCGCGGCCGCAGTCCGCGAGGTAGAGGAGGCGCGTTTCGCCCGCCTGCAAGACGCACTCGAATGTCGTGCGGCCGTGCGCCGTGGCGATCTGGAAGGCGTAGCGTCCGGGCTCGAGATCGTCCTTCTCGGCGACCTGCGTCTCGGCGGGGAGGGTGATCCAGCTGCGCGTATCGGCGCGCCGGAACGCCGCGATCACGGCATTCGCCGCGAAGACGCCCAGTTTGACGTAGTCGTTGCCGTTGTTGTTGGCGACGGCCTGCGCGGCGATTTGCACCGTGGCGCGCGTGATGTTGCGCGTCACGATGCCGGGGAGCCGCTCCTTCAGGTCGCGCGCCGCGAGCGCCGTCGCGTCCACACCCGCCTGCCCCTGCGTGCCGTCCAACGCGAAAGGCGCGAAGGACGGACGTTCGCCCCGGTAGACGGGAATGTCGATGGAAAGCCCCGTGTAGATCGGGACGGGCACCTTGAGCGATTCGCGCATCGGCACGAGTCCGACATCATAGACGACGACAAGCCGCGCCTTCCCGGCGCCGGGCACCCGCCGCGCCGGCCGTCCGGGGGCGTAGCGCGCCGCGTCCGCGGCGAATACGGCGTTGTTCGGCCGTATCGCTTGCGCCTTGCGGTAGGACTGCTGGGCGAAATCCGTCTCTCCGCGCGCCTCGAAAAGGACGCCTGTCAGCCACCAGAGGACCGGATTCTCCCACGAATTGCGCGTGCCGGCGATGAGCTCTTCCAAAGCCGCCTCCTGTCCGGCGCAGACGCTTTGCGCCGCGGACGCGGTCTCGTTCGTCGCCGCTGGAGCGGGCAGGTCGCCGCCGAGCTTTTCCGCGAGCGCGTCCTGCACGTAGACCGCCAGGCGCGCATCCACGCAGGCGTCGTCCGTCTGGCCGCCGAGCGCCTGGGCGAGGATGCCGTACAGCAGCGCGAAATTGAGTTCGTACGCCGGGAGCGTGTAGAGGCGCGTGCGGTCGTCCGTCAGCGTGGCGGCGAGCGCGGTGTTGCCCGCGTCCGTCAGATTGACGACCGGCCCGCTCTCGCTCTTCTCCACCGCCGCGTCGACCGCCTGGCGGAACCAGCCCGCGGACGCGGCGAAATCGCCGGCGAGGAGGCGGGCGCGTCCGGCTTCCACCCGCCCCAGTGCGGTCGAATAGACGCTGTTCGTCGCGAGGTCCTCCGCCCAGGCGCAGGTCTCGTTCACGCGTCCCTCGGTCAGGGCCGTGCGGGCGCGGGCGGCGTCCGTGTCGACCGAGACGCACCCCGCCCCGGACAGCAGGGCGATCGCGAACAAGGCTGCGAACGGTTGTTTCGTCTTCATACTCTATATAAGGTAGAGAGGATGGCCCGCGTCAGTCCTTCTGCAGAATCACCTTCGCCGGCGCCTCGCCCGAGACGTCGCGCCAGTTGGAGGTGTCCAGATTGACCTTGATGCCGCGCACCTGCGCCGCTTCGGCGTACCGCCGCGCCAGGTCGGCGCGCAGGGCTTCCGCGCGGCCCCACTTCGCGAGCCCCTCGTCGCTCATTTCGAGCGCAATGTCGAACGACGCGTCCGGCGCGATGCGGACGGTCGCGGAATAGGGCTTCATCCATTCGCGCCGCACGACGAGCTTGTGCAGTCCCGGGGTGGCCTTGAACGTGCCGGGCGCCGACCCGACGACGGCGCCGTCCAGTTCGACGGTCGCGCCGCCGGCCACGCGGCGGAGTTCCGCCAACTGTTCGCCGTTCACGCCCTTCGTGCGGCTCTCAAGTTCGGCGATCGTCTTGTCGATGCTGGTCGTCACGGTGAACGGGACTTCCGTCCGGGCGGGGGCGGAAGGCGCGCGCCAGTCGGATTGCGTGCGCGCCAACGCCGCGACGGCGTCCGTCACCCACTCGTCGACGAGGATGTTGTAGTAGGCCAGATCCCCGTCCGCCGCGTCCAGGACCGGATACTGCCGCGTCCAGGTCGGCATGCCCGCGACGCTCTCGCCTTGCGCATTGAGCACGCGCACGGTCATGCGCAGCGTGTAGACCGTGTTGAGCCGCCCGTTCAGATTGCGCTTCAGCGCGCGCGCGTCCACCACCGTCGCCACGATGAGGTAGTCGCACCCCAGCATCTCCGCCAGGCGCGTGGGCGCCGCGCCGGAAAACACCCCCGCGTCCGCGCCGGACTTCTCCTCGGCGACCGTCGTCTTCCACCGCCGGTAGGCATCCGTCGCGAGGGCGCTGTCCACGATCGACAAGCCGTCCACTTCCGCCAGGGACGCCGAAAGCCGGTCGCGGATGCCGTCCGTCTCGTCGTCCATCCCCGGCACGCGGGTGCGGTTGAGCACGAACACCGCCGCCTTTTTGGGTGCCGCGGACTCCGCCGCCCGGCACGTGAAGACGGACACCCCCGCCACACAGGCGGCCACAAAGAATAGAACGAGTTTTTTCATATACCTCTATTATAGCACAAAATGCCTAATCCTGCACGCACATTCGTCGCCCTTCGCGCATCCGGCTCCAGCGGACGGTCCGCGGGGGGACTCCAGCCTTTTCGCGGCGGGCCGGCAACACATTTCCAAGAGACCACGGTCTCTTGGCCCGGAGACCACGGTCTTTTACCCTTGAGACCACGGTCTTTTGGCCCGGAGACCGCGGTCTTTTACCCTAGAGACCGCGGTCTCTTGGTGCTGAGACCGCGGTCTCTTGCCCTGGAGACCTTGGTCTCTTGGTCGCGGCCTGCCGAGGGAAGTCGTGCGCCTGCCGAGGAAGTGGGTGTCGCCGCTCTAAGAGGGACGTTTGGCGCCGGGATCAGCGCGAGGGGGAAAGGAGACGTCCGGCGCGGTGGCCGGTGAAGGTTCCGTGGGAGTAGGTCAAGACGCCGTTCACAAACGAAGCGACAAGGCCGGTGGAGAAGGAATGGGGATTCAGGTACGTGGCGGTACCCCGAAAATCGTCTTCGCGCCAGACGAGTACATCGGCGAAAGCGCCGCGGTGGAGTTCGCCGCGGTCCGCTATCCCGAAACGCCGCGCCACCGCCCCCGTCATGCGCCGGACCGCCTCCTCGCGCGGCACGCCCAGCGCCCGGACCCGCCGGTAGAACTCCGGCATGGTCGCGTAGGCGCGCGGATGGGGATGGTCCGCCCCGAGCGGTCCCCACGGGGCGCGCAGGGAGGCGTCCGAGCCGGGCAAAATCCATGGTTTCGCGAGGATTTTGTCGAGATTCGCCTCGCTCATGGAGAAAAAGAAGGCGCCCGTCCGGCACCGGTCCTTCGCCAAAATAGCGCAAATCAGCGTCCCCGCCGTCTCGCCGGGGCGGTCTGCGAGAATATCCGCTAGGGTGCGTCCGCAGAATTCCTTGTTGTCCGGGTGCCACGTGCCGCCGATCCGGACGGTTGTCCAGTCGCGTCCGGACGCGTCGATTTCCGCGGCGATGCGGGCGCGCAGAGCGGGGTCCGCCAAGCGTGCGCATTCGGCTTTCGCCGCACCCTCGCCGGCCCAGTCGGGGAAGACGACGTCGAGATCCGTCCCCGCGGCGCAATAGGGATAGCGGTCGCTCCCGAGGAGGACGCCTTCGGCCATGCCGGCTTCGATTTTCTCCAGCACGGCGTTGATCTTCGGCCAATTGGCGCGTCCGCTCGTTTTCAGGTGGGAGATTTCGGCGCGGATGCCGGTTTGGCGCGCGAGTTCGGCGACTTCGTCGATCGCCTCGAGGATGTGGTCGCCCTCGGACCGCATGTGGGTCGCGTAGAGTCTGCCGCGGCGCGCGGCGGTTTGCGCCAGGAGCCGCACTTCGTCCGGCGCGGCGTATTTGCCGGGCTGGTAGATCAGCCCGGTCGTGAGCCCCCAGCCGCCTTCCTCCAGCGCCTGTTCGAGCAGATAGGCCATCCGCCGCAATTCGTCCGCCGTCGCGGCGCGTCCGGCATAGCCCACGACGGAGGAACGCAGGGTGTTGTGGCCGATGAACTGGACCGTGTTGACGGCGGGGCGGGCCGCTTCCAGCACCGCACGGTATTCGCCGAATGTGCGCCACGTGAGCCGGTCGCCCAGAATGCTCGCCCAGTCGGAGGAAAGCCGCGCTTCTCCGAACCGGGGCACGACGGATCCGCCGCACTGTCCGTTGATTTCGGTCGTGATGCCCTGGGTGATTTTGGAGGGGGCCTCGGGCTCGACGACCAGATAGGCGTCGGAATGCGTGTGGGCGTCGATGAAGCCGGGCGTCACGAGGCACCCGGTCGCGTCCACCGTCTCGCAGGCCTCGTCCGGCGGGAGCGGGGCGCCTTGGGGGACGACCGCGGCGATCCGGTCGCCCGAAAGGAGGACGTCCCCCTTGAAAGCGGGGGCGCCCGTCCCGTCCACGATCGTGCCGCCGGCGATGCGCACCATGTCCGCGCGCCCCCGGTCAGTTCTTGAAGGAGTGGATCGGGGCGGGGATGCGTCCGGCGCGGGCGATCAGCGCCGCGCAGGAGAACGGCGAGACCTTCATGACGGGCGCATGGCCCAGGAGGCCGCCGAACTCGACCGTGTCGCCGACTTTCTTGCCCGCCACGGGGATGACGCGCACGGCGGTCGTCTTCTGGTTGACCATGCCGATGGCGGCCTCGTCGGCGATGATGCCCGAAATGGTGGTCGCCGGCGTGTCGCCCGGGATGGCGATCATGTCCAGCCCCACCGAGCAGACGCAGGTCATCGCTTCCAGCTTCTCGATGGAAAGCGCCCCCGCCTCCACCGCGTCGATCATGCCCTGGTCCTCGCTGACGGGGATGAACGCGCCGGAAAGTCCGCCCACGTAGGAGCTCGCCATCACGCCGCCCTTCTTGACCTGGTCGTTCAGGAGCGCGAGCGCCGCGGTCGTGCCCGGCGCACCCGGCTGCTCCAGGCCGATTTCCTTGAGGACATCCGCCACCGAATCGCCGATCGCCGGCGTGGGGGCGAGCGAAAGGTCGATGATGCCGAAGGGCACTCCCAGACGCCGCGAGGCTTCCTGCGCCACGAGCTGCCCGACGCGCGTGATCTTGAACGCCGTCTTCTTGATGGTTTCGCACAAAACCTCGAAACTTTCGCCGCGGATGGACTTCAGCACGTGGTTCACGACGCCCGGGCCCGATACGCCCACGTTGATCACGGCGTCCCCCTCGCTGACGCCGTGGAAAGCGCCCGCCATGAAGGGATTGTCGTCCGGCGCGTTGCAGAGGACGACCAGCTTGGCGCAGCCGAGCGAATCGCGATCTTTCGTGCGTTCCGCCGTCTTTTTGACGATTTCGCCCATGAGCCGCACGGCGTCCATGTCGATGCCGGTCTTCGTCGAGCCCACGTTCACCGAGGAGCAGACGCGTTCCGTGACCGCCATGGCTTCCGGGATGGAGCGGATGAGCAGCTCGTCCGCCGTCGTCATGCCCTTGGAGACGATGGCCGAAAAGCCGCCGATGAAGTTGATTCCCAGCGTTTTCGCCGCGCGGTCGAGCGTTTTGGCCAGCCGCACGAAGTCCGCCGGCTTGCGGCAGCAGGGGGCGCCCACCAGCGCCGCGGGCGTGATGGAGACGCGCTTGTTGACGATGGGCACGCCGAATTCGCGCCCGATGTCGTCGCCGGTCTTGACGAGGTCCTTCGCCAGACGCGTGATTTTCGCGTAGACGTTGTCGCAGGTCGTCTTGAGGTCGTCCGTCGCGCAGTCCAGAAGGGATATGCCCATCGTGATGGTGCGCACGTCCAGATTCTCCTCGAGAATCATCTTGTTCGTTTCGAGAACTTCGGAGAGGTTGATCATGGCTCGCCTCAGATGCGGTGCATTTTCTCGAAGATTTCCGCCCGCTGGCAGCGGATGGTCAGCCCGATCGTCTGCCCGAGGCGCGTCAGTTCGAGGCCGATCTTCTCCAGCGTCTTCGGGCAGCCGGAGGCGTCCACGACCATCATCATGTTGAAGTAGCCGCCCACGACGGTCTGGGCGATGTCCAGGATATTGACGTTGTTCTTGGCCAGATACGCCGTTGTCTTGGCGATGATGCCCACGGTATCCTTGCCGACGACCGTAATAACGATTTTTTTCATGGCTTACCTATAGTAGTCGTAGTGCTTCTCGACGCGCGAAAGCGTCCAGGCGACGACGAAGTTGAACAGATAGTAGAAGACGCCCGCGGCGATCAGCGGGGCCATCGTCGTGTGGGCGCTCGAAAGCTGCCGGGCGATGGTGAACATTTCCGTCACCGCGATCGTAAAGGCGAGCGAGGTGTCCTTCACCAGCGTGATGACCTCGTTGCCGACCGCCGGGATGACGCGCTTGATGGTCTGCGGCAGGATGATGCGGAAGAACGTCTGCACCGGATCCAGCCCCAGCGCCTTCGCCGCCTCGCGCTGGCCATAGTCGATGGAAAGAATGCCGCCACGGTAGATTTCCGCGAAATACGCCGCGTAATTGAGCGAAAACGCGAGAATCGTCGCCACCAGGCGCGGATAGTGCGCCAGACTCGCCCCGAAGAGATAGTACGGCGCGAAATAGACGAAGAGAATCTGCAACATGAGCGGCGTACCCCGCACGATCGAGATGTACGCCTGGAAGACGGCGGATACGATCGGATTCTTCGCCATGCGCCCAAACGCCACGACAAAGCCGAGCGGCAGGGCGAAAACGAGCGTCAGGAAGAAGATTTCGAGCGAAACGAGCAGTCCGCCCAGCAAATCCTTTATCATCTCGACGAACGGCAAGGTGTTCGCGGACGCGGCCGGCTCGGCTTTGGCTTCCTCTTTCTCCGCCCCACGGGTGAAAATCAGCGATTTCTTCTCGATTCCATACGCGCCGGCGAGCTTGTCCATGACGCCGTTCGTCGCCAGAACGGCGAGTTCCGCCTCGACTTCGTCGCGCAAGGCCGTGTTGCCCAGCTTGAAACCGATGCCGTACGTCTCGCTCATGACGACTTCGGGCAGAAGGCGGAATTCGCCGGGTTTGTCCGCCATCTTGGCGCGCGCCACGCCCACGTCGAGCGCCACGGCGTCCACCCCGCCCATCGCGAGCTCCTGCACCGCCTGGTTGTAGTTGGGCATGACGACGAGGTCCTTGAACGTCCGCCCGAGCGCCTCCTGCTCGCCCCCGGCTTTCAGCGCCTTCCAGACCGGCGTATCCGTCTGGACGCCGACGCGTTTGCCCGCCAAATCGCCCAGTTTCTGGATGTCCGCCCCCGCCTTGACCATGACGACCTGCGAATTGTCCACATACGGACGCGACCAGGTGTAGGCGTTTTCCCGCCCTTGCATGGTGAAACCGTTCCAGATGCAGTCGATGGAGCCGGAATTGAGTTCGAAATCCTTCGAATCCCAGTTGATGGGATTGGCGACGAATTCCCAGCCTTTGCGGGCGCAAATGGCGCGCGCCAGATCGAGGTCGAAACCGCGGTACTCGTTCCCTTCCTTGTAGCCGTAGGGCTTGAAGTCCGCGTCGAATCCCACGACGAACTTGCGCGCGGAAGGCGCTGCGGGCTTGGTTTTCGCCTGGTTTTTCGCGAAAATGAGCGATTTCTTCTCGATTCCATACGCGCCGGCGAGCTTGTCCATGACGCCGTTCGTCGCCAGAACGGCGAGTTCCGCCTCGACTTCGTCGCGCAAGGCCGTGTTGCCCAGCTTGAAACCGATGCCGTACGTCTCGCTCATGACGACTTCGGGCAGAAGGCGGAATTCGCCGGGTTTGTCCGCCATCTTGGCGCGCGCCACGCCCACGTCGAGCGCCACGGCGTCCACCCCGCCCATCGCGAGCTCCTGCACCGCCTGGTTGTAGTTGGGCATGACGACGAGGTCCTTGAACGTCCGCCCGAGCGCCTCCTGCTCGCCCCCGGCTTTCAGCGCCTTCCAGACCGGCGTATCCGTCTGGACGCCGACGCGTTTGCCCGCCAAATCGCCCAGTTTCTGGATGTCCGCCCCCGCCTTGACCATGACGACCTGCGAATTGTCCACATACGGACGCGACCAGGTGTAGGCGTTTTCCCGCCCTTGCATGGTGAAACCGTTCCAGATGCAGTCGATGGAGCCGGAATTGAGTTCGAAATCCTTCGAATCCCAGTTGATGGGATTGGCGACGAATTCCCAGCCTTTGCGGGCGCAAATGGCGCGCGCCAGATCGAGGTCGAAACCGCGGTACTCGTTCCCTTCCTTGTATCCGTAGGGCTTGAAGTCCGCGTCGAATCCCACGACGAACTTGCGCGCGGTGGATGTCGCCGGCGTCTCCGCGGCAAACGCAAAGACGCCCGTCCAGGCCGCGAACGCGGCGAAAAGAGCGCGGCGGAGCATTATTTCGCCACCTTTCCGAGGAAGAGTTTCAGCCGGTCGGACTTCGGGTTGCCGAAAATTTCGGCGGGGGTGCCTTCCTCCGCGATGGTGCCGCCCTCCAGGAACAGGACGCGTGTCGCCACATCGCGCGCAAAGCGCATTTCGTGCGTGACGACGACCATCGTCATGCCCTGCCGCGCCAGGTCCTTCATGACGTCCAGCACTTCCCCCACCATTTCGGGGTCCAAAGCCGACGTCGGCTCGTCGAAGAGCATCATCCGCGGCTCCATCGCCAGTGCGCGGACAATCGCCACGCGCTGTTTCTGTCCGCCCGAAAGCTGCTGCGGATAGCACTTCGCCTTGTCCACGAGCCCGACGCGCGCCAGAAGGTCCATCGCCTTCTTTTCGGCGTCCGCCCGGGAAACGCCGCGCACCAGGCGTGGCGCCAAGGTGATGTTGTCCAGAATCGTCAGATGCGGGAACAGGTTGAAGTGCTGGAAGACCATACCCATTTCGGACCGGATGAGGTTCTTTTCGCGCTCGGAAGCGGATACGATATCCTCGCCCTTGAAGACGATTTTGCCGCTCGTGGGCTCGTCCAGCAGGTTCATGCAGCGCAGGAAAGTGGACTTTCCGCCGCCGGAAGGCCCGATCATGACCACGACCTCGCCCGGACGGATCTCCGTCGAAATGCCCTTGAGAACCTCCAGTTTGCCGAAGTTCTTCTTCAGATTCTCGATTTTCAACAATGTTTCTGCCATAATCTCAGTCTCCGCTCGCACTTACGAATCGTTGTGGACGGGGTCCGCCCCCGTTTTGCGCAAATGGCGCTCCAGGCGTCCCAGAAGCCAGGTGAAGGTCAAAACAAGAATGAGGTAGATTGCCGCGACCGTCAAATACGGCAAATACACCGAATACGTCTGGCTGCGGATGATGTCGCCGCCCTTGGCCAGGTCGATGAGCGCGATATAGCCCACAATCGACGTATCCTTCATGAGGACGATGAACTCGTTGCCGAGCGCCGGCAGAACGTTCCGCACCGCCTGCGGCAAGACGATTTTCAGCATCGTGCGCCAGTACGAAAGCCCGAGCGCGCGCCCCGCCTCCATCTGGCCCGGCTCGATGGACTCGATGCCGGCGCGGATGATTTCCGCCTGGTAGGCGCCCGAATTCACGCCGAAGGCCAGAATGGCGATGAGCACCTTCGAATCCACGCTCCGCAGGATGATGTAGTAGGTTATAAGGAGCTGCACGACCATCGGCGTGCCGCGGATGAGCGCCAGATAGACCTTCGCCACCGCGTTCAAAACCGTGAAATACCCGTATTTATCGTGCGAAGAGCGGATGACCGCCACCAAAAAGCCGATGAAAAGCCCCAGCACAATCGCCGAAAGCGCGACCTCCAGCGTGACACCGAGCCCCTGGATCAGATATTCGCCGCGGTAGGAGCCGTCCGCCGAACGCTTCAGGAAGCAGAGGTAGACGTCGTCGTACAGCGACTGCCACACGCGCTTGAGCGCGGCGGAAAGCCCCGTGGCGTCCGTCGAAACCTCGGCCGGCGCGGCGTTTTCCGTCTCCTTCAGGCGGTCGCTTTCCGCCGTGTAGTCCGCCACCCACTTGTCGAGCCGCCCGTCCGCCCGCGCTTCGCGGATGACCGTGTTGACGACCTCCAGCAGGTTCGTGCGCCCCTTGGCGACGGCGATCGCATACTCCTCGGACGACAAAAAGTCCGAAATCGCGAGCCTATCCTCGCCTTTTATGCAGTTTTTGGCGGGGTTGATGTCCGCGATGACGAAGGCGCACCGTCCGGCGAGCATGGCCGCGCACGCTTCGGGCGAGGTCTTGAACCGCTCCGGTTCCTGCTGGAGCGTCTCTTTCACGAACGAATCGCTCGTCGTGCCGCCCTGCACGCCGATCTTCTTGCCCTTGAGCTGGTCGAGCCCCGTGTAGGGTTCCGCCTTGCGGTAGATGACCACGATGCCCGTCTTGACGTACGGAATCGAGAAGTCGACGTTCTTCTTGCGGTCCTCGGTGACCGTGATGCCCGCCGCGGCGAGGTCCGCCTTGCCCGAAATGACGGCGGGGATGACGGAATCGAAATCCATGTTCTCCGCGCGGAAGCCGCGGCCCATTTTCTGGGCCACGGCGCGGCAGAGTTCCGTGTCGATCCCGACGATCTCCTGTCCGCGCAGGAACTCGTACGGCGGGAACGTCGCCTCGGTCGCCATGGTGAGCGTCTCCGCCCCGGCCGCGGCGCCCGAGAGGAAAATCGCGCAAAAAGCGAGAAGCCCCAGTCGTTTCATCCGGCTTTCTTTCACGTCCTTACTTGTCCTTCAGCTTGTCGCTCTCTTCGGTGAAATCCTTGATCCACTTCGCCAGGCGCCCGTCGGCCTGGACCTCGGCGATCGTCTCGTTGATCGTCTTCAGAAGCTCCGGCTGGCCCTTGCGGATGGCGATGGCGTACTCCTCGGACGTGATGAAGTCCGAAAGCGCCAGATCCGCCTCGCCCTTCACGCAGTTCTTCGCCGGGTCGATGTCGGCGATCACGAAGTCCACGCGCCCGCTCTTGAGCGCCGCGACGGCCTCCGCCGGCGATTTCGTGCGTTCCGGCTCCTGCTTCAGCTGCTCCAGGACGAACGTTTCGCTCGTCGTGCCGCCCTGCACGCCGATCTTCTTGCCCTTGAGCTGGTCGACGGACGTGTACGGATTCGCCTTCTTGTAGATGACCACGATGCCCGTCTTCACGTACGGAATCGAGAAGTCCACGTTCTTCTTGCGGTCTTCGGTGATCGTGATGCCCGCCGCGGCGAGATCCGCCTTGCCCGAAATGACGGCGGGGATGACGGAATCGAAATCCACCGTCTCGGCCTGGAAGTCCTTGCCGAGCTTCTGGGCGATTGCGCGGCAGATTTCCACGTCGATGCCCGCGATTTCCTGTCCGCGCAGGAACTCGTACGGCGGGAAGGTCGCTTCCGTAATCATTTTGAGGGTGTTCGAATCCTTCTTCGCGCACCCGAGAATGCACAACGCCAAGGTTGCCAATACAACAATTTTCTTCATCGTTTACTCCGTTTCTATCCGCTCCACGGCGAATAGGCATATTATATCATATCTTTGCGCTTTCGTGGAAACTCTTTTTATCCCGGCGCAATTTGTCCGGACTGCGCCTACCGAATTCCCAACCAGTCTGCCGGGGGGGAGCCATCTGCCCAATACAACGCCCCCGTCCACCCCGTTGCGCCGGAACGGTGATGCCGTTGCGCCGGAACCGCCACCCCGTTGCGCCGGAACGGTGATGCCGTTGCGCCGGAACGGTGATGCCGTTGCGCCGGAACCGCCACCCCGTTGCGCCGGAACCGCCGCGGGAACAAAAACCGCGCGAAACGGACGGAAGCCGGACAAATTGCGCGGACTCTTGGTCCGTGCACATGAAAGTTTCGGGCGGACCCCTGGCGGAAGCTCCCTTCCCCGCCACGGGGCGAATATGATATAATATATCTACTTTATATGGAGTATACAGATTCAAATTCCGCCGGGACGCTTCTGGTGGACTTCCATGTCCACTCGACGGCGAGCGACGGCACGGAAACGCCGCGCGATCTGGCGCGGCGCGGACGCCTTTTCACCGCCATGGCGCTGACGGACCACGACAACACCGCGGGCATCGCCGAGTTCTTCGCCGCGCCGCGCGAGCCGTTCGCGAAGAACGACCCCACGTTCTGCCGCCGCGTCGCCGGCGTCGAGCTTTCCATCGACCCGGGCGCCACCTTCGACAAATTCCACCTGCTCGGGCTGAACATCGACCCGACCAACCCCGAAATCCACGCCTTCATGAAGGAGGTCCTCGCCGGACGCAACGCCCGAAACGAGCGGATTCTGGCGAACTTTCGGCGGCTCGGCATCGAAATGGACGCCCCGGGCGACTCGGTGCGCGCGTTCGCCAACGGCGAGGTCCTCGCGCGCCCCCATTTCGCCCGCTGGCTCATGCAGCACGGCTACGCCGCGAGTATCGCCGAGGCGTTCGACACGTACCTCCTGCCCGACTCCCCCGCCGCGACGCGCTGCTTCGCCCCACGCTACCATCCGGACCGCGCACGCGCCTTCGCCGCGGTGCACGCCGCCGGCGGCCTCGCCGTCATGGCCCACCCCAAATACTGGCGGCGTTATTGGAAGGATACCGGCCCCGAATACACGGACGCCGCCCGGGAACTGGCCGCGCTCAAGGAGATGGGGCTGGACGGACTCGAGGCGCACTACGAGGCGAACACGCCCGAGGAATCCATCCGCTTCACGCAAATCGCGGACGAACTGGGGCTCCTGAAGACGGCCGGCAGCGACTTCCACGGCCGCAACAAGCCCACCATCACGCTCGGCATGCGCGAGGACGTCCGCTTCATCGCACCTTTCCTGGAGGCTATCGGCGCACGATGACGGACGCGCACTGCCATATCCGCCGCGGCGCGACGCGGCACTTCCTCTGCGACCCCCGCACGGGCACGGTGGGTCCGGGCGACGTCGTCTTCCGGGGTACGCATCCGTGGCAGGCGGAGACGTTCGACGCGGAAGCCCTGCGCGCGGCGCTCGCCGCCGATCCGTCCCTCGGGGTCGGGGAAATCGGACTGGACCGTCTGCGCGACCGCCACATCGGCGCGGCCCAAACCGCCGCGTTCGCGGCGCAACTCGCCCTCGCGGCGGAATTCAAACGCCCCGTCGTGCTGCACGGCGCGAAGTGCTGGGGCGAAGTCGTCAAGGCGTGCCTCCCCTACACGGACAGGATCCCCGCCTTCCTTTTCCACGGCTTTTCCCGTTCGGAGGGCCTCCTCGCGGACATCGTGCGGCTCAACGGTTTCATCTCGATCGGTCCCGCCCTGCTGAACGACCACGCCGTCAACTACCGCGCTCTGGCGTGCCGCGTCCCCCGCGAACGCCTGCTCGTCGAGAGCGACGCCACGGCGGAAAACGCCGCGGACGCGCCATCCGTCGAGCCAATCGCCGCCCAACTCGCGGCATTGCGGGGCGAAGACCCGTCCGCCCTCGCGGCGCAACTCGAAGCGAACGCGGACCGCTTCACGGAGGCTTTGCGATGACGCTCCAGCTCGATCTGGCCGAAATCCTGCGCTATATGCGCATGGGGCGCGGCACCCCCTCCCCCGAACTGCTCGCGCGCATCAACGAACTTCTGCGCGAAGCCCCCCTCCGTCCGAAGACGGCCTGGCGGCGCGAAGGCGACCGCGTCTGGATGTGCGGCACGCTCGGCACGGCGTTCGACGCCTGGCACCGGCGGGTTTCCGTCCTCTCCGCCGCGGACGCCCTCATCGCCCAGGCCATCGGCACGGACGGCATCGAGAAGACGATGGACGCGATCGAGGCGGAAGTCCGCCCGACGCTCGCCCCCGGCGAACGCCTGCTCATGCGGCGCTCCCCCGGCTACGGGACGATTCCCCTGGAACTGAGCCGCGACATTCTCGCGAAACTCGACGCGACGAAGAAACTCGGCATCACGCTGACGGACAGCTTCCTGCTCGTGCCGTCCAAGAGCGTCACGGCGTTCGCGGATATTGAAAGGAGTTGAAAATGACGTTTTTGGATGGTGGCGCGGGAACGATGTTCCAGGCGGCGGGACTCGCCGCCGGCGCGGACCCGGTGGACTGGAACCTGGACCGTCCCGAAGCGGTGCTTGCGCTCCACAACGCCTACGTAGCGGCGGGGTCGCAGATCGTCCTCGCCAACACGTTCGGCGCGAACCGCCTCAAGTACGACGGTCCGCACAAGCTCGCCGACCTGATCGCCGCGGCGATTTCCATCGCCCGGAAAAGCGGCGCGAAAGTCGCGCTGGACGTCGGCCCGACCGGACGGCTCCTCGCGCCGGCGGGCGAACTCGCCTTCGAAGACGCCTACGCCGCGTTCGCCGAAATGGTCCGGACGGGCGCCGCGGCCGGCGCAGACCTCGTTTTCATCGAGACGATGAGCGACACGCGCGAACTCAAGGCCGCCGTGCTCGCCGCCAAGGAGAACTGCAATCTGCCGGTCTGGTCGACCGTCGCCCTGGGCGAGGACGGCAAACTCCTGACGGGCGGCTCGGTCGAGTGCGTCGCGACCTTGCTGGAGGGCCTGGGCGTCGACGCCTACGGGCTGAACTGCGGCCTGGGCCCCGACCGCATGCTCCCCTACGTCAAACGCCTCGCCGCCGTCGCCCGCAAACCTCTCATCGTCAAGCCCAACGCCGGCATGCCCAAACTCGTGGACGGCAAAACCGTCTTCACCGTCGGACCGGATGAATTCGCCGCGGATGTCGCCGCGCTCGTGGACGCCGGGGTGGAAATCGTGGGCGGCTGCTGCGGCACGACCCCCGCCCACATCGCCCGCACCGTGGCGGCCGTCCGGGACAAGGACCCGCACCGCGCCCTCCCCCCGAAACGGACGCGCATTTCGTCCGGCACTTCCGTCGTCGAACTCGCGCCCCACGCCGGGCTCGTCATCGGCGAGCGCATCAACCCGACCGGCAAGAAACTCCTGAAGGAGGCGCTCAAGGCGGGCGACGTCGCCTATGTCATGCGGGAAGCCGTGAAACAGACGGCGAACGGCGCGGCGATTCTCGACGTGAACTGCGGCGTGCCGGGAATCGACGAGGCGGCCATGCTGGACCGCGCGATCCTGGCCGTCGAGAGCGTGGCGACCTGTCCCCTGCAGATCGATACGTCCGACCCGAAGGCGCTCGCGATCGGGCTGCGGCACGTCAACGGCAAGCCGCTCATCAACTCCGTCAACGGCAAGCGGTCCTCCATGGACGCCGTCTTCCCCCTCGCCCGCAAGTTCGGCGGCGTCATCGTCGCGCTCTGCCTGGACGAGGCGGGCATCCCCGAAACAAGCGACGGACGCCTCGCCATCGCGCGCCGGATCCTGGCCGAAGGCGCCAAATACGGCTTCACAAAGGAGGATTTCGCCTTCGACGCCCTGGTGCTGGCCGTGAGCGCGGACGGCAACGCCGCGAAAACGACGCTCGAGACGGTTCGCCGCCTGACGGACGAACTCGGCGTCAACACGGTTCTCGGGGTCTCGAACGTCAGTTTCGGCCTCCCCAACCGTCCCGCCCTCAACAACGCGATGTACACGCTCGCCAAGCGGGCGGGGCTTTCCGCGGCGATTTCGAATCCGGGCGTCATACGCGAGACGGACGACTCGGCCGCCTTCGACGTCCTTTTGGCGCGCGACCCGAACTGCCTGCGGTGGATCGCCAAGTGCGCGGCGGAAGCGCAGAACGCCGCGCCCGCCCCGGTCCCTTCCGCGGCGCAAGCCACCGTCAACACCGCCATCGTGCAGGGCCTGAAGGAGGACGCCCGCACCCTCTGCGCCGCCGCACTGGACGCCGGACGCGACGCCATGTCCATCATCCAGGACGAGATCGTCCCCGCCCTGGAGGTCGTCGGCAAAGGCTTCGAGAAAGGCACCCTCTTCCTGCCCCAGCTCCTCATGAGCGCGGACGCCGCCGGCGCGGCGTTCGAAGTCATCCGCGCGGCGCTCGCCAAAAGCGGAACGTCCACCACGCGCGAGGGCGCCCCCATCGTCATCGCGACCGTCAAAGGCGACATCCACGATATCGGCAAGAACATCGTCCGCGCGCTCCTCGAGAACTATGGCTTTCGCGTCATCGATCTCGGACGCGACGTCGCGCCCGAAACGATCGTCCAAAGCGTAATCCAGTCCGGTGCCCGGCTCGTCGGACTTTCCGCGCTCATGACCACGACCGCCGGCGCCATGGCGGAGACCATCCGGCAGCTGAAGGCGGCGAAACTGCCCGTCAAGACGTTCGTCGGCGGCGCCGTCATCACGCAGGACTACGCGGACGAAATCGGCGCGGACTACTATGCCAAGGACGCCATGGCGAGCGTCCGCATCTGCGAAAAAGAGTGCGCGGACGCCTGATTTCCCCTTTTAACGCCCGAAACGCACGCCCGCCGCACGCCCTCCCGCGTCCCGCGGCGGGTTTTACGCGCTTGTATTGTTAAAATTGTGTTAAAATCGGCTGGCTACATTTACGCAGACCGTCAAATATGATAAAATATAGGGTATCTGCGCAGGGGACGGAATGAAGGGTGATCAGGATGCTCCGCGCAGCCACATATTGTAGAGGGATATAGCGACATGACAAGAAAAGACGAAATATTGAAACACGCCTATGTCGAACGCGACATAAGTTGGATGTATTTCAATCATCGCATACTGCAGGAGGCTTGCAAAAAGCAAGTGCCCCTCCTGGAACGTCTGTCGTTTTTGGGCATCTACTCGAACAATCTGGACGAATTCTTCCGTGTCCGCGTGGCGTCCCTCAACCGCATGCTCTCGGGCAATTCGTCCCGCGAACAGGCGAAAAACATCAAGAAGACGCTCAAGACCATCATCGGCCTCAACGAAACCTATGCGCGCGAATATACCGCCGCGGTCGCCGAAGTGTTCCACGCGCTCAAGCAGCACAAAATCCAGGTCCTGACCGAGAACGAACTGAATGCGGAACAGAAAGCCTTCCTGACCCACTTCTTCTACGACAAGCTGAACGGCGCGGTGAATCCGCTTTGGCTGAACGAACTGGACGACCTCTCCGTCCTGGAAGACAACCGCATCTATCTCGTGGTGGAGATGGCGGAAAAATTGCGCCTGGAACCCCTGGAAGAGCCCGCGGGCACGAAGCGCCGCGAATTGCGCAAGAAATACGCCCTCCTGCAGGTCCCGGACCGCACCTACGGACGCTGGGTGCAGATCCCGTCCAGCGACGGCTTCTCGAACATCATGTATCTGGACGACGTGATCCGCTTTTGCCTGCCGCTCATCTTCCTGGGCTTCAAAGGCTGCTTCGACTACAGGGCCTACTCCTTCAAGTTCACGAAGGACGCCGAAATGGAGCTGGACGCGGACGCCGACTTCAGTCCGCTCGAGAAGATCGCCATGGGCGTCAACAGCCGCAAGAAAGGCGCGGCCGTCCGCGTCATTTTCGACCGTGAAATGCCCAAGGATATCCGCCTGCGTCTCCGCGAGCGGCTGAACACGCGCGAGCTGGAGTCGTCCCTCGTGAGCGGCCGCCACCAGAACCACAAGGACCTGATGTCCTTCCTGGACTGCGGCCAGAAGCACCTGCGCTATCCGAAGTGGATGCCGATCATGAAGAGCGAATTCCTCTCGAACGAGAGCATTTTCGACCAGATCCGCCAAAAGGACCGCTTCATCCACGTCCCCTACCACAGTTTCAACGGCTACATCCGCGTGCTCCGCGAGGCGGCCTTGAAGCCGGAGGTGAAGTCCATCAAAACGACCCTCTACCGCCTGGCGAAGGATTCCAAGGTCGTAAAGGCACTCATCGCCGCGGCCCGCAACGGCAAGAAGGTCACCGCCGTCGTGGAACTCCTGGCCCGCTTCGACGAAGAAAGCAACATCAACTGGAGCAAGCGCATGCAGGAAGAGGGCGTCAACGTCATTTTCGGCGTGGACGGACTCAAAGTGCACAGCAAGCTCCTCTATATCGAGTCGCGCAAGGGCGATATCGCCTGCATCGGCACGGGGAACTTCCATGAAGGCAACGCGAAGGTCTATACGGACTACCTGATGATGACGGCGCGCCCGAAGATCGTCAAGGAAGTGACCAAGGTCTTCGACTTCATCGACCGCCCCTTCGCCCCTACCCACTTCCGCGAACTGCTCGTCTCGCCCAACGCGATGAAAAACCGCCTCCTGCGCCTGCTGGATACGGAAATCGAGAACGCGCACGCCGGAAAGGAAGCCTGGGTCAAGCTGAAGCTCAACCACATCACCGACGAGGACATGGTGGCGAAACTCTACCAGGCGTCCCGGGCCGGCGTGAAGATCGACCTCCTCGTGCGCGGCAACTGCTCGCTCGTCCCCGGCGTGCAGGGCATCAGCGAAAACATAACCTGCGTGGGCATCATCGACCGCTACCTCGAGCACAGCCGCATCCTCATCTTCGCCAACGGCGGCGAACCGCGCTATTTCATCGGCTCGGCGGACTGGATGCCACGCAACCTCGTCAACCGCGTGGAAGTCCTGACCCCCGTCTACGACGAAGACATGAAGGCGGACCTCCTGCGCACCGTCTCGTTCGGCTTGCGCGACACGTGCAACGGACGCATCGTGGACGGCAAGGGAACGAACAACTTCGTGCCCGGCAAACCCTTCCGCAGCCAAGAAGAACTCTACAAGGCGTATCAACATGAAACCCATTAATCTCGCAGCCATTGACATCGGCTCGAACGGCGCGCGCCTGCTCATCAAGCGCTTCGACGGCTCGGCCAAAACCGCCGCGGACCGCATCGAGAAACTCCTCTTCGTGCGCGTCCCCTTGCGCCTCGGAAAGGACGTCTTCACGCTCGGAAAAGTCTCCAAAGAGCGCCGCCGGATGATGATCCAGATGATGAAAGGCTTCAAGCACTTCCTGAAATTCTACAAGGTGACGGACTTCCGCGCCTGCGCCACCTCCGCCATGCGCGATGCGGAAAACGGCAAAGAAGTCCTCGAAGAAATCGAAAAGAAGACCGGCATCAAGCTGGAAATCATTGGCGGACACGAGGAAGCCAACCTCCTCTACAACAACCTGCTCGAGAAGACCGACAGCCACGTCGGCAACTTCGCCTACATCGACGTGGGCGGCGGCTCGACGGAAGTCTCCCTTATCCATGATGGCGTCCTGGCCGAAAGCGTCTCCTACGACATGGGCACCCTGCGCCTCTTGAGCGGACAAGTCACGCCCGAAACCGAGGACCTCTTCAAGTCCAACCTGACACGCTATGCCGCGGACTACGGCTCCATCCATATCATCGGCTCCGGCGGCAATATCAACAAACTCAACAAGATCGCCCGCCACGAACCCGGACAGGACCCCAAGGAACTGAGCCTCGACGAGCTCAAACGCCTCTATAGCGTCCTCTCCGGACTCTGCATCCGCGACCGGCAGGCGATTTTCGGCCTTAAGGACGACCGGGCGGACGTCATTGTCCCCGCCGCGGATATCTTCATCCGCGCGTGCGACTATTTGAAGTGCGACACGATCCTCGTCCCCAACATTTCGCTTGCGGACTCCATTGTGGACGGCCTCTACGAAGAGCTGTTTGCCGACATCGCGCCGGAAGATAAAGACAAATACTGAGTTTACAACAGCAAAATCTACATCCCCCCAAAAAACAAAACACCACTGGACGGCTCCTGCGCCGTCCTTCTTGTTAGGCCGCGCACCCTCGAACCTCCCCCTCCTAGGCCGCGAAGACCCGTTCAAAACGGATACAGGAGCTCTCGCCGTTCATTACGGCAAAAGGCGCGTCCTGGATACGGACATAACGCCGCGGAAAGCCCAGACAAACCGGGCGAACCGGAGAATATAGCTTGGCGACATCTTGATTCCTGCAAACGCCGTGCAGGCAGATCAAGCCCGTTTCGCATCCGGACAGGCTAAAACCAAGAAACAAGAAACTTTGAGACAACGGAAACGTGAAATTGGTGCTCGGGGCGGGACTCGAACCCGCAAGGAGTTACCCATATGCACCTCAAGCATACGTGTCTGCCAATTTCACCACCCGAGCAAGGTGGGCTCTTTGATCCCGGTGCTTGAGAAAACAGTAATGTCTGTGCGAAGCGCAGTGTAAGTTCTCCGTCAAACGACGGAGTTT
>ERZ808286.583-NODE-583-length-23311-cov-4.080538_pt1 | contig 23311 bp, 18 predicted proteins | sample MGYA00521276_ERZ808286 | MGnify/ENA primary metagenome ERZ808286 (study PRJEB31516, sample SAMN03275607) | gut metagenome | biome: mammalia-associated habitat; material: feces | host: Papio cynocephalus | place: Kenya | collected 2012-08-01 ... | reverse complement strand
TTATACATGTTTGTTATAGGGCTGGAAGGCTGCCTGCCTTCCGCTTTTTTTCAAAAAGCCGAACCTATTTCATAGTCGGTCCATGCCGTCGAAGAAGGGCCGACAGGTTTGAGCTACTCCCCATGAGCAAGCTCATCGTAGCTCTGCACCGCGCCCTATAACTTCCACCAAATGTAGACACTCTGAAAAGAGTGTTTTTTTTGTTGATAAAATTTAGTCCGCATTATACATGTTTGTTATAGGGCTGGAAGGCTGCCTGCCTTCCGCTTTTTTTCAAATATTGAGATAGTAAAAGAAGTAGGATTGTGAAATCCTACTTCTTATTTTTTTCTTTTTAATTAAGCAGCTGTGTATTCGTAAAGGAATGTGATGTTAAGTGTAAGTAGAGTTGTTCTACTTGTCATATCATCCCCAGCCAATTCTTCTAAAGCATTGATAAGCTCTGCGATTGTAACTGTTGTATCATATTCTCCAGATTGTTTTTCTTCATTGGCATTTTTGTATGTTACGAAAACTTTTGTTAATTTATATCTTTCATCTGTTCCTAATTCTTTAACTGTTGCATATCCTGAGTAAACTGTACCAACTGTCATTGATGAGAAGTCACGTGTTAATGTGTTGTCATCTTTTACGTCATTGGCAAAGTTTTTGTCGATAATCATTAATTCAACTAAACCATCTTTTGAAAGCATCTTGCCGTCTGCTGTTACATAGTTAACTCTGATATTTACTGTCTTATAGCTGTCGTTAGTTTCATATAAATCTTTTTGAGCTGATACTAAAGCAACTGTATCTCCGTTCTTGTATCCTTCGAACTTAGCATTTTCAACTTTAACACCATTTAATGTCCAGTAATCAAATACAATTCCGTTTTCTCTATCTCTGTTGCTTCCGTTTTCTAAAGCTGCGCCCCAAGCTACATCTTTAGCTTCTGAGCCATCGAATGATACCATATAGTGGATATCTTTAATTGATGGTGTTAATTCAACAACTGATCCGTTTGTGTATGTTGCAGGGAATGTAGCAGCTGTGTAGTCAACACCTTCAAGTGTCCATCCAGTCAAGTACTTTCCTTCTTCTACTGTCCATTCAGTATTTAATGTTGCACCATATTCAACTTCAACAGCATCAGTGCCGTTGTATTTTACGTTATACTTAATTGTTTCAAATGTAGCTGTTAAGTTTACATTTCCATTTTCATAAGCTTTTGCAAATTTAGCTTCTGTTACTGGAGTTCCATCTAATTCCCAACCAGCGAAGTATTTTCCTGTTGGAGCAATAATTCCAGTTCCATCTGCAAGAGCTGATCCATAAACAAGTTTTACAGCTTCTGATCCGTTATAGCTAACATAATAATAAACATCTTCAATTGATGCAATAAGATTAACTTCTCTTTCAGTAAAGTTAGCTATTCCAACATATCCAGCCTCTTTTTCTGCATCACTTAAAACTCCGTCATTGTCAGCATCAAGTTTCCAGCCTGCAAAGTATTTTCCATCGAGAGATGTTGTTGAATCTTTAAGGAATGCACCATACTTAACTGATTCTGCCTCTGCACCATCATATTTTACTGAGTAAACAATGATATCGTTCTTTGTTGACAATTCGATATCTTGTGTCATGTCAAATGTGTATGACAATTCTGTAGAAACAGCTTCTGTATCTAATGTTAAGCTGTCAGCTGATCCATTGTACCAACCACTGAAATCATAGCCAGTTGTTTCAACTGTTACAGTAACTTTTGAGTCTTTCTTTACCCTCATACCGTCTTCATAATCTTTTCCATTTACTTTGTAAGTAATTGCTCCAACATTCTCGTATCCCAAAGTATCGATTTTCAAAGAAAATGTTACAGCACTTGACAAACAAATAGCTGTTACAACAATAGCAACAGGAACGATTAATGCAAGTAAACTAATAGCAATTATTTTTGTTAACTTCTTAGACATATCTTCTCTCCTCCATTTCGTTGATATTATATCACAACGCAAATTTTTTTTCAATACCTTTTCTTTATTTTATTTATATATTTTTCTTTAATTATGACCAATTTTGCGAAAAGTTTCGCACTTTGCTTGCTTAAAGCGACGAAATTTTCTAAATTTTTGTATCAAAACTCAGCATATGCTGTATTTTTCAGCAATATATACATATGCACCTGCAACAAAAAAACTACCTAAAAAGGTAGTCAAATTGTCTGGTGGAGAATATCGGAATCGAACCGATGACCTCCTGCTTGCAAGGCAGGCGCTCTAGCCAGCTGAGCTAATCCCCCAAATGCTTTTTCATAATATCATAAAGCATCCACTTTGTCAACAATTTTTCTACATTTTTATTAATTTTTTTGTAATTTACATATTTCATTGTATTGCAACTCTTTCATTCTTTTTGAATAATTCAATCAAAAAAGCTTTCCTTGCCGAAAAGCTTTTTTGATTTCTATAAATATCCAAGCGGATAAAATTATTATTTGCTAAGTCCAGTTGTAAGTGTTCCGTCGTTTTCAGATTCTGCTGGAGCTTTAACACTTTGAGTAATAACGTTTGTAGAGAATGATCTTTGATCAGATCCTACTTTTACATAACCACCCTTAGTCTTTGCAATATACATAGTCAACATCTCAGCTTGTGAATATTCTTTGCTATCTGATGTCATCTTAACTGCATCGTTTAATGTGTTAACTTCATAAGCATGACCAGCTTCGTCGTATCTGAATGAAACGATGTTCAAGTGAGAAACAATCTTTTCTGCATCATTTTGTTCTGCTGGAAGTAATTCAATATAAATAGGTTTATCCCATGTTTGATTGTTGATCAAAGATGAAACAAATTTAATTCCTTTATTGTCTCCTGAAATATTTCTTGCATCGATATATTTCTTTGAGCTTTCGATATCTCCAGATGCGTCATATTTTACGGCATAAAGATATGAAGATCCTTTTTTATCTGCTTTATTTTCAACTAAATAATACTTAACTCCATTAGTAGTTTCAGCAACTTGCTTTGTAATTTGCTCTGTTGACTTAAGAATTCCAGATTTATACAAATCTCTTTGCTCTGAAGAGTATTCTCCCTCTGTGATAACATCATTAGCCATTGGAGAAACTTGCATTTGTTTTCCAACAAATAGACCCGCTGGACTATAATCTTCCATTAATTTTATTGAGCTAATATTAGTGCTCTCTGAAAGAAGTTTATATTGTTCCTCTTCACTTGCTCCATTTGCACAGTCGCTGTAGATTGTGTAATGCTTTGAAGTCATATTTCCGTCTTCGTCTAATTTACTAAATTCATAAACATCTACAGTTGTTCTATATGTTGTTTCTGAGTTTCTATTGAAAGCAACACTAGGCGTTCCGATAACTGTGATTGTTCCATCCCCTGCATTCTTATTGAATGGGTTAGCTCCTTTTGTGATTTGATTAAGGATAATTGTCTCTGTTTTGCCGGCATTCTCTCTTACGATTTCGATTTCTCTGTTACTTCTTGTGTCAAGAGTTGCAAGCGTTTCAAGCTTAGCTTTATTCTCATCCTTATCAATGTAATTTGCTATGTTATTCTTTTGTTCATTAGTTAACTTATCGGCTGAAGGATAGCTTTGATCAAGTTTCAATCTTGCGAATGTAACTGATGCTCCATCGTTTACACTTTCACAAATATAGAGACAGTCGTTTCTAACTTCATAGTGTAAGAATCTTCCATCCAATAGATTCTCTATTGATTCTTCATGGTCTTTCACAGCAGCAATTGGAGTTGAATAATCTTTACTTTGAGAAATTCCATATCCAATTCCAAAAGCTACACCTGCGAGTATAACGAGTGAAACAACTCCAGCAATAGCTTTTTTCAAAATAGGTTTTACTTTTTTCTTTTTACTGCTAGAATTGTCAGTTGTTCCGTTTGAGCCTGTTGTATCAGTTGTCCCAGTAATATCTTCAACTTTTCCATTAAGGGCTGGAGTTGCACTATTGCTAACAAATGTGTCAACGTTAATAAGGGCTGACTTTTCATCATCTATTGTCTTTGCCATATCGTCAACCAATATAAAGTTAGGTTCCCAATCAACAATTCCATTTGCTGATGCTAAGCTATAAGCTACCGACTCTTTTCTTTTGAGTTTACTCTCTTTTTTTTCTTCTGCAATTTTTTCCTCTTTTATTTTTTGTTCTATAGCTCCTTTGGCTTCTGTTAACTTTGCAGAATCATTCAACAAAACACTAATTGCCTCTCTTGTTTCTTGTGGTAGGTTATTGACGTATCTTTTAATCGTCTTTTCGTTTATAGCCTTCTTTTTCACATCTTCTAAAACTTTGGACATTCTTGGTTTTCTTTGCTGTTTTTTTAATTTTTCATTATATAATTGATACGTAGTAGCATTTATCCATAATTCTAATGCTTCAACACCAACTGTTCTATTTCCTTTTTCAGCTTCCATATTTTGTAAACCCTCCCGTTTATTTTCTCTGTAATTATATACTATTTTTTTTGCACTGTCAATACTGATTTTGCAAGATTTTTAATATTTTTATTAAATATGCCACGTTTTTAGGTCCTATTCTGGCAATTCTTCGTCTAAATATGTAGCCATCATATCTGCCAAATGGAATAACATTGCAACAGGATATTTGTAAAAAGCAGTACTCATCGAGTAGCTTCCGCCTTGAACTCTTGTGTCAAAGCCGCCCATATGCCAGTTGATCGCCATAGCTTCCTCACGAGTTAGTTTGATAAATCCACTTATAATATATACACTCTTTTCTCCATGTCCATATGGCAAAGCGTCGTCAATCTTGTAGAAAGGTTTTTGAACCCACTCGCCATTTTCTTTTACGTTTCTCATTTCCACTGTGTAGTAATTCACTTTACAAACGTCATGGAGCAGTGCAATAAGAGCTACACTTTCTGGAGAAATTCTCTTTTGCCAATTTTCACCATATTCAGACTCAATGAGTTTTCTAAATCTTTTATATACATTAATGGAGTGTTGGCTTAGCCCTCCTTCATAAGCTGAATGCAATTTTGTGCTTGCTGGCGCTGTGAAAAAGTCACTTCTTTCCAGCCAATCAATCAGCTTTTCACTCCCATCTCTTTCCACGTTTTCATAAAAGATATCTAAGAACTCTTCCTTAATTTCATTACAATCCATTTTTCACCTCATATCTATTATAACACAGAATAATTCAAATGTCAAAATATGCTTACATTTCATAAATATATTTAGCCATGGATGAAGAAAGATCGGAAGAAATAACGCTGCTGGCAACGGCAATAGCAATAAACTTAATCAAGGGAAAAACGCCTCAGCAGACTCACGAAGTGAGGGTTATTCTTTCCCAGGTCTTAGCGACATTAAATACTTTATGCGGCTTAAAAAAATAAATTGCATAAAAATTTCAACAAAAAAACAAGGATATCCTTGCTTTGTTTCTCCATGGTTTCTTATTATTTTTCGCTAAACTTTTTATATAGCTCCACTATTTCATCCACGCTAAAACTTTCAGCTCTTCTAGCTAAAACTTTTTTTCCAAAAATCTGTTCCAACTCGCCCCTATTTTTCCCATAGCTTTGAGCGAGGTTATTTAATAAGGTTTTTCTTCTCATATTAAATATATTTTTAACAAAATTATGAAATTCTTTTAAATCTAAATTATATTTATTATATATATCAATTCTCACAACAGCTGAATCAACATTCGGAGCTGGATTAAACATAATTCTTGAAACATTTCTTGTGATGTGAGCTTGCCCGCAAGCAGCGATGCCAATCGAAAGAACACCATAGTCCTTTCCACCCTCTTTTGCTATCATTCTTTCAGCAACTTCTTTTTGAACCATAACTGTTATGGATTTTACTCTCTCACTTTGCCCAATAAATTTAAACAAGATAGGTGTTGTGATGTAATATGGGAGATTCGCAACAATTTTATATTCACCTACAAAGCTCCCCTCAATTTCTCTTAGAGAAACATTCATTATATCTTGAAATCTAAATTCGACATTTTTTAAATCCTTTCCCAAGAGAATTGGCTTTAGATCATTGTCAATTTCGTAGGATATGACGCGTTTTGCATGCTTTGAAATTTCTTCGGTCAAAGTTCCCATCCCTGGGCCAATCTCCAAAACTTCATCATTCTCACAAATTTCTGCGTCAGAAACAATAGCAGATAATAAGTTTTTATCTGTTATAAAATTCTGACCAAATTTTTTCTTTGTTTGAAAATCCTTCATTTTTCTCCTAATCTATCTTAAAGAATTCTTTTGCATTCTTTGTTGTTTGATCTGCCACTTCGGCAACGCTTATGCCCTTAATATTGGCGATATTTTCTGCGACAATAACTACGTTTTTAGGTTCGTTAGTTTGTCCTCTGAAAGGGACTGGCGTCATATATGGACAATCTGTTTCAAGCATTAATCTTTCGAGTGGAACTTCTTTTATCGCCTCGTGCAATTTTTCTGTGTGTGGAAATGTTGAGCATCCTCCGATTGAGAGATAAAAGCCCATATCTAAGAAAATCTTTGCAACTGTGGAATTTTTGTTGAAGCAGTGCATGAGAACACCATACTTACAGTACTGTAAATTGCCCTTCATGATTTCTATCATATCCCCTGTTGCTTCCCTACAATGTATAACAATTGGAAGGTGCAATTCATATGCTAGTTTCATCTGTCTGATAAAAGCTTCTTTTTGTTTCTCTTTGCTAACCTCACTTGTGTAATAATCAAGCCCTATCTCACCTATTCCGACAACGTTTTTATCTTTCGCAAGCTCTCTTATCTCGTCCTCAAACTTTTCGTCAAAGTTTCCAACGTCGTCTGGATGAACTCCGACGCACGCATAGATGTTGTCATATTTTCTCGCAATTTCTAAGGACAATTTTGAGTTTTCTAAATCACTCCCGCAGCAAACTATTCTTTGCACGTTATATTCCTTGGCGTTATTTACAATTTTTTCTACGTCTTCAAATTTTTCGCTATATAAATGAGCGTGAACATCAATAAACATTTTAAACCTCTTACATTTTATTATAACATCTTCACCCATTTTTAGTCAAGTCAAGCTCCTCATTTTTACAAAAAACAGAGCATATACTGAAATATGAATAGAATTTGGTTCTACATGATGATAGCATCCCTGTGCGTGCTGTTAGTGAAAAATCCTTCATCAGTTGTGAGTGAAATGATATCAGCGTCTTCGAAGTCACTTACTTTATGCATAGAATTATGTGGAATCTACGCCATCTGGATGGGCTTTCTAGAGCTTATTGACAAATCCGGACTTGGAGAAAAACTCGCAAAGCTGCTCCGTCCAATTATTAGAAAACTTTTCAAGACAAAAGATCCTGAAGTAGAAAAACTAATCACTCTCAACATTTCCTCAAACATGCTAGGTTTAGGCAATGCGGCAACTCCTTCCGCAATTAAAGCAATTAATAAAATGGACGATGGGACAGGCTATGCGACCGCGGGAATAATCATGCTACTGGTTATCAATGCAAGTTCGTTGCAACTGCTTCCAAGTACGCTTATAAGCCTTCGCTCTTCCGCTGGGAGCACATCTGCTGCCGACATAATTTTGCCCACTCTCATTGCATCTTTCATTACAACAGCCCTCGCTATTATCCTAACTCTTATCTGCAACAAAATCCGCGAGGCGAAGAAGAAATGAGTGTTTTTATTCTTCCAATATTATTTATTTTTGTCTTTGCCTACAGTTACAGAAAGAAGGTCAACACTTATCAGACTTTTATCTCTGGTGCAAAGGGAGCAATTCCGCTTGCGATTGATATTTTTCCATATATCGCAACAATCATGATCGCTGTTTCACTACTGCAACTTAGCGGAGTGACCGCTTTCATCAGCAATCTTCTCTCTCCCGTTTTCGTGATGCTGGGCATCCCGAAAGAACTCTGCGAATTTATCATTCTTCGTCCCTTTACAGGTTCAGGGAGTCTTGCGATTATTAAGGATATAATCAGCACTTATGGCGCTGATTCATATATCACCCGCTCGGCGTGCTGTGTAATGGGATGCTCAGAAACAATTTTCTATGTTGCGACCGTCTACACCTCTCAAACAAAGATTAAAAAACTTCTCTATGCAATTCCAATTGCGCTGTTTGTTTCCCTTGTCGGAGCAATCGTTTCATGTCTTCTCTGCAAAATTATGTAGGTGGCAGCAATGCTGCATACTATCAATGGGCGATATTTGAGAAATAAATATCTTTCGTTCATAACATTTTTGAGATATACACAAGCAGCAGAGCAACTTACTGTCAATGGACGGCACTGAGTGAAAAAACGTAAATCGTTCATAGCATATAGAAAAATAATTTTAGTAAATCACGGAAAATAGGGTTAAATTAAAAAACAAACATCAAAAGTGTTTGTTTCCCTTAAATTTTTAACTCTTCATATTTTAAAGACAATAATTTATCTTCGACTTTGAAGCTCGTGAATGTAGTTTCCGTCCTTGTCATTTGTTATTAGGTTTGGCAACACACTTACTCCATGTTTTCCGCCCTTAACGCCTTCAAATACAACTAAGATATGTTTGCCTTTCCCATTTTCTGTGAAAAACATTCTCTTAGGTTCGATCTTGCATAGCATCATCTCATGGATAAGTTCGCAGCATCTGTCAGCGTCATAGACCACATAAAATCTGCCCCCGAATTTTAGCATGTCGCTCGCAGATTTTACTAAATCTTTGAGCGGAAGATTTTTCTCGTGTCTAGCGATTGCACGGCTCTCGTTTTCATTAAGCTCCGCAGATCCCTCACGCTTATATGGAGGATTTGAAAAGACGACATCGACGCTTCCATTCTCTATATAACTTTTATGATTTTGAACCTTGTCATTATACATAAAAATGTTATTTATATCATTTAGCTTTACACTCTTTGTTGCCATATTGAAAAGATCAGTTTGCATTTCTAATCCAAATATCTTTTTGCAAGGCTGCTTCTTAGTCAGAAGAATTGAGATCACTCCGCTCCCCGCACCGATCTCCACTGCAATTTCACTTTTCTTTAGTTTAACAAAGTTGGCAAGGACGACAGAATCAGAGGTGAAAGTATACAAGTTTTTATTTTGTATAATCCTCAACCCCTCACACTGTAAATCTTCAATTCTCTCGTCTTTTTCTAATTTAACATCCATGTTAGTTCTTTTCAACAGCGTGTTTTTCGATCTTGAGTTTATCCACTTCAAAATCCTTAATTTCAGAAATATTTTCCCTTTCAAGTCTCACGCTAACTTTTTTGTTTAGTAAGTCGTTGTATACAACTTTTCCTCTTCCTTCTGGCGTTTCCACATAGGAGTTCATCTTTGGCATCTGCTTCAAGATTTCCACATAGTTATCATTTTCATAAGCCAAGCAGCAAAGTAGTTTGCCACAGATCCCACTTATCGCCGTTGGGTTGAGAGATAAGTTTTGATTCTTTGCCATTTTTATTGAAACATGTTCACAGTCGCCAAATCCTTGACAGCAGCAACACTCTTTCCCACACATTCCAAGTGCTCCCATTGCTCTAACGGCGTCTCTTGGCCCAATCTGTCTAAGCTCAATTCTGGTCTTATATTTTTCAGCAAGTTTTTTTGCTAAATTTCTAAAATCAACCCTATCTTCAGCAGTAAAGTTTACTGTGATTCTCGAAAGGTCATAGTTTCCCTCAATAGAAATAACTTTCATCTCCAAGCCCATTTCTTTGACAATTTTTCTTATTGCGTCAAGATATCCGCTTGCAATTTTATCATTCTCTTCTGCTTTTTTAACTTCTTCCAGAGTTGCAATTTTAATGACGTTTTTTAATCCTTCTTCAAGTGTCGAGGCGTCAATCGTCTTTTCCTCTTCGACAACTCTTGCGATATCATTGCCCTTTTCGGATTCAACTAAAACGTAGTCACCTTTTTTCATTTTTAACCCATTTGGACTAAAGCTATACGTATTGTTGTTGTGTCTATATTTAACACCAACCACTTCTATCTGCATAAATATTTAACCTCCAACATGTTCATTAGGAAATTGTCTACAACCAGCGTAGTGTTTGTAAAAAATTTCATTTCTTTCATATCTTTTCTTATTAGTTTTTCAATCTCAGTGATGCAGCGCATTGAATATTCGTCTGCGACTTGACTAAGCTCATTCTCAATATATTTTAAACGAACTAAATCCTTATGCTTGGTTTTTATAGCAATCAAATCTTCCATTATCATAGAAAGTATCTCAAAAATGAACTGAATATCATCTTTGTTGTCCATAATTTTTTTACTATAAACAAGCACATCTTTACTAGACTTCAGTTTGCAGATTATACTTGTACTCAGCATAAAGACATCTCCTAAATTTTTCTTTTTTGAAAGTTCAATTGTCTTTCCAAGATATCCATTTCCAAGTGCAAGCGCGATCTCTTTGGTGTCGCGGTCAAGACCAACTAATTCCTTCTCAATTTCGCTCTTATCAAAAGCCCCAATCTCAACTTTGAAGCACCTTGACTTTATTGTGGGCAAAACGTTCTCAATGTTTGATGTCGACAAAAGATAATACATATTGCTGTTTGGCTCTTCCAAAACTTTTAGAAGCTTGTTTTGCGCCTCAGTTGTTGATTTATCAAAATCATCAATGATAAAAATCTTGTTGTCCGCAAATATTGGTTTAACAAAGCTTTCGTCTACAATATAGTTGCTATCTTCAACTAAAAGCTGATTTTTCCTTGGAAAATATTTTACATCAGGATGTTCACTTTCAAACTTTATGCAATTTTCACACTTCCCGCACATCTTTGGACATAATAAAGCTTGGGCAACAAGTCTTGAAAACTCCTTTGCCGTGAAAGAATCATTGGAAATAAAAAGATATGAGTGAGCTTGTCTTCCCTCTCGAATATCTTCTAAGATTTTCTTAAATTCCTCTCTTCCCTGCAAAATATCTTTTATCATAGCTATATTTTAACACATAATTGTCTTTTTGTAAAATGATATTTTTAATATAGAAGAGTTTAAATTAGAAAAGTATAAAATATGATGCGATTGAAATCCCTACGAGATAAATTGCAAACCAAATAAAGTTTAGTTTTTTTGTGAGCTTTATCATAAATTTTATTGAGAAAACGCCTACCAAAAAGGCAAAAATAGAGCCAACTATTAGTCCTGGAACATCAACAGAGAAAGTTCTCGCTTCAAAAATAAGTTCATAAAGCTCTTTGACAAGGGAAAGCAGAATGATTGGGATGCTCATGAGAAAGGAGAACTCTGCTACATCCTCTCTCTCAGCGTCCGAAATTATTCCACCGCAAATTGTTGAACCCGATCTTGAAATTCCTGGAAAAATCGCAAGTCCCTGTGAAATTCCCATGATGATTGCTTGCTTATATGAAATATCAAATCCATCTGTTATTTTCTTTTGATATGGAACGTCTTTCTTTTTCATAAATAATAAGTTTGTCGTGGTCAAAAGGACGGCAGTTAGCATAAAACAGATTGGCAGAAAATTTCCCTCGAAGGATTTGTTGACTATAGGCATCAAAATTAAAACAATGATGCAAGTCGGAATTGTCGCCACAACAAGTTTTTTGCAGTCGTCGCAGAGCGGATGACGAAGATAATACCATATCTTTTTGCGAAATACAACAATAATTGACAGAAGAGTGGCAACATGAAGAATTATGCTGACAAAAAGACTTTCCTCAACTCCAAAAAGTCTACTAAAAAGGACGAGGTGTCCGCTTGATGACACAGGCAAAAACTCAGTCAGTCCTTGAATTAATCCTAAAATAATTACCGCGAAAAATATAGGCATGTCCACTCCAATTATCTACTAATAGTATATTCCTATATTTTTTTGATATTCTTAATACAAGAATCAACTTGCGTGCAAAAAATATTTTTGTCGTTATCTTTGTGGAAAAGTCGCCACAAGTTTTGATTGTTTTATAAATAAAAAAAAGGATTGTTTCCAATCCTCTTTTTTTTAATCTTCTAATTGTTGAATTTTATTTAATAATTCTTCAACTTGATGGCTGATATTTTCAAGCTCTTCTGGAGATGACTCGTCTGCATTGACAGTCTTTTTGCGAAGTTCCTCAATCTCTGAGATCAATCTTTGTCTTTCCATTTCCTTCTTTGATGCATCATCGATTCCTCTGATTGCTTCATTGAGTTCATTGTTTGCATTCTTCTTTGCAAGCTCAGCTTTCTTTTCTTCGGCCTTTATTTTTGAACTAATTTTTTCAATTTGTTCATCCTTTCTTGGTCTTCCTCTGCCACGCTTCTCTTCAGTTTCGCTATTTGCTTTCTTAGCTTTTGCTCTGCTTTTTACTGAAGGGCTATTAACTTTTTTTGTTGAGCCAACAGGTCTTCCTCTGCCACGCTTCTCTTTAGCTTCAGTAGCTTCTTTTCTTGGACGACCTCTGCCACGCTTCTCTTCTTGAGCTTTAGCTTTTGTTGATCCTACTGGACGACCTCTCTTTTTCTTTTCAACAGGCTCAGCTTCAACTTCATCTGTCTCTTCAGGCTCTTCCTCGACAGGAGGTTCTTCTCCCTCCTCAGGTTCTTCTTCGTACTCGTAGGCTGGTCCTTCTTTGTTCTCATCCTCTTTGTCTTCGACAGTTTCGTGTTCGTCTTCAGTTGGGACAGGTGTTTCCTCTACAGCCGGCTCTTCAACCTTCACTTCAACATTTTCTTCAGGGATATCATATTCAACTTCCTTCGCATCGTCAAAACCATATTCTTCAGGTTTAACTTCATCAGTAGCAGCAACTTCTATTTTTACTTCAGGAGTAACCTCATCTTTTACTTTAGGTGCAGTCTCTGTTGCAACAGGTCTTTCTTCGCTAAGATCTGGATAAACAGTTGGCTCATCGAATGAATGTTCTTCTTCAGTTGGCTGAGCTACTGGTGCTACGACAGTTTCTTTAACTGGGGCTGGCTTTGGCTCAGCTTTTTCAGCTGGCTTTTCTTCTCTCTTTACAGGAATTTGTGTTATAACTTTATCAATTTGAACATTTCCGCTCTCAAGTTTTCTTCTAAGAGTTAAGTTTTCATCTTCCAATCTCTTAATTAGCGTTTCTGCTTGAACAAGGTTTTCTTCTGTGCTTTCAGATGTTTGCTTTAAACTTGAAAGTTCTTCTCTCATGTCGCTATCAACATTTTCTTCTGCTTTCTTACAGATTCTTGTATAGAATGTTTGATATTCAGCAAGCATAGCTTTCTCTGCTTGAAGTTTTCCGCTATCAAGCTCAGCATTAAGAGCTTTAATTTCTTCTTCGCAATCATTCTTTTCAACAAGATATCTTCTCTTTTGTTGTTCGAAATCTGCCTCTTCCTTCTCTTGCTTAGCAAGTTCGGCTGTTTGTTGTTTTCTTAAGTAGTTACTCTCAATTCTGCTTGTTGTTTCTTCTTGAGATTGTCTTAATCTATCTATATTTTCCTTAGAAATTTGCATCTTTCTTTGGAAGTCTTTTTGAATATTATCAAAGTTTTTCTTGAGTGATTCTAAAGATGCTTCGATTTGAGAAATCTTTGCAAGAGTCTTGTTCTTGTTATTTAAATATGATTCAGATTCTCTCATAGCTCTGTCAAGGATGTTAGATCCATCAACTCCTGCCTTTTCAAAGTCATATTTTTCATATTCAACCATTTCTCTTCTAGCTCTGTCGAATTCTTCTTTCTCTTTTCTTGCTCTGCTTTCCAAGAATTCTCTAAGAGCTGGGATTCCCTTCTCAATCTCTTCTGGTGAGAATAACAATGTGAAGTCAATAAATTGTGGAAGATCTACACAAGCGTTATCGATAAATCTTTGGAATAAGTGTAAGTTTTGATACAAGTTATCTAGGTTAGAATGTTTTCTTGCTGTCAAGCTCATTTTTGCAATTCCATACATAAGAAGCATGATAAATGGAACAGAAACAGCAACAATCATTAAATATGTATTTAAAACAGTTTCACCAGCTCCGCTGTGAGCAAGCCCAAGTAAGAACATAATTGCTGAGAAAATATATGAGAAAATTCCCAAGTTCTTGATATTTGAATCATATGAGCTAGCTCTAAGTGGCTTGTCAACAATATTTTCAATTGTCATATATTGTGAAGGAGCTTTTTCTCTGTAAAGAATATATTGCTGCCAGTTATATGATAATCTCTTTGGCCCTTTCTTTACAAGGTTTGTAAATTCCTTGATATTTTCTGTGGTCAACTTTTTGTTAACAAATAGCCATTTGTTCAATTTGTCAAGAGCTCTTGTTGCCCTCATCTCATATGCGAACAACGACTTAATTACAAAGAATAAAATAATTGCGGCCTCTATTGAAAGTCCGATAATAAACATTAAATTAAATGATAATGATACTGATAGGCTTGAGAAGAATGATCTAATTCCGCCTTCAATATCTAATAGACTAGATAAACTCATATTTTTTCTCCTTTAATTTCATATTTAGTATATCACAATAAAAAAATAAATACTAATAAAAATTAGTATTTTTTTCTTATTTTTTTAATATTTTTTATTTATTTTATTTAATTAATTTATTTTAATTAATTCCCCATATTTAAGCGATAATAAATAGATTTCGTCTAAATGCAGCATATATGCGTTTTCTATCGCTTTTTTATAAATAAATAGTTGTTTTTTATATTTATTTATTAATATTTTTTCGTTCTTAATATTGGTGAATTTATAATCAATTAAAATATTTTTTCCTCCTATTAAAAACAGGTCGACAATTCCCTGAATCATGATATTTTCATTGCTATCAGTATCCATGACCTCAGAAGCTTTCACTCTCATTGTGAACACCTTTTCTTTGAAGATTTTTTTATCTATAACAAAAGGCTTTAAAAGATTAATGTTCTTAAGTAAAATTCCTGTGTCAACAAGATACAATATATCCTTAGATAAATTGTTTTTAATATCTTCCTGTGAATTAACATTTAAAATATCAAGTTTCTCAAGTGCTGCATGATATGCCGTTCCAACTTCGGCTCTTTCCCCTCCGCCAGAGAATTTTCTTTCACTCTCTTCGAGATTTATACTTGTAACAGACTGCTTATATCTCATCTCTGTTGCATTTTTAAATGGATAACAGAAATCTAGATAATCCTTTATCCTCTTTTCAAATTCAAGATCACTTTTTACGATTTTACCCTCTTCCTTCGCTTCCCCTCTTTTTATCTCAGTGATTTTGTTAAATTCAAATTCTTCCGTGATAAAAGTATCTCTGTCAAAAAGATTCTTGTTTTTTGAAAGCAAAGCTGAAAGAATTAATTTCATGAAGGACTTGTTTTCAAATATATCCTCACTTGTAATCATTTCTTTAACCTTGTCTAGTTTTTCTTCTCCAACAACGTAAAGGTGATTTTTCGCTCTTGTCATTGCGACATATAGTAGCATAATTTCGTCGACGAACTCTCTTCTCGCCTTTTCCTCGTCAATAGCTGTCAGAAGAATGTTCTTAGACTTTTCACCCTCTTCATAATCAAAAGTTGCAAGTGCTAAGCCATAATCATTGCTAATTTTAAATGATGAGCCGCCATTTCGTGCGTCTTTTCGTGTTAAGTCTTTTCCCATTCCCGCTAAAATAACAATAGGATATTCTAATCCCTTGCTGGCGTGGATTGTCGTTATTGTCACTGCGTTAAGCCCACTGTTTGCTCCGCTGATTCTTATATCGTTTGAATTAAGATATTTTAATAAGCTTGGAATGTCATAGTTGTAACTAGAGTTATCGATAATATCAAGAAGCTTGTCAATCTGTGTCTTTATATTAATTCCGTCTTTCTTTTTTAGAAGATAAGCGTTGTAGTTTGACTGCGCAAAAAGCTCTTCCAAAGCACTTCTAATCCCTTTTGCTCTAACATTTAATTTAAATCTCTCAATCTTTGAATTAAATTCGGCGAACTTATCGCTCTCTTTAAATTCTTCATAAAATGCTTTGTTTTTTGCGTCTTTTCTAATTTCATAAAGCTCGTCTAGACTAAGCCCGCCAAGTTTTGACGACAAAAATCCTGCGAGGGACACATCATCTTCATAGTCCACGCACAGTTTAAGCAAGCTTTTAATAACTTCGACCTCTTCGTTCGATGAAATTTCTTTGTCAAGAGAGGAAATAACTGGAATCCCTTGAATTGACAGTTCTTGAATAATTTTATCTGCCACAGCTCCTCTTCCTCGAACTAAAATTGTTATATCAGAATAATTTACTTCCCTGAAAGCACCTTTGCGGGCGTCATAAATCTTAGAAAAAAGAAGATCATTGATTCTTTTTGCAACAATTTCTGCCTCCGCCTTTGAGTTATTTTTCACAATTCTTTCCGCTTTAGTTATGTCATATAGCGCTGGGCTTTCTTCCTCTTCTTTCTCCTCTTGGATGTCAAGAGCGTCAATTCTAACAGCTGGAAGCTCGCCCTTTGGATATCTGTCTTCGTCATCCACTTTGAAAGTTGATGTTGCTTTGTAGTCTATTCCTGTGCTACTTTCCTGCATAATTTTCCCAAAAACTTCGTTTACAAACTTTAAAATTAACGGATCACTTCTAAAATTGCTTGTGAGATAGTAAATTCCCCCTTTTTCTGAAAAATCACGAATATCTTTTTTCATAATTTCAGAAGTAGCATTTCTAAATCCATATATTCCCTGCTTTGGATCTCCAACAGCAAGAAATTTGCATTTTTCTGCAAGCACTTTCATTATCTTTTCTTGAACAGGGTTAGTGTCTTGATATTCATCAATAATAACGTAGTCGAAATTGTTTTGAATCTCAGCTACAACATTGCTATCTTGCAAAAGCTCCATTGAATATTTTTCTAAGTCGTTAAAGTCCAAACAATTTTCAACGCCCTTTATTTTCTCAAGCTCAGAGGAATAAAGATTGTAAAAATCATATATATTTTGGACTAAAATATTCGGCTTCCAGTAGCTTTCATTATCAAACTGAGGATCTCTATATTTTTTAACTAATTTTGCAACTGAGTCTTTGACTGCGGCAAAACCTATTATCTCTTCCTTATTGTTAATTTTTCCAAGAGATAAGTTTCTGATAGCTAAGATATTTTCTTTTAAAGTATTTTCGCTTGTTATTGTTTGAAGCTCGGATATGTAGTTTTTAATGTACTTGTAATTTAAACTATTCTCATCCATTTGACTAAAGATTTTAGCCACTCTTTGCGTGTAACTAAAAACTCTATCCACCAACATTTTATTCATTCTGCTTGTTGCTAGATTATATATCTCATCTTGATGTGATTTATAGTACTCAATTGAGCTCGAAGGATCAGCTAGCACAGAAAAATGCTTTTCAAGCGCAAAAACAACTGACCTAAGCATTGCTTTTTGGCTGTGCAAAGAAAGAAGTAGTTCTTGAAGATCCTCTTTTTCACACGCAAGCTCATAGGCGCTGTCAAAAGCCCTGTTTCTTATCTCCTGACTCTTGTTTTCATCAAGAAGGTAATAGTCACTTGAAATTGCAAGCTTATCAATGTTTCTTTTAACTATCTTTTGCAAAAACGCGTGCATTGTGGAAATATCTGCCGTGAGGACATCATCTATTTGCTCCAGTATCCACTCGTCACTTGGATATTCCATCAGTTTGCTAAGAAGTCTTTCCTTCATCTCGTTTGCTGCATTGTTCGTGAAGGTCACAACGAGCATTCGGCTTACAGGGACGCCCGCTTTGACAAGGTCGGCGATATACTGAATGAGAGTTGTTGTTTTTCCCGTTCCAGCAGATGCGCTGACAATCGCTCTTTCCTTATCGTTCTTGAGGACTTTCGCTTGCTCTTCAGTTGGGAATTTATTCATCTTGATTGTCCTCCTTTAATAAATCTTCCTGCTTTTTGCTTGATATAATTCTATATCCGTCATTTGAGTTATAAAGGCAAATAGATCTATATTTACAAAACTCACATGATTTCTCCGTTGGAGAAGTTTTAATATTTCCCTCCGCCATTTGTCTTAGTGCCTGCGAGCTAATATCAAAAGCATATTTTTCCAAAGTCTGCAAGTTCTTTTCGTCAATGCTGTTGTAGGCAATTCTATCTCCCTTTCTTGTCGCTTTAATAATATTGCTTTCCTTATAGTTTATATCGTTAAATCGTGAGTCTATATCTTTTATGCTCTCTCCGTCCAGAGTTACTCCCTCTAAAATTGGAGTTTCCTTCGTAACGTATCCTGGGTTCGCATTAAAATAGTAAAGCCCAAGAGGAGCTTGTCCCAGCATTTCGCGAAGCGCTTTGCTATAGATAAATAGCTGCACTTTTTTGCCATAGTAGAGCTCTGTGTATAGATTTTTTGAAATATTTCCCGTCTTATAGTCAATGATCCTAAACTTTTCGCCTTCATCACTTCCCACACAGTCAAGCCTGTCCACTTTTCCCTTAAGAGTTATTTCTTTGCCGTCAAGTTCATACTTTTTAACAATGCTCATTTCTTGCCTATATGGAAAGAAGTGAGAGTATTTCGCCTCGCTTACAACTCTCTTGCATAGCTCAATGCAGTCTTTCTTCATTTCTTTTCTAACAATTTCCCTGTCAGGCAAAAATTCTAACTGTTTAAAGTCTAATATCGCATCCAAATTCTTTTCAACGAATTTTCTAATCTCATCGGAAGAAACTTCTTTGAGATTTTCCATGTATTTTTTTACAAATTTTTCTAATATCGCGTGATAGAAAGATCCCTTGTCGTTCTTTTGAATATCTATTGTAAACTTTGGCTTGAGGTTAAGCGCATAGTCAACAAAATGCTTGAATGGGCAATCATAATATTTCTCTATTCTTGAAACGCTGAATGAGTTTTCCTTGAGAAGGGGATTTTTAATTGTTTCCTTGTTTAATGTCAAGTTTTCAAAGTCGCACTGCAAAACATTTTGCAAGCTGCCAACAAAAGACGCTGGCACCTCCCTGTCCTTTAAATCCTCCATTAGCTTTAGCTCCGCGGAGCGTCTGTTTCCGCCAAGTGTGAAGAGATATCTCTCAAAATTTTTGTCAACACCAAAATATGAAATTTGAGAGGTGTAAATAACCTCACTAGCCCCAAAGATTTTCATCAAGCTGTCAACAAACATCGCTTTGTCTGTTGGTTTTCCCTCTTCATCCGAAGTTGCATATGAGACATATAACCTGTTTTTCGCAAGACATAGGTTGCTTAGGAGCTTAAATCTATTTCTCCTATTAATCATCTTAATAGTTGGATTTATCTGTTTGAAAAGCCCTTTGTCGGATATATCTGCGTCGCTCATAAGCCCGTTGTCACTCATTGCGACTGGAAGCTTTCCTCTGTTTGCTCCAAGGACTATTAAATTATCTGTTTCTCCAAAATAGCTATTTGTCATATCTCCTACAAAAACAGCGTCGCAGAAAGCTGGCAAACTTGACAAGTTGCAATTTTGAGTTCCTAGGCTAAATAGCTCTAAGAAATTATTAAACTCGCATTTTTCATCCTTTTCAAGGACGCTTAAAATCTTATCAATAAGTTCTGGCGTCTGCTCCTCAATGCTTCTTTCTTTAAGGAGCCCGTTTTCTTCAAGTTCGGCTAAATATTTTTCAAAGTTATCTTGAACAGTTGCCAAAATTTCTCTTACAACATTCACATAATCACTAGCCACACTGCAGCTGTCTAATTTGCTGACTATATAGTCTGTAAAAGGCATTTTTTCTTTGAGATATGAGTAGAATCCCTTTCTGCCATTTATGTTTCTTTCGTTAACAAATGCAGCAAGTTCTTCCCTGTCTTCAACATTTAAAAGTGGAGAGTCAATTAGATATAACAGATCTTCATTTTGAAAATTCTTCTTTTTTAAGTTAAATATTTTTAACAGTAGGACAACTAAAACACAGCTATTCATGTTAACTTCGCTGTCAAGATAAAAAGGAATTTCTCTTTCAGTGAACGTTCTTTCAATAAGCTTTCCATATCTATTTAAGTCCGAACATCCAATGCTGAAAGATCTGAATCTTTCTCCGCGATAGACTCTGTACTTTATAAGGCTCGCTATGTACTGAACTTCCTCTTTCGCACTCGTCGAGGAGGAGACACTGAGATAATTACTCTTCTCTATGCTTGCAGACTGATTGAATAAATTTTTTACTAAAATCGTTTGATTTTCATTCAAAGAATTTTGAGGAGAGATAACTTCAAGCGAAATATCTTCCTCACTCGCAAGCTTCTTTATCTTCTCAAGAATATCATTTTCATAAACATATTCATTCCCTATAGAAAGAGGCTTTGCAAGACTAATAACAAGCTTTTTAGCTCCACTCATTCCAGCTTTGATTAACTGATAGTTAAGCTCTGTAAAGCTGTCAAACCCAGCAAAAACAAGGACTTTATCCTTAAAACAAGCCTTACTCTTAATGTTATCAATACACTCAACAATTAGGTCTGATGAGTCTTTTTTCTCCCCTCTAATTCGCTGATATTCTCTGTAAATAAGCTGGATGTCTTGCACTTTTTTCTTTAAAATTTCCTTATTTCCGTCGTACAATAGTTCTTCAGGTGAGATCATGCAGCTTTTTATTTGATTGATATTTTTAAGTAATTCATAGCAAAATGTTGGTGTGCTTTTTTTATAAAAAACAAGCTGGTCGCCAAGATTTTGAACTGCTTTTTGAATTAACATAACTCCGTCAAGAATGTTAATTGTTTCGATATTTTCTTTTCCCAAAATCTGCTTTGCAAGCCCGGTGAGGCTGACAATATTTATATTAAAAATCGAGGATAGGCCGAGTGTATCAAAAAGTAAATCCTCCGCCTTTAGAGTAAATCTGTCAGGTACAACAATAAAATATTCAGTATCGACATCTTTCACATCGATATTTTTGAATGTATTTTTTACACTTTCTAAAATTGTACTTCCTGTAATAAGTTCGACTTTCATATTAAAATGATATCACATTTCATAAAAAAAGACAATTAGTTTATTGTCTCTTTATTTCTCACTTTATATTTTGCTAGCTTACTAACTAGATTTTTAACTCTCTCTTCGTGTTCGTGCTGTTTTTCTTTAAGTTTTTTTGTCTTTAAAAAGCTGTTTCTTTGGAGCAATAGATTAATCGTCTTGTCTTTGTTTTCAATTTCGCTCTTCAAAACATCAATTTTATCCTTATAGGTATTTATTTCAATTTCCCTGCTTTCTTCAAAGTCGTTCGCCACTTTTCGCTTAATAAGTTTTACAAGTCCCATGAAGATGCTGAAAAGGTCGTTATCCGTGATATCCCTTTGTTTACTCTTGTAATCTGAAATATTAATGCTATTGTCCATAGTAAATCCTCCGAAAAGATTATTGACAAGTATATTTTTTTTAATCACAGCATATTTTAAAACATGAATAAATATATTTTAAGAAGCAGTTTTGATTGTTTAGTTAAAGTCGAAAACGAGGAAAATTTACTTGATAGTAACTCGCAAATAGTTTTTGATTATCCTCAAAAGGTTTTGATTTATCCTCTTTCATGCAACAAGTTTTCCTTCCCTTTTGCAATAGATTTGACTCAAAATAATGACAGTGAAATCTGCAAGGTTTTTGAGTATAACGGGAATAAACTTTTTTATCTAAACTCCCCTTATTCAATAAAAAACGAAGTTGTCGAGGAAGTGACTTGCCAAGGCAAAAAGTGTGAAATTTCTTTATCTCAAGGAGAAATTTCATTTAAGGTCGACAAGCTTAAAAAAACACTTCCAGTCCTCGGCAGCTATAAATCCTACACAGTTCAAACAAATAACTCTTTCGTCATACTGTTTTTTAATGGAAATGAAGATTCCCTCTATCTCTTCAATGTGAAGGATTACAGCGTAACTCATCTTGAAGGGCAAAAAATCGAACTTATTGACAACAAGATTTTTGTTTCAAAGCAAGCAAACGACATTGTTTCACATCAAATTTATGACACATATGAAATAAAGGACGATAAATTAACAAAGATTGCTGGAAAGTTTAAGGTCGACGCCCTTTCAAGACCTCTTAAAGAGAGTGTTCTTCCTCTAGCTTTCGTGGAAGCCTTGAAACTTGGGGACTATCTTCTAGCTTTGGACTATCTCGGAGAAAATCTTCAGGGTTCTACAACAACTGAGCACCTAAAAAACTATTTTGGAGGGATAAAATCCTTTGTTGCACTCGAACCAAATATTATTGCAATAACAAACAACAAGGAAACAAAAATCTACTGTTTCACCATAAAAGACAATAAAATTGCCGAAATTGAAATTTTACACTAAAAGAATCTTGACAATTACTCAATAAAATGCTATCTTTTAGATAAGAGGTGACTTATGAAAAGTGCTAAAGAAAGAAAATTAGAAAAAGAAAAACAATTACAAAAGCAAAAAGAGACTGATGATATCATTAAAAAACTTACATCTATTAAACTAGCAAACAATGGTTCTAAATATTTAAGAGAAGCTAGTACATCAACTCAAATTAAAGCTATTGAATCTAAATACATCAAAAACAGTGATTTTTCTGACGAATTAAACAGAACTCTTAAGGATTTCAATACTAGAATTGCTAGAGAATGTGTAGCTGTTAACAAGATAATCGCTTGTGAAAGAGAAGAGGAAACTCTTTTGATTGACAGAATTATTGAAAAATTAGGTGCAAGATCACTTAAGAAATCTGCTCAGGAAGAGAATAGCGAAGAATTAGATGCAATGTTTAAAGAATTTCACACAAAGCACATATTAATTGATGCCTTTAAATCTTTGTCAGATATCTTCTACAACTCAATGAACGTGTTTTCTTCTTTTATAACAGGAAACTATTTCAACGATTCTAGATTCGTAAGCCAGTCAAACAAGTTGTATAATCCAGAAAAATTGCAAAGAGATATAACTACTTTGATTGACATCCTATATGACAACTATGCAGAAATGAACTCAGTTGTTCAAAATGGACCAATTTCAAAATATAAGGGAACAGACGCAAAGAGATTCTTTAGAATGTCAAAAGTTTCACTTGATAAAATGACTAAGCTCGTTATGCCAAAGTCAGGCAGCAAGGCCAGCGTAGATGAGATTGGATATGTAGCTGAAGAAGATACTATTTCAGTTAGAAATAAATAAGTTTAAATAAAAAAAAGCAGTACAAGAATGTGCTGCTTTTATTTTTCCCGAAAATAAATGGATATGTCTTATGGATATGCCTTCAATAAAATTTCATTTATACTAATTTTATATAGATGTACCCTTCAATTGAAAAGTATATGTAATGTAGTTTTTCTAATTTATTAAATAATTAACTTACAGGAATAAAGACCGAAAAAAAATTCAACCTGAAATGGTTGAATTTTTTAATTCATTAAATAGTTCTTTTAGTTATCTTACTTCAATCT
>ERZ808286.580-NODE-580-length-23340-cov-3.635044_pt1 | contig 23340 bp, 23 predicted proteins | sample MGYA00521276_ERZ808286 | MGnify/ENA primary metagenome ERZ808286 (study PRJEB31516, sample SAMN03275607) | gut metagenome | biome: mammalia-associated habitat; material: feces | host: Papio cynocephalus | place: Kenya | collected 2012-08-01 ... | reverse complement strand
GTGAACCAGTGGCAGCATTTGAGCTTGTTTTCCTCAAGCCAGTCGGCCACTTCCGCAAGCGATTTGCCTTGCTCCTTGAGCTCGCAGGCGTGATATACGAGCAGGCCCTCGCCGAGGGCTGCGGACAAGCTGTCGACGACTCGGACGGTTCTGGAAGGATATTTTCCCGAAAGTTCGTCGGCAGCCATTTTGGCGGCGTTATACGTCGCGCTCAGTCCGCTTGAAAAAGCAACGCACAAAACGTCGTTGCCGCTTTGCAAGATTCGTTCGAAACTCTCGCGAAAAGCGTCGGCGTTTGCGCACGACGTGCTGATTTTTTCATGGGCGCGGAGTTTGTCGTAAAAAGGTTTGAGGTCGGTTTTCTTACCTTTGACGTAGCTTGGATATTCGCCGTTTTCGGTTATCACCATAAGAGGGACGACCGTCAGGTCGAAGCGTTCGATAAGTTCGTCCGTAAGGTTCGAGGACGAGTCGGTAACGATTTTGTAGTTCATTTTTTACCTCGGTTTTTTTGTTGCAAGTTTATGATATATCGCCAAGGGCAGAAAAATCAACCTACGATGTCGTTTTCGGCTCTATGGCTTTTTTTCGCGCCGTAGAATCGACAAAAATCGAACTCTACTCTCGGTAGAATGGCAAAATTCGGCCGAAAAAGGTTGCTAATAACATATATTTATGTTAAAATTTATTTGCATTTGTTATTTTTGAAAAATGCGTCAGCAAATTTGAGGTTTGAAATGGATAATCAAAACGAGATTTTGAAAAACACAATAGCCAAAAATCTGTCGGCTTATCGAAAAAAGGCGGGGCTTACTCAGTCGCAGCTTGCCGAGCTTCTAAATTACAGCGACAAAGCCGTTTCCAAATGGGAACGCGGCGACGGGGTTCCGGACATTTTCGTTCTCAAAAAGGCGGCGGAAATTTTCGGCGTGAGCGTCGAACGGCTTATTTCCGACGAAAGCGAACAAGTTTTAGAGCAGTCGGAAGAGCAGCCCGCCGAAAAGCAACCATATCTCACCAGAAACAGAAAAATCATCATAAGCGCCATTTCCGTTCTCGCGGTCTGGATGATCGCGACGCTCGTCTTTTCCGCAATGGAAATGAAGGGCATCGAAAAAAACAACTGGCTCGCGTTTATCTACGCCATTCCCGTTTCCATGGTGGTTGCCATTTGCTTTTCGGGCATCTGGGGGCGCGCGGCAGACATCATGTTCACCGTTTCGGGGTTGGTGTGGTCGCTTGCCTTAAGCGCGTTTCTGTCGGTAAAAATTTCCAACAGGTGGTTGATTTTCATCATTATGATCCCCGTTCAGGCAATCATCGTTTTAAGCTGCAATCTCGGCAAAAAGCCGCTTTTCAGAAAAAAACCTAAGCTCGCGGACGAAACCTCGTCTGCCGAGGAAGAAAATACAAATTCAAAAAACAACATGAGAGGAGAGAACTTATGATCACAAACAAAAAAATCGTTTTGACGGGCGCAAACAGCGGTATCGGCTGGGAAGTCCTCAAGCTTTTGGCAAGGGGCGAAGGCAACGTCATTTTCGCCGTTGACAAAAACGTCGATCGCATTTCGGCGTATTCGTCTAAAAACGTCATACCGTTCCAGATGGACGTTTCCACCAAGGAAAACGTCGACGCCATCTTCGACGAAGCTTTGGCGCAAATGGGCGACATCGACATTTTTTACGCCAACGCAGGCTATCCGTATTATGAGGAATTCAATTACGTTGACTGGGATCGCGTCAAAACCATGTTCGACACCAACGTGTTCAGCCCTATCTATTCCTATCAAAAATACGTCCGCTATCTGAACGGTCGTCCGGGCGTTTACGCCATAACGGTTTCTGCAATCGGCAAAATGGCAATGCCGGGCTTTGCGGTTTACACTTCCAGCAAGTTTGCCATGGAAGGTTTCCAGCAGGCAATCAGGCTTGAAAAACCGGACAACGTTCAGCTGACCTGCCTGTATCCGGTGGCGACCGACACGGGATTTTTCAAGGCGGCAAACGAAATCGAATTCAAAAAGCCGTTCCCGGTGCAAAAGCCAACCGTCGTTGCAAGAAAGATGGTGAAGGGCATCGAAAAAGGTAAAAAGACCGTCAGCCCGTGCGCGCTTTGGGGCATCGGCCGCGTGCTTATGACGGTGTTCCCGTTCGTAAAAACCGTGTACTGGAATCTGGAACTTAAAAAATTCAAGGCCTTCAAGGAAGAAGTCGCAAGGCGCAACGCCGAAAACAAATAGCAATTTATCGGAGAAAATTATGTCGGACTACAAACTTCTTTTCACGCCGAAAAATATCGGCAACTGCACGATCAAAAACCGCATAGTCATGAGCCCGATGCTCGTCGGGTTCGGCACCATCGACGGCACTGCCACCGATAAGCTTCTCGATTATTACGAGGAAAGAGCAAAGGGCGGCACCGGCCTTATCATAACCGAAATCACCCGCGTAAACGACAAAACGGGCGCAGGCGCGTTCGCGCAGCTTGCGGCAAGCCACGATTATCATATCCCGGGCCTCAAAAAACTGGCCGACCGTATCCACGCTCACGACGCAAAAGTGTTCGTGCAGCTCCATCACCCGGGACGCCAGAACGTAGGTCTTTTGGTAGGCACCGTTCCTCTCAGCATAAAGATGCAAAAAATCTGGCCGGGTTATACCGATTTTCTATATAAAATCACGCCGACCATCGGCAAAAAGCTTATTGCCAAAAACATCGTTCCGTCTTCCGTGTGCCCGTCCAAGGTCGAGCCGAGCTATTTTGCCGGCGGACACGTCCGCGCGCTCAGAAAAGGCGAAATTCATCAGCTTGTCAATCAGTTTGCAGAGGCCGCTTTGAGAGTCAAAAAAGCGGGTTGCGACGGCGTGGAGCTTCACGCTTCCCACGGCTATCTGCTGCAACAGTTTTTAAGCCCTAACACCAACCGTCGCACCGACGAATACGGCGGCAGTCTGGAAAACAGAATGCGTTTCATTCTGGAAATCATTCAAAAAATCAGAGAGCTTTGCGGCCCTGATTTTCCGCTTATCGTCAGACTTACCGTGGACGAATGTTACGACAAAATCGGACAGCGCGGCAAAGGCTACGGCTTGGACGAAGGCGTCCTCATCGCAAAGAGGCTGGAAGAAGCGGGTATTGACGCAATCGACGTTTCAAGCGCCGCTTACGACACGTTTAACTACTGGTTGGAGCCGACGAGCTTCGAACCGGGCTGGCGCAAATATATGGCTAAGGCCGTAAAAGAAGCCGTAAAAATTCCGGTTATCGCGGCAAACCTCATAAGAAGTGCCGAGCAGGCCGAACGCCAACTCGAAGAAGGCGATCAGGACTTTATTTCCCTCGGCAGACCGCACATTGCCGATCCGCACTGGGCCGAAAAGGTGCAAAGCGGCCGCGAATGCGACGTCAAGAGATGTATTTGCTGTCTGTATTGCATTCAGAGCATGCAGGACAACGCCTACGTCGGCGGCCACGGCAAATGCAGCGTGAACCCGAGAGTGGGGCGCGAAAAGGAAACCGAAAACTACGTCAAGGACGGAAACGGCCGAAAAGTCGTCATAGTCGGCGCGGGCGTTGCGGGGCTTACCGCGGCGGAAGTGCTGGCGTCGAGAGGCTTCGACGTAACCGTTCTCGAAAAAAGCTCCGAGGTCGGCGGACAGTTGCAGCTTGCGAACAAACCGCCTAAAAAGGACAAAATCAGCTGGGCGTTTGTCGATTTGGAACACGCGGCCAAAAAGGCGGGCGCGGAAATTCTGCTTAACACCGAAGCCACGAAAGAGCTTGTCGAAAGCTATAATCCTTATGCAGTCATCGTTGCCACCGGCGGCGTGGCGCTCAGGCCGAGAAGCATCGAAGGCGTAGGGCTAGACAACGTATGCACCGTAACGGAAATCCTTAACGGAAGCGTCAAGCTTTCGGGCAAGAAGGTCGCAGTCATCGGCAGCGGCATGACGGGGCTTGAAACTAGCGAGCTTTTGGTGGAAGAGGGCAACGAAGTTATCATCATCGAAATGGCAAAAGAGGTCGCCCCGGGCACCTGGATGCAGCATAAAGACGACGCACTTCCGAAGCTCAAAGCCGCAGGCGTTGAAATTCACACCTCCGAAAAACTGTTGAAGATCACCGAAAGCGGCATCGTAACCGAAAACGTTGACAGCAAAAAGCAGACGGAGTTCAAGGTGGACAACGTGGTGCTGTCGCTCGGCGTAAGACCTGTGAACGGCCTTGCAAAAGAGCTTGAGGGCGTATGCGACAACCTTATCGTCGTCGGCGACGCCAAAAAAATCGGCCGAATCGCAGACGCAACCGGCGCGGCGTTCGACGCGGCATGGAACCTTAAATAGACAGAATAAACACGAAAAAATGCGGAAGATTTCTTCCGCATTTTTGATTTTTTCATGGCAGTTTATCTGGAAGCTACGGCTTCTTTTTTCCTTGCGACGGAAACGTTGTCGCGTTTGACGTCGTCCAGCGATTTTATAGGGTGCGGCGCGGTTTGGAAGCGATAGTCTTTTCCCTCCGCTTTGATGTGCTTTTCGATGACCTCGTGCGACGGAACCTTTTCAACGTCGGAGATCATGATGCGTTGCATATCGAAGAATTTTGCGTCGGACGGCAATTCGTTTACGTTCACCCAGTCTTCGCCTTTTCCTTGCAGATAGCTTTGCTTAAGCACCTCGCGGATATAGGAAACGTTGTCGCTCTTTTCAAAGGAAATAAGCTCCGGAAACGCCTGATTCGGGATAACTTCCGCGGCTTCTTTTCTTTCGTAGTCCTTCAAAGCCTGCGCCGCAACGTGCAGGTGATTTACCTCGATTTCGTAGTGGCGTCCCCAGATTGATTTGACGTAAGGATCGGTTTCATCCATAAATAACGAATAATAAAGGTAGCATTCGGTGTATTCATGCATCAGCCAGCATTCAAGCCAGGACGTTGTCGGATCCATCAGACTTTCGTATTGCGTAACGTGCTGTTCCTCGATCATGGCGATTTCGGCGTAAAGTTTTCGGCCGAGGTCGCTGGTGTAGAAGCCTGCCTGATTCATATAGTAGTTCATGGTTTGCTGTTCGGCGGCCACGATGATGGAGGAGTCGAGCCTCGTCAGCGGGTTTGCCGAGCCGTAATCGGTTTTTCTTTTTACGTCGTCCCACGGGAAGCGATGCTCCGCAATCGTAGGCCTGCCCGGCATGATTTCGGTGAGTCCGCCCACCAGCTTTTTGGCTTCGATGCCGTGCTCCAGGTTTAGAAGATCGGCGTAACGATAGAGGTGGTCGAAGTCCTCCAGAAGCGCAAAGTCCAAGGCTTGCTTGACGTAAGGGTTGGCTTCTCGGCGCGCGAAAATGGCGGTAAGTTCGACGGCAAGTTGTTCGTAGCCGATGGTGGTTTCCAAAACGGTTTCGCTTATAGGTTTTAGGCAGGAAATGCGTTTTTGCTGTTGCTGTTCGCTCTTTCTGACTTCGGCGATTTTGCGGCGAATGTCGCCATCGGCGCAATGGCGCGCGAAATTATGCAAAAACCACTGGGCTTCGAATTCCGCGCCGTTTGCGAGAATGATTCTGATTTTCGTAAAAGGCGTCGTTTCGTGCTTGTTATAGGCTTTGGGATACATGTCGGACAGGCTGAAATAGGTGCCGTCGGACGAAATAGGTTGTTCCGCGAACGGATTTTTTTTGTTGTTCATAAACTCTCCTTTATTTTGATTTTACTATAGTATGTCCCGTAAAAAATTTTTCAAACCGTTGCAAAACGCGGCAGGGTTTGTTATAATTGAATTATAAAGGAAAAGGTGGTGTCGTTATGGGAGGAATTTTAGCTGTCGCCGCGGGGCAAATAACCGCGGAAACGATCGTGTTTATCGCGCTTGCGGCGCTGTTTGTAGTGATGACGTTCGTCGGGATTTTTGCCATGAAGTCCGACAAGGAGAAGGCAAAGAAGGGCAAATGGCGCACGAAAGAGGCCACTTTGTTTCTCATTGCGTTTTTTATGGGCGGAGTGGGGACCACGATCGGCATGCAGAAATATCGCCACAAAACAAATCACCTGTATTTCAGATACGGCTTGCCCGCCCTCGCCGTTTTGAACGTGCTGACGCTGGTTGCGGCGGCGGTGCTTGCATTCAGATAAATTCAAAATCGCCTGTTTAAGGCGATTTTTTTGTTTTTTTCTCGGCCGCAGGCCCGAAACCGCCCTTTGAACGGGGGCGGTTTTTTATATGGTTGACAAAAGAAGCCGTATGTAGTAAAATGTAAAAGATTGCACGTTATATTTTTGTTATACAATAAATATAAAGCAATCAAATAACTTTTTTTTCCGCAGGCCCTCGGGCTTTTTAGAGGAATTTTTATGGATGAAAACAAAAAATACTTAGGCAAAAAAGAGATATGGCTCTATTCCGTCGCGGCGCTCGGCCAAGGCATGATGTACGCCATAATGTCGGGATATATCACCGACTTCTATCTGCAGGTTTTGCAATTGCCGCTCGTGTTCGTGCTGATTCTGACGTTCGTGTCCAGGTTCTGGGATGCAGTCAACGATCCTATCGTCGGCAGCATCGTCGATCGTCACACCACCAGATGGGGCAAATTCAAACCGTACGTTGCGTTCTCGGCCATTCCGATTTCCGTGCTGACGTTTCTGATGTTCTACGATTGGGGCCTTTCCCAAACGCAGGCCATGATTTATGCGGCGGTTACTTACGTTTTGTGGGATATGGCCTACACCGTCGGCGACGTTCCGTTCTGGAGCCTGCCTAACGTTATGACGCCGAATCCTGACGAAAGAGGCCAGCTTTTCAGCCTGTCCAGAACGATAAACAGCATCGGTTCGGCAATTCCGACGGTTCTTTTCGGGATACTGTTCGTGTTTGCCGGCAAGCTCGGCATCAAGAGCGACGGCACCAAATACGCTATCATCGTTACGTTCGTTTCGGTTGTCGGCTTGTCGCTTTATATGATAAGCTGCTTTGTCGTTAAGGAAAGAGTGATCATTCCGAATGCGCCGAAGGAGAAAAAGGATCCTAACGAACCGAGCGTTCTCAAGCGTCTGTTGCAATGCAGGCCGCTGATGCTCGTGGTTACGATGGGCATACTGGCAAGCGGCAGATATCTCATGGGCGCGGCTTCGGTGCACGTTGCAAGGTATGCGTTTTTCGTCGGAAAAATCACCGAAGGCATGATGGCGGATCAAATTTCGGCCGAAGTAAGCAAGAGTATCGGCACCGTCAACACCATTCTGACAGGTTGCTCGGCAGTCGGTATGTTCGGCACTATGCTGGTTCTCCCGATTCTTTACAAAAAATACGATTATAAAAAAATTGTTGTAATCGCTTGCTTTGCCGGCTTTTTGGCGAGCATATTAACGACGGTTTTCGGCGCAATAAGCATTGCGAAGGATATCGGCTGGATGTTCTTTATTTGCATTCCGTTCCTCGTCATTCAATGCGTGCCGCTGGGCGTTCTGAACGTAACCTCTTACGCAATGGTGGGCGACTGTCTGGACTATCTCGAATGGAAAACCGGCTACCGCGACAACGCTTTGGGCAGCGCGTGCCAGACCTTCGTCAACAAGCTTTCCAACGCGCTCGCAACGGGCTTCGTCATTATCATGTACATCATCATCGGCCTCGATCCGACGGATACGATGGCAAACGGCGCAGTGAAACTGGTCACCGATTTGTCGCATATTCAAAGGGTAGGCATGTTCTCGTTGGTGTCCATAGTTCCGGGACTTTCCATGCTCGTTTGCGCGATACCTGTGTTCTTCTACGACATTTCCGGCGAAAAGAAAAAGCGCATAACCGCCGAACTTGCCCAGATGCGTCAGGCAAAAGGCATAACAATCGAATAAATACCCCCAAAAAAGGAAATAACTATGAGCAAAAAAAACAAGGAAAAAGTGGTTTTGGACACTCATTATACTTCCGGTGAGGAGATTTTCAACAACAAATACGTCCCCGTGAATCACGGCAAAAGGCCTCATCTGTGGCTGGGCTTTGCCAAGGCCGTGGCAAGGATTTTCGTGAGGAAACCCGAAGTGGTCTGGAAAACGGAAATTCCGTCGGAGCCGTGCCTGTTCGTGTGCAATCACACCAAAATCTACGCGCCGGTTGCCATTCTGCTTTACTACAAAAACGTGAGGCTCTGGGCCAATTTCTACTTTATGTACTTAAAGGATTGCTGGAATCATATGATGAAAAAGGTCCTTAAGGACCGCAATCCTATTCTGAAGGGCGTTGCCGCGCTTATTATGCCGCTTGTGGTGTGGACGTTCAAGAGCATCGAGGCCATTCCTGTGTTCCACGACACCCGCGTCAAATACACCTTCACCGAATTTGTGGACACCTTAAATGCCGGCAAGTGCAGCATGGTTTTCCCTGAAAGGACGGAAAATCAGGTGTCCAAATACGTCTACGAGTTCAACAGAGGCTTCACCTTCGTGGCTCAGACCTACTTCAAACAAACGGGCAAGCTTTTGAAATTCTATCCCGTTTATTGCTGTCAGAGCCTCAAAAAATTCGTTGTCGGCGAACCTATAACCTACAACCCTGACGAGCCTATGCGCGCGCAGAGTGTGAAGATTGCGGAATATCTCCAAAACGAAGTTACCGCAATCGCCGACAGCCTCGGCGAACACGACATTGTTTTGTATGGATAAAGAAAAGAAAAAACTGAAAAGTCTGAAACTCACCGAAAGCGTGGATTTCTCCGATCTCGCAGGCAGCGAAGAAACCGTCGAAGATTTGGAGAAAATGGCCCCCAAAAAGCAAAATTTGGGGGTTAAAATTGCGTTTTTGGCGTTTAACGTGCTGATTGTGGTGTTTATCCTTTTGGCCGAGAAACACAATTCGGGCAGCATTCCGAACCTTAAAGAAACCATTCTGGACGCCAGATACGGCTGGCAGTACGCGGTTGCCGCATGCCTGCTGTTTGTGGTTATGGTCGGCGCAGAAGCGCTGTGCTACGTTTTGATGATGCGTGTTTCGGGGCAGGGCTTCAGACCGTGGCTGGCGGTGAAAACCACGATTATAGGCAAGTATTACGACAACATAACTCCGTTCAGCATGGGCGGACAACCGTTTCAGATGTACTACATGGCAAAGTCGGGCGTAAGCACGTCAACCGCTTGTTCGATGCCGGTCATCCACCACGTCGTCAAGCTTCTCGTTTCCAACGTTGCCATAGTCGCTTGCTATATTTTCACGTCAACCAACACGGCAGGCGGCATCAAAATAGCGGCCTACGTCGGCGTGCTTTTCAATTTGTCGATGCCGGCGATAGTTGCGCTCTTCATAATCAAAAAATCTTGGGCCTTGGCAATCACCAAATGGGTGGTGAAAGTCGGACATAAATTGCACATCGTCAAGGACTACGACGCCACTTTGGACAAAATCTTGAGGTTGGTGGACGAGTTCATCGGCACGCTTCGCTTCTTGTTCAAGCATATCGGCCTCAGCCTGATCATTGCTGTTTTGACGCTTACGGAGGTTCTTGCCTTGGTGGCAGTTCCGTACTTCGTCATAAGGGCGTTCGGCGTTGAGTGCGATATGTGGCAGACAATCGTCAAAGGTATGTACGCAATGAACGCCGCGTCCTATATTCCTACTCCGGGTTCCGCCGGCGGCGCAGAAGCGTATTTCTACGGCATATTCGGCGACGAACTCGGAAGCGGCAACTTTTTCTGGGCAGTTATGTTTTGGCGCGCGATAACCTATTACGTCTATATCGTCATCGGCACCGCCATAAATTTCGGCATGGTCATATACAGCAGCATCAAAACCAGAAACTACAACAACAACCTAAAACAGCGTCTTGCCGCGCTTCAGTCGAAATTAAACCTTGCCAAAAAGGCTTCGGAGGACGAGGAAGGCGACGTTTCCGTCGCACCGACGGGCGGACCTGACGAACAGGTAGAAGAGGAAAACGCAATCACGGAGGATAAAGAATATGGTGAACATTGAAAGGATCAATTTCTTGGCAAAAAAACAAAAAACCGAAGGCCTCACCGAAGAGGAAAAGGCCGAACAGGCAAAGCTCAGGCGCGAATACGTTGACAGCGTAAAAGCCGACCTTGCCGCCCAGCTCGACAAAACCCTCATCATCGATCCGGTTACCGGCGAAGAGAAGTGGGTAAGGGACATGAAAAAGAACAAATAACCGTTTTATCGAAGCCTTCCGCCCGGCGGGAGGTTTTTTGGTATAAAAACCGCCGCATTGCATATCATAACGGTATGACTGAAGATTATATCGGAAAAGCAAACGAAGCGGCGGAAAAACTTTTCAGTGAAGGCCGCATTTCGGAAAAAGACAAAGAGAGGATAGCATCTGCCGCGGCGGCGGACTTGGCCCACGAGGCCGCAGAGCGCGACCGCGACTACACCTGCGCCGACGCGTCGAAAGACGTCAGATCTGCGCTGGACGGCTTTTTGAAAGCGGCAAAGAACAGCGCCCAAAGGCTGAAGGCCGTCATAACGGACAGCGCCAGCGCGTTTGTCAAAAGCTACAGCTTCAATCTTTCGGACGGCACGGTTTTGTACAGCAGAAAAATCCAAGTCCGGCCGTGGGAGAAGTACGGCTCAAAAACCGTGAAGCTTAAAGGCACGGCCGAAAAGGCGCCGTTCGAGGCGGAATTCGTCATTTCCGAGATCGAGCAAACGGGTTTTCCCGAAAACCTCCCGAGTTCGGCGATGCCGTACGTGGCGGTGGCGCTTGAGGAAAAATTTTCGGGAGTCATAAAGGTTTGCAGGCCGGGGCTGTCGTTGAAAATCAAAATAGAATAAACGCAACAAAAAAAACGCAATTTTCATTGCGTTTTTTGTTTTTTGGCTATTTATTCCACAACGCCGCGACGGGCGGCAAGATCGGCGGAAATTTGTTTTTTCTTGTCGCCGACGAGATCGTAGAAGAAGATAGGGATTGCGGCAAGCGCGCTGGTGATACCCGGAATGACCGTGTAGGAGAAGAACACTCCTTTCTTGACGCTGTCGGAAAATTCCGTCATATTCGCCTGATATCCCGTGAAATCCGCAAACACCCATGCAAGGCATACCGCCGCGCCGAGCGCCAAGGTAACCTTGATGCAAAGGCTGAGTACGGCGTAGGCAACGCCTTCGGTTCTTTTGCCCGTTTTCCACTCGTAGTAGTCGACGGAGTCGGCCACCATGATCATCGGCATAATGTTCACGGCGCCGAACTGGAGCCCCATCAAAAACAGCGTTGCGATGAGGGCGATGAGGTTGAAGTTGGTCCAGACGGCAACGAAATACGCAAGCACCGAGCTTACGCCGCCGTAAATGCTCATTGCGATGAACACTTTTTTCTCGTCGAATTTTTTGATGAGGATCGGGGTAACCGCCATAGATATGACCGTGCCGACCGCCGTGGAAATGCCGAGAATTATAATTTTGTTTGCGCCGCCGAGAATTGCGTTTGCCGTTTGCGCCTGAATGGCCATTGCGCCCTGACGGGCAAAGCCCAGAAAATAGCTTGCGACCACCAGAAGCAGATATTTGTTGTTTTTGATGATGCCGAACATATCCTTAAGGCTGACGCGCTCGGCTTCGTACGGCACGCGTTCCTTGTTGAAGAAGAAAATGCCCAAAAACATCAAGCTTCCCAGAACGCTGATGACGATTGCGCACCAAAGGTATTCGGTTGTGGAAATGGTGCCTTCAATTCCCGCGCCGCCGGGCACGCACAGGCACACCGCCGGAACCACGACGTACGGCGCCGCCTGACCGATAGATTTGAGAGTGCCCGAAAAACCGATAAGATTGTTTCTTTCCGTCGGATTCGGGGTGATGACCGCCGACATACCTTGCGACGGCACGTCGCCCAAAGTCATTGCGACCGACCACAAAGTGGTGGTGACGAATATGTAGGCGTAAAGAGCAAACCCCGTGAGGTTGACTTTGCAGAAAATGAGAACCGTCAGAATGGACAAAGGAATGGTGGAAATGACGATAAACGGTTTAAGTTTGCCGTGTTTTCCGCCTTTTTTGCTGTCGATAAGGTTGCCGATAAGCGGATCGAAAACGGCGCTGACGAGTTTTGCGGCCAGAATGATAAAGGTTACGATAACCATTTTGGACGCATCGATCATGCCCGAGCCGCTGTAGAACTCTACCTGATAACTGTTGATGTAGAAAATGATTGCCTGCAGGCCGAACAGCCCCAAAGAGTAAAAAATAAGTTCCTTAACGGTAAGGTACTTTTTGTTTTGCAAATTTTCTTCCATAAGTCTCCTCCCCAAGTTGCATATAATATATTCATTGTAACAGACGGGAGGCTCCAAAGTCAATATAAAATTTCAAAATATACGGTAACGGGCGAAACTATAATTGACTTTGATTTGAAATGTGTGCTAAAATATAGAAAAAGGAGACGATATGAAAGCAATAGTTGCGGTAGACAAAAAATGGGGAATCGGCAAAAACAACGGTTTATTGTTTCAAATTGCAGAGGATATGCGCTTTTTCAGGCAACAAACCCTCGGGAAAACCGTCGTTATGGGCAGAAAAACGCTGGAATCTTTCCCAAACGGAAAGCCGCTTAAAAACCGCAAAAACGTCGTTCTCGGAAATCCGAAAAATCTTGAGGGCATAGTTTCTGTGAAAAATTTTGAGGAGCTTAAAACCGCGCTTTCGGAAGAAAACCTGCTCGACGTGTACGTCATCGGCGGCGGAAGCGTCTATAAGCTTCTGCTTCCGTATTGCGACAGCGTTCTGGTAACCAAGGTCGAAGCCGACGGCGACGCGGAAGTGTTTTTCCCAAATCTCGACAAAGACGAAAACTTCTTCGTTTCCTCCGACAGCGGCGACGTGGCCACGGAAAGCGGCTACACGATCAGGTTCGTCACCTACCAAAACAAAAATCCGAAGACCTGGGGTTGAAAGTGAGCATATTTTACGACAAAAATTTAAGTCTGTCCGTGACTGCCGCAAGCGGCGTCGAGGCGGTAACGAAAAGAGAGCTTCAGGACTTGGGCTACGTTCCTTCCGCGGCGGTGAACGGCCGAATTTGCTTTTCGGGCGATTTTTCGGACGTGGCGAAGTGCAACGTCAATCTGCGTACCGCAGACAGAGTGTACGTAAATCTCGGGACGTTTTCCGCCACCACTTTCGACGAACTTTTCGACTGCGTCAAAACGATAGCTTGGGAAAACGTCGTCGAACCCCACGGGAAAATAACCGTCAACGCAAAAAGCGCGGCGTCAAAACTCTTCGCGTTGTCCGCAATTCAGAGCATAACCAAAAAAGCCGTTTGCGAAAGGCTTAAGCAAAAAGGCTTTTCTTCGATTTCGGAAACGGGCGCGGACTACAGAATAAATATGAATTTTTTCAGGGACGTTTGCACGGTCAGTCTGGACACCAGCGGCATAGGGCTTCACAAGCGCGGCTACCGAATGGAAACGGGCGAGGCGCCGATAAGGGAAACCTTGGCCGCGGCGATATTGATGCTGAGCTACTGGAACAAAAACCGCGTGCTGGTCGATCCGTTTACGGGCAGCGGCACCATACCTATCGAAGCCGCCCTCATTGCCACCGACACGGCTCCTGGGCTGAAAAGGGAATTTCTTTTCGACACGTGGCCGAATGCGCCGAAGGTGCTTTCTGAGGCAAAAGAAGAGGCGCAGGCAAAGGTCAAAGACGAAACCGACCTCAGAATCAGCGGTTTCGACATCGACGGCAAGGCCCTGAAGCTCGCCGTCAGACACGCCAAGCTTGCCGGCGTGGACAAATACGTGCATTTTCAAACCGAAGACATGCGAAACGTTTCCTCGAGGTTTTCGCACGGAGTTATGGTGGCAAATCCGCCGTACGGCGAACGACTTATGACGGAAAACGAAGTCGCGGCGTTATATAAGGATTTCGGAAAGCTGTTCTTTTCGCTGGACGAATGGAGCCTTTACGCCATAACCGCATACGGAAATTTCGAAAGAGCCTTCGGAAAGCGCGCGGACAAAACGCGCAAACTCTATAACGGCGGACTGGAATGCAGGTTGTTCGAATACTTTGGCGCGCCGCCGAAAAAAATCGTCAGGGAGGATAGAGAATAAATGGACGAAAAAGAAAAACAACGCCTCATCGCCAAGCTGAAACGCGGCGAAAACGGCGACACCGCCCGCGACGACGACGATTTATACAAATCGGAATCGCTGATGAAAAAAGCGGACAAATTCAAAAGCAACTACAAGGATTATTACGACGACGTCAAGCTTCACATAAAGGAAGACTGGTGAAAAACGATAAAAAAAGCGGAAGATGCCTTCCGCTTTTTCTTTTTTATTTTACCTATTTCAGATCTTTTTTGTTGATCATAAATATGCCGAGGTCGGCGAAAAGCCCCACGTTAAACACGCCCGTCAAAAGATACAGCCACCATTCTTTTGAGGAAGGGCCGATGCCCGCGGCAACCGTGGACTGCGCGGTGGTGAGCAGATAAGGACTGATTTTGGCAAGCCATTCGGTGCTTTCCTTCAAAGAACCGAGGGATAAGAGCGAACCCAGCCCCGACACGACGAGATCGACGACCACCAGACAGAATATCAGCGTTCCGCCCGTCCCGCGAATGAAGGTTGCGACGAACATATAGCATTGCGCAAGCGCCGTCGTAAGCAAGCCGTTCATCAGCCACGCGCGCAGGAAATACCATATTTCCACCGCGCCGTCGCCGCCGTACTTCCCGAAGCACATAAGCCCCAGAAGAAGCTTGAACACCATCATCAGCAGTATGGTGCCGAAAATCGCCGCCGAAATCACGATGCTTTTGGAAAGATAAAGCTGCGTGCGGCTTGCGCCCGAGGACACGGCGTTTCTCAACGCTCCGTTCTGGAATTCGGAAGCGAACATCAGCGCCACCCATATCGCAAGGTAAATGGTGAGGTCAACGCTCAGCGTAACGTCTTTTGCCGTCGAAATGCCGAAGCTGTCTCCGAGGAAAATTTTGACTCCGTCCGAATCTTCTCCGACGGGTATTTTCATCGTAACCACGGTCAGAAGAGTCGCCACGGCGAGGATTATAAGGCAAACCTTAAAGGTTTTTTGGCGGTATAGTTTGTAAAAGTCGGCACGTAACAAATTTTTCATTTTTCGCCTCCTTCCATAAGCTTCAGGAAATAGCTTTCCGGATCGTCCTCCGTAAGCGACAGCTCCGTCGGAATGACGTTGTTGTCCACCAGCGATTTCATCACAAACGGAACGTTATCGGTGAAATCGTAAAGATAAACGTAGCCGTTTGTCATTTTGTAGTTTTTGGTGCCAAGCACGTTTTCGAGCACGCGTATCACGCCCAAGCTGTCGGCGCAGCCGATTTTGACGGCTTTGGTCAGGCGAGTCTGAAGCTGCGAAACGGTGAACTGATCCACCATTTTTCCGTTTGCGATGACGCCGTAAACCCCGGCAAGCTTGGTCAGCTCGCCTAAAATGTGGCTGCTTATAAATATGGTCACGCCTCTGCGGTTAAGCTCGAGCAAAAGATCCCTTATTTCCACGATTCCCGCAGGGTCCAATCCGTTTATCGGTTCGTCGAGCATCAGAAGCTTCGGTTCGCCGATGAGAGCCACTGCGATGCCGAGACGCTGTTTCATGCCGAGAGAGAAGTTCTTGACTTTTTTAGGATCCTTCGGATCGAGGCCGACTTTTACGAGCGCGTCTTCGGAAAGCTCTTTCGGCTCTAAGCCTAGCTGTAGCCTTCTTATTTCCATGTTTTCGAGAGCGGTCATATTGCCGTAGTAAGACGGCGATTCAATAAGGCATCCCATGTTCCTTCTGGCGTCCGCAAGTTCCTTTTTGCCGCTGCTTCCGAAAATCGAAATTTCGCCGGAATCGGGTGCGGCGAGGCCGCCGATAAGACGCATGACGGTGGTTTTGCCCGCGCCGTTTTTGCCGATGAAGCCGTAAATTTCACCTTCTTTTATGGCGAGGCTGACGTTTTTGACGACGGCCTTGTCCTTATAAACCTTGGTGAGGTTCGAGGCTTGTATCGCGTATTTTGCCATTTTTACGTTACCTCCTATTTATGAGCTTTCAGCTCCAGAGACTGTTTCGTTTGTTGCCGTGCTTACATTCGTCGAAAACGATTGCGAGCGCCACCGAAAGAAGCGCCATTTTCGGATCCTGAACGTCCAGCACGTAAGCGTCCCTTATGGCCAGCACTTTTTTGTCGGTCTGGGCGACGACGGTTCCGTCCTCGGAAAGCAGACGATAGCTGTAGGCGAAAAGGCTGCCGTCGATGGAAAGGTTGCCGAATTCGACGGTCCGGATATCGAATTTTGGCTTGATCAGGCTGAATTTGGCGTTGACTTTCGCAATCACGTCGCCGGCCGGAGTTTCGACGTCATAGTGCGCAAAGAAATGCCAAAGCTTGTGTCTGACGATCAGAAGATCGTTTCCGCCAACGTCTTTTATCGCAAAGCGTTTCGGAATTTTGACGAGCGATCCCTTAACTTCCAGAACTCTGTTTCCGGAAACGTCGGTGATAAAGAAGCTGTCGCGAATGGCGAGCATTCGTTGTTTTATGACAAATTGCATGCGGTATCCTCCTTGTTCGTTAGCTACATTATATCAAACTCTGCAAAATATTGCAACTACAATTTTATTTTGCCTTATTTCCTGCCTGCAATTTCAATCGGTTGACGGAGCGACGAAAAATATATATAATATTTTCCGTAAAACGAGCGAAAGCTCAAAATTTTTCGGAGGACAAAATATGTTAACAAGTATCGTCGGTATCAACTGGGGCGACGAAGGCAAAGGCCGCATGGTCGATTTGCTCAGCTCGGATTATGACGTCGTCTGCAGGTATCAGGGCGGCAACAACGCCGGCCACACCGTGGTCAACCACCTTGGGAAATTCGTTTTGAATTTATTGCCTAGCGGCATACTTCGTCCGGAGGTCGTCAACGTTATGGGCAACGGCATGGTCATAGACCTCGAGCACCTCTCCAAAGAGGTCGGCAGGCTCAGGGCGGCGGGCGTCGGCATCACTCCCGACAACCTGAAAATCAGCGAAAGAGCCGTCATCTGCATGCCTTATCACGTTTTGCAGGACTGCTTGGAGGAAGATCGTCTGGGCGACGCCAAATACGGCAGCACCAAACGCGGCATAGCTCCGGTTTACGGCGACAAATACTTGAAAAAAGTCATCAGAATGGGCGATTTGAGGTATCCTGAATTTCTGGAAAGAAGGGTTAAAGAAATCGTTGACTGGAAAAACCTCTTCATCAGAGACGCCTACAAGGCCGACGCCGTCAGCGCGGACGAAATGATTGCATGGCTCAAAAAATTCGGCGGCGAATTTCTGGACTACGTCTGCGACGTGGGCAGCTATCTGAACGACGCCGCAAAGGCCGGCAAAAACATCATGTTCGAAGCGCAGCTTGGCGCGCTCAGGGACATCGACTTCGGCATCAATCCGTACACCTCCAGCTCCAACACCGTTGCGGCATACGCACCTGTCGGCGCAGGCGTTCCGAATTTGAAGCTCGACAAAGTCGTGGGCATCATGAAGGCTTACAGCAGCTGCGTGGGCGAAGGTCCGTACACGGTCGAAGCTTTCGGCGAATTTGCGCACGAACTCAGGGAAGCGGGCGGCGAAAACGGCGCGGCAACCGGCAGACCAAGAAGAGTCGGCGGCTTCGACGTCGTTGCTTCCAGATACGGTTGCAGAATGCAGGGCGCCGACGAAATCGCTTTGACGAAACTGGACGTTCTGTCCGTGTTTGACGAAATTCCTGTCTGTGTCGCCTACGACGTAAACGGCAAGCTGGTTTCCGAGTTCCCGTTCGGCGAAGACCTTACCGTCGCAAAACCTGTTTTCGAATATCTTAAGGGTTGGAAATCCGACATTTCCTCCGTCAGAAAATTTGAGGATCTTCCGAAAGAAGCGCAGGACTACGTTACTTTCATCGAAAAGACCGTCGGCTGCAACATAAAATACGTATCCGTCGGCGCGGAAAGAGACGCATACATCGAAAAATAACGAACCAAATAAAGTGGGCGACACCGTTTCGGTGTCGCTTTTTCGTGGTCTAATCGCGCTTGCCGGCGAATAAATTATGCGGGAGGTGCTTATGCAAATAAGATTCAGAAAAATTCAGGCGGCAGGAAACGACTACGTTTATATATCAAATTTCGACAGACGAATTCTCAACAAATCGGAGCTTGCAAAAATTTTGTCGGACAGACATTTCGGAGTGGGCGGCGACGGAGTGGTTTTTGTCGAGGACAGCCGGGCCTCAGACGGCAAAATGGTTATGTTCAACGCCGACGGAACCGAGGGAAACATGTGCGGGAACGCCATACGCGCGGTGGCCAAAATTTTGTCGGAAAACGGCCGAATAACGGGCGATTTGGCCGTTATAGACACAAAAAGCGGCCCTAAAGAGGTTCATATATTGAAGCGCGATCCGTTCGTTGCAAAAGTAAGTATGGGAGCTGTAAGTTTTTCGGGAGCGGATCTTCCGGTAAACTTTAAGGGCGATTGCACGGAAATTCCGTTTACCAAAAACGGCAGAAAACGCATTTTCTCGGCGGTTTCGACGGGCAATTTCCATGCGGTTACCGCCGTCAATTCGGTGGCCGACCATGACCTTTCGAAAATGAAAAAAGCTATCTTTTCGAGCGGCTTTTTCACTGATGACGTAAACGTCGAAGTTTGCGAGATATTGTCCGAATCGGCAGTTAAAGTGCGCGTTTTCGAGCGTGGAACAGGCGAAACGCTCGCTTGCGGCACGGGCGCCACTGCGGCCGTCGCCGCACTTAAGCGCCGAAATCTGCTTTTTTCGAAAACCGTCGACGTCTATATGAAGGGCGGCAAATTGCAGGTGGAAGAAGACGGCGGGCGTTTCTTTCTGACGGGCGAGGCCGAGGACGTTTTCGAGGGAACGGCGTATGCGGAGGTCGTCTATGATAAATAACAATTTTTTCGATTTAAGAGCTAACTACGTTTTTTCGGAGGTTGCGCAGAAAGTTGAAAAATTTAAGAAGCAAAATCCCGACGTAAAGCTCACCTCGTACGGCATAGGCGACGTTTGTTTTCCGCTGTCGAAAACCGTCGTAACCGCTCTTGAAAACGCTGCGGCCCGTCTTGGCACAGACGACGGATTTTTGGGTTATCAGGACGAAGGCGGCATAAAAGCGCTGAAAGCCGCCGTTTCGAATTTCTACAAAAACCGCCGAAAAGTTTCCGTTTCCGAAAATGAAATTTTCATTTCCGACGGCGCAAAAAGCGACATAGGCGGACTTTTGGAGCTGTTTTCGACAAGTTCCGTCGTGCTGGTTTCCGATCCCGTTTATCCTGCCTACGTCGATGCGGCCACCATTCGCGGCTTAGCCGTGCAAACCGTTTCTGCGACTCCCGAAAATCGGTTTTTGCCGTCGCCTCCGGATTTTTCCGCCGACGTGATTTTTTTATGCTCGCCGTCAAATCCTACGGGTGCGACGTACGATTATGCCGGGCTCGAAAAATGGGTAAGATATGCAAAAAAAGTCGGCGCGATTATTCTTTTCGACGCAGCTTATGCCGAATTTTCGCCCGACGGTTTCCCGAAAAGCATCTACGAAATCGACGGCGCAAAAGAAGTTGCAATCGAAATTTCAAGCTTCAGTAAGTCGCACGGCTTTACCGGCCTCAGATGCGGATGGAGCGTCGTTCCGAATGAGCTCGAAACGTCTGGCGTCAGGCTTCAAAAGTTCTGGCGGCGCAGACAGGCGGCAAGGTTCAACGGGGCCTCCGTTCTGGCGCAGGCAGGCGCGGTGGCGGCGCTTTCCGAGGAGGGCTTGGCGGAAGCTTCCGTCTATATAAACCACTATAAGCGCAACGCCGCAGCGCTCAAAAACCGACTTATGACAGAAGGCTTGCAGGTTTTCGGCAGCGCGCCGTATCTTTGGGTGAAATGCCCGAGCGGGTTTACCGATGAAAGCTATTTCGATTATTGCCTGAACGTAAAGCACGAAATCGTAACTCCGGGCAGCGGATTCGGAAGCTCGGGCAAAGAATTCGTCAGATACGGCTGTTTTTTCAGATAACATACTTTACACACGCGGAAAAATATATTAAACTTATTTATAGAAACACCTACGGAGGGATGGACCTATGCTGTCTAACTATAAATTCAAGCTTTATTATAACGTCGGCTCAGTCGGCAAAATATCGTCCGAAAATCCGGACGATTTCGACGTTTCGGTTTTCGACGACGGCGTGCGCCTCAAAATTACCTTGCTCCCGAAGAAACCTTTGGAGCTTGTTTGGGCGGAAATCAAATGCAAATATAACTATCAGGACGATTGCCGTGTTTTCGTCAACGGCTATCAGAGCTGGTCCGAAAGCAGGGAATACCTTAAGGGCGAAAAACTTGTCGGGCTCCCGGGCATCGGCAAATGGAAAATCGCCCGCAAATACACCACTATAAGCGGCGACTATCACATAAAGGATTATCCTAACCTCGCCAATCGTTTTCACGGCTACACCTTCGGCTACGTCCGCAACGGCTCGCAGGTCGATTTTGTGGGCAGCTTGTCCGAAAGAGAAGGCTACACCGTCATAAACTACAATCTGAACGAAAACAGTCTCGTCATCGAAAAGGACGTAGAGGGCAAAACCGTGTTCGAAAGCTACGTTTTGTTTGATATTATCCGCATTTCTGACACTTATGACCGCGTTTTTGACACATATTTTGAAAAAATGGGCATAACGCCGCCGAAGATGCAAAGGATGTGCGGCTACACCACTTGGTATAACTACTATAATAAAATCACCGAAAAAATCGTTTTGAGGGACCTTGAAGCTTTCGACGCAGTGAAAGAAAAGGTGGACGTTTTCCAGATAGACGACGGCTATCAGACTGCCGTCGGCGACTGGCTGTCGGTTGACAAAGTCAAGTTCCCTTCCGGAATGAAAGCGGTTGTGGGCGCAATTCATCAAAAAGGCTACAAAGCGGGCATTTGGCTTGCTCCTCTGAACGCGCAGAAAAATTCCGTCGTCGCAAAAACTCATCCCGACTGGCTCATCAAGGGCGATAACGGCAAACCTATTTTGACTTGCGTCGGCTGGGGCGGCGCGTACGCCTTGGACATCGAAAACGAAGAGTGCAGGGCATATATCCGTCATTTCTTCGACGTCATACTCAACGAATGGGGCTTCGACATGGTGAAGCTTGACTTTTTGTATTCCGCGGCGCGTATGGCCAGAAACAACAAAACTCACGGCCAGCTTATGTGCGAGGCCATGGACTTTTTGAGGGAGTGCGTGGGCGACAAGCTGATTTTGGGATGCGGCGTGCCGCTCGGCCCGTCGTTTGGAAAAGTGGACATGTGCCGAATCGGCTCCGACGCCGAAATTCAGTTTAAGGACAGGTTCTATGTGCACTTCACCAACCGTGAAATCATCAGCACCAAAACCGCGCTCAAAAACACCATGTTCAGGCGTTGTCTGAATCATCGGGTATTTTTGAACGATCCCGACGTGTTCTTCTTCAGAAACACCAAGCGCGCCCCTATCGGCGGCGAAAAAGCAAAACGCCTTAAATACACCGAGCAGCAGAAACAGCTTTTGGCAGAGGTTTGTAGCATGTTCGGAAGCGTGCTTTTCACCAGCGATTCTGTTGCCGAATATGACGAAAATCAAATCAAAAGTCTTTTGAACACCTACGCCGCCAAAGACAGAACGGAAGTTACGGTCGATTATGTAGGCGGCGACGTTGCGGTTGTGGATTACAGCGAGAACGGAAAGAGAATCGAGTGGACGATCAACATGGCCACCGGTGAAAACAGCAAGCGTCAAATCTGACGCAAAAAGGTGTTTACTTGTCGATTTATATCGATAAAATGTTTTTAAGGAGAAACAAATGATTTATATTGCCGGTGAAATTCTGGCCGACAGATTCGTTTTCGGCAACGATTGCACCACAAAAGTTGGCGGCGCGCCGTTCAACGCAGCCGCTTGGGCGGCAGACGGCGGCGCTGAAACGGTTTTCTACGGTGCAGTCGGTGGCGACGACGTCGGGAAAATGGTTTTAGAGGGCGCGTCAAAAACGAAGGTTTGGCTTGCAGTGGACGTTTTGAAAGACAATCGAACCACGATTGCGCTTGTTTCGCTCTCCGCCGGCGGCGAGCGAAATTTCCGATTTTTGCGCGACGACACGGCCGAATTTAAGCTTTCCGTGCGAAAAATGGACATGTGCGCATTCGAAAAATGCAAAATTGCGCACTTGGGCAGCCTTATGTTCACCGAGGCTGAAGGCAGGAAGTTTGCGGCCGATTTCGGCGCCCTTGCAAAAGAAAAACACAAAATCCTGTCCTTCGACTACAACTTCCGCGACGATCTGTATCCTTCGTTCGAAGCCTCGAAAGAGGTTTGCAAAAACGTCGTGGGATCGGCAGACGTTTTGAAATTTTCGGAAGATGAAATTTTGGCCTACACAAAAGCGGCCGACGTTTCAGGCGCACTGAAAGCGCTTTCCCAAAAGGACAGACTGGTGGTTGTAACCTTGGGCAAAAATGGCAGTGCATATTCCTTCGGAGGCGAGCTCGGTTTTGTCGAAGCCGTTCCCGTTTCGGCAGTCGACACCACCGGCGCCGGCGACGCTTATATGGGGACCATGCTTGCAGGGCTTGACAAAACAAATTTCCCAGACGTAACGATAAATGAAATTCAATCGGTCCTCGAGGCCGCGTCCCAAAAGGGCGCCGAAGCCACCACGTTTTACGGCGCGATAAAAATATGAATATACAAAAAGTACAAAACATCCCGTCCCCGCGCGCAAAAATTTTAGTGGTAGGATTTAAGGGCAAAAACAATTCTTCAAGAGTTCTGGTTGAAAATATCAATGCCGAAAAAACCGACAAGTTGCTGCTTACCAACAGTTTTTTGACTTCCGAAAAAGAGCTTGAGAATAAACTTTCTCATCGATATTCATACGTTATCGCAATCGGCCAAAAACCCGATGCGAAAAACGTCGTCATAGAAAAACAGGCAACGAAAAACGGAAAATCGCTTAAAACGAATTTTCCGATAGCAAAGCTTGCGGAAGCTTTTATGGCAAGCGGGTTTGATTTTTCGTTTTCGGAAAATGCAGGGAATTATCTTTGCAACAACGCTTATTATGCCGGACTAAATTACATAAAAACCAACGATCTTCAAACGGAAAAGTTGTTTTTGCACGTCCCGTCAAAGAAATCGAATTTCGATTTTTTTGGCCTTGCTGCCGTGTTAGACGAATTTCTTCGCGCAATAATATAGATTTATTTATCCAAAGCGGTGGCAAAGCCACGAGTTTCAAAGAAACAAAAAAACGACGGAGATATCCGTTTTATGTTGTTGAAGCAGACAGGTGATAACAAGC
>ERZ808286.579-NODE-579-length-23362-cov-5.983224_pt1 | contig 23362 bp, 21 predicted proteins | sample MGYA00521276_ERZ808286 | MGnify/ENA primary metagenome ERZ808286 (study PRJEB31516, sample SAMN03275607) | gut metagenome | biome: mammalia-associated habitat; material: feces | host: Papio cynocephalus | place: Kenya | collected 2012-08-01 ... | reverse complement strand
AATGCTTGCCAAACTCGTTCACTTTCTGCGCCATACCTGCCACTTTGGCGGTGGTGTCGTCCCCGTTGAGGGTGGTTAGGTCTATCTGGTGGAGGCATTGTTTCCAAACCTCTACATTGTTGTTCTCATCAAAATGCTCCTTGAGGATTTCTGCGGTAGCCGCTTTTACTTCTTCGTCCTTTTGGCAGCAGTTATACTGCGCAAAGAGTTCTTCAAACTTCTCCATAGTATTTAGTTGTTAACATTGTCTTCGTATTTATTTCTCGTCCTCCGACAGACGTCCGATGATGGTCTCGTTGCCGCGGACACTGTCCCCCACAGCGACAAACATCTCTGTGTTGAGAGGCAGGTACATATCCACCCGCGAACCGAGTTTGATAAAACCGAGGTGGGTGTTACGGTGCGACTGTTTGCCGGGCTTGGCGTACGTAACAATACGGCGTGCCATTGCACCGGCTACCTGGCGGATGGCAATCCGCACTTTGTCAGGAGTCTCGATTACCACCAGGGAACGCTCGTTCTCTGTACTTGACTTGGGCAGCCATGCACCTTTGTGGCGACCTTTCTGATGCTCCGAAACCAGTATCGTTCCCTCGATAGGATACCAGTTGGCGTGTACGTTGAAAGGCGACATGAAAATGCTCACCTGCAAACGCTCCTCGTGGAAATAATCGTTCTCCATTGTAGGTTCCACCACCACCACTTTGCCGTCGGCGGGAGCGATAAGAAAATCGGGGTCGTCCACCTCCAATACCCGCACGGGATTGCGGAAGAAATAGGTAACGAACACCAACAGCGTTGCAGCCAGTATCAGTGTAATGGCAAATATCCAATGGGGGAAATACAAAAAGATGGGCACATTGATGACAAATAGAAGCAACGCCAGTCCGAAAATCAAGTTGCGTCCTTCACGGTGTATGTGTAAGCGTTTCATTCTGTATTATTGAGCCGTTTGTATTATTCTTTTCTCGCTGTTTGCGGTATGTTCAACTCCATTGCGCATAGGGGAATTTGGCAAGCATCTCAGCGGCTTGGTCTATTCCGCTTTGCAGTTTCTTGTCAAGCATCATCTTGAACATCATCGGCAGGTCGGCTTTCAGCGTCAGTTTGATACGGGTGTCATCGGGGCTTACCTCTTTGAGTTGCACCCAGAAGTTCATATCCATAGGTATGTTCTCTGCACCGAACTTGATAGTGTCGTTTTCTATCTTGTCCACAATGCGAATAGCAATCTTTTGCCCCAATCCGTCCACTTTCATTCGCACACAATCTTCACTAATCTCCAACTCCTGCACCTTGTCTTGTGGGATAAGGTCTTTCACGCGATTGAGATTGTTCAGGTTACTCAATACCCGATATATCTGTTCTGCCGAAGCAGCGGCAGACTGTATCTTGCTTTCGTATTTAACTTCAGACATACTAATTACGCATTATTAATTACGCATTTATTTCCCCCATTTGGTGGGATTCTTGTGCCAATCTTGCAGCACTTTGAGGTCGCTATCGGAGAAAATATGCTCCTCGGCTGCCACTTTGACCAACGCATCAAAATTGGTAAGCGGCACCAATTCGACATCGGCATCGTGGAATACACGTTTGGCGGTAGCCATCTGATAGTCGAATATAGTCACCACCCCCTCAATCGTACAACCATTGTTGCGCAGAACCTCTATCACTTTCTTTACATTATCGCCCGCATTCACCTGGTTCTCAATGATTACCACTTTCTGACGCGGACGAAGGTCACCCTCTATCTGGTTCTCCAATCCGTGGTCTTTCGGAGTGGGATGTACGTATATATAGGGCAATGCCAACTGCTCCGCCACCAATACGCCGTGGGCTATAGCATTAACCGCCACACCGGCAATCACATCGGCATCAGGGTAAAGTTCGGCCACGGTTTTTGCTAATTCCAACTTGATGAAATTGCGCATATAAGTATAGGAGAATATCTTGCGGTCGTCGAAATAAATAGGCGATTTGCGGTTGTTTGCCCATACAAACGGACTATTGACCTGAAGGCTGAAAGTCTTCAGCTGCAACAACTTTTTAACAACGAGCAGTTCCAAGTTTTCCATAACAGGTTTGTATATTTTAGAGGGCAAAGGTACAACTTTTTCACGACATATACAAGAGATGATGTTTTTTACACAACGCAACCGCATAAAAATCAGATGATAGACCGGAGTAAAATGATGCCTGCCAAGATCGGAACAGAATAGTTTTTCACTCTTTGTAAGTATAAAGTTTGGTATATAATATTCTTCTGCATACGATATTATAAATGTTCTTTTGCATATAATATGAGGTGTGTTTTTAATCTTCAAAAATATACAATATATACAACTTTTATGCAATAATCATACCCCCCCCATTCTGCCAACGGATTTGCTATACCATCTGCATACTTCATAAGGTCGTTTCCCTTCAAATCGGGAGAGAAATTGCATTGATATTTGCATAGTTCATAAAAAAGATGTACCTTTGCACGCTTTTCGGACGAAAAGAACAGGAAAGATGGCGGAGTGGTCGATCGCGGCGGTCTTGAAAACCGTTGACCTGAGAGGGTCCGGGGGTTCGAATCCCTCTCTTTCCGCATAGAGACTATCTAACCAAAGGTTAGCAGTCTCTTTTTTTGTGTCCCGGCATAGACATTATATTTTATATAGCAGTCCACAAATACAGAAAAATGCGGAGGAAATTTGCAAAATTAGCAAAATAAGACTAACTTTGCAGGCGAAACTATGTATATAGCCATTGCAGGAAATATCGGTGCAGGAAAAACCACGCTGACCAAGATGTTGGCGAAACATTACGGATGGGAACCGCGCTTCGAGAGCGTGAGGTTCAACCCCTATCTGGAAGACTACTATACCGATATTCCGCGCTGGTCGTTCTGCCTGGAAACCTATTTTCTGAAAGAACGCTTCAAAGATATGCTGGCTATACAACAAGCGGAACAAACCATTGTACAAGACCGCAGTATATTCGAGGGCGTGTATGTGTTTGTAGCCAACAACTACCGGCGCGGAGATCTGTCGGAGCGGGATTACAATACCTATATGGAGTTGTTCGAGTTGATGAAACTCAAGTTGAAACGCCCCGATATGATGATCTACCTGCGCAAGTCCGTGCCAAGCCTGATTGCCCAGATACAGAAGCGCGGAAGGGATTACGAAAAGGGCATGCAGATAGACTACCTGAAAGACCTGAACGAACGGTATGAGGACTTTGTTTACCGTTTGTATGACGGAAAAGTATTGGTGATAGAATCGGATAACCTTGATTTCGAACACAGAGCGGAGGACTTCCGCTACATTGTGGACAAGATCGATGCACAGTTGTTCGGGCTATTCTAATGTCTTTTGCGCCTGCGTTGCGGTGCCGGAAATAAAAGAAACAACTTTTGCTTGATTTTTTTCTATTTTTCGCGAGCAGAGCGAGCAGGAAACCTATAAAAAACAATAAATCACGAAAATATGCATATAGCCATTGCGGGAAATATCGGTTGCGGCAAGACAACCTTGACGAAGATGCTGGCAAAACACTATGGTTGGAAACCCGCATTTGAGACGGTGGAGTTCAATCCATACTTAGAGGATTTCTATGCCGATATGAAACGTTGGTCGTTCAACCTGCAGATATTCTTCCTCAACAAACGTTTCAAAGACGTAGTGGAGATTTCCAAATCGAATGACTACATCATTCAGGACCGCACCATCTATGAAGACGCACGTATCTTTGCGCCCAACCTGCACGACCAGGGGTTTATGTCCGACCGCGACTTTGACAACTATCAGGACTTGTTCGACCTGATGATGTCGCTCGTGAAGATGCCCGACCTGATGATTTATATCCGTGCCTCCATCCCCACCCTTGTCGCCCAGATACAGAAACGCGGGCGTGCGTATGAGGCGAGTATGCGTATTGACTACCTGCAAGGTCTGAACGACAAATACGAGAAGTGGATTAGTGAGTACAAGGGCAAACTGCTGATCGTGGACGGCGATAATGTGAAGTTCGGCGACAACCCTGACGATTTTTGTAAAATTACCGACCAGATAGACGCCGAGTTGTTCGGTCTGTTCCCCTTTGAGACTACTGATGAGGTAGGGAAAGAGATTTAATGCAGGACAAAAAATGAAAAACAAAGAACAAAGAACAAAGAACCCAAATGTTAGGTTACACTTTTGTCCTTTAGTACTAATCGTTCATTGTTCTTTGTCCATACAAAGTGATACAGAAGTTTCTGGACTATATTGCCATTGAGAAGAAATACTCGCAGCACACCGTGAAAGCCTATCACGATGATTTGCGAGATTTTTGTATGTTTCTTGGGTTGCAAGATATGTCGGAGTTCGACCCGCAGATGGTGGACGAGAGCGATGTAAAAGGCTGGTTGCTGTATCTGGCAGAAGAGAAAAACAACCGCCCCCGCAGCCTGCGACGCAAACTGACCAGTGTACACAGCCTGTATCATTTTCTGTTGTCGCTGGACTTGGTGAAACGCGATATTACGCGCCGTGTGATACCGCCCAAAGTGGACAAGCCGCTGCCTGTCTTTTTTAAACCCGCCGAGATGGAACATGCCACGGAGATGGACGATGCAGCGGACGATTTCGAGTCGATACGCAACTGTCTGATTATCGAAATGCTCTACCAGACCGGTATGCGCGAGGCGGAGATAGTGGGGCTGAAAGATACGGATGTCGATTTAGGACAGCAGCAGATACGTGTATTCGGTAAACGCAAGAAAGAACGGGTGGTGCCTATCGGAGAAGCACTTATCAAGCAGATACGCACGTACTTGGACGCACGGGCAGAACTGTTAAACGGCTTTCCGTCGCCGGCGTTTCTGGTGCGCAAGATGCGACGGGACGGAAGCATTGCGCCGATGAGTACGGACTTGCTGTATTCGATTGTGCGGCGGCGTATGGGCGAGGTGAGTACGCTCAAGAAACATTCACCGCACGTGCTGCGCCATACGTTTGCCACCACGATGCTCAACAACGGGGCGGATATACGTACGATACAAGCCCTCTTGGGGCACTCCAGCCTGTCCACGACCCAGATCTACACGCATACCACCTTCGAGCAAGTAAAAGAAGAATACACCGCCGCCCACCCGCGGGCAAAGGGGAAATGATTGGTGGGGTGGGGTAAGTAAGACTCGGACACGTCATTTCTAATAAGATTGAACTATGCAGAAAGATACAGATTACCTTGGTGGCAATCTGTATCTTTCTACGATGCAAGACTTATTGTACTTCAATACCTGTAGTAGTGTAGAGTTTTCCGTTACGTTGTATCAATACTTGGCCGTTGCGGATAAACTTATGTAGATCCTCTGATTCAACAGAGATGCTCTTTATGTAAGTTTGCTCTCCTGTTGTAGTAAAACTTCCACTATATGATTGAATAATATTTCCTGCAGTATTCTTTGCTGCAATAACATAAGTGTAAGTAGTTCCACTATCCAGACCTTCAACTACAAAATTAAAGCCGCTATTGGAGATTTGTGTTGTTTGTGTTGTATGTTGTTCAATGCCACGAGCATGTGCTAAGAATCGAATGCTCTGTAATATGCCATTTGCATCAAATGTAAGTGTACAAACCAAATCTCCGTTTTTGCTGATGTCTATTGTATAAATAGCAGCCCCCTGTTCAGAAGGCCAAATAATGTCCACATCAGTATTCCCCGGGGTTAAGATAGGCTCATTATCAGATTCTGTAGGTTGGGCGCTTAACGGCAATACATTGAAGTACATCCAACAATCTGCCGACTTGTATTTTTCAACAGATTCTGCAGGAACATACAATGGCATAGTTGGTAACCCTTCAAATGGATCAGTGTATTCTTCTCCCCCATAATAACCTTCTCTATTGAAAATAGAAGGCGGCTTGATAGCATAGCATGTTACAGATGTCAATTCTGTACCGGCAAACGCACCTACTCCGATTCTACTAACTCCGACGGGAATTGTAATGGAAGTTAAATTTTTGCATTCTTCAAATGCTCTAATACCGATTTCCCATACAGAATTAGGTATTTTAATAGATTGCAAGTTAGTACAACCATTAAATGTCAGATCAGGAATATATGGCACACCATTTTCGATAGTAACAGATTTTAGATTAGAACAATCATTAAAAGAATAATATCCCCATTCTGTTATACTGCCAGGTATCCTGATAGAGTCAAGACTTTGGCAAAAAGAAAATGTTGCTTCCCCAATTTTTGTTACGCTATGTGGAATGCTGACAAACTGAAGACTTTTGCAGTTTACAAAAACTTCATGATCCATTATAGTTGCTGTGTTGGGAATACTTACTGATTTCAAGTTGTGACATTTTGCAAATGCATAACTACCAATTCTATCAACTCCATTTTCTAAAACCACACCTTTAAGGTTATCACAATTATTAAATGCACCGGCTCCTATAGTTTTCACGTTGCCTGGTATCTTGATAAATGTTAAATCGCTGCAATATGCCAAAGCGCCAGTTCCAATACTATCAATTGTCTCCGGTATCCGTGTATTGTTACATCCTGCAATAAGTGTATTTGTGGCTTTCTCTATAATGGAGTTGCTAAAGTCGCGACTATCATACACAGGGTTGCTTTCCTCGACCTCAATAGATGTTAAACTGCCACACCCGGAAAATATGGAACCCACACTGCAGTCCCAACTCCATTCATCTACACCTATATGTATTACGCTTTTAGGAATAAATATAGAATAAAGACCAGTATTTCTAAAAGCCCCATTGCCAATGCTCGTTACACTATTCGGGATAGTGATTGATGTAAGACCCGTGCAACCATAGAATGCAGAATTACCAATACTCGTTACACTATTGGGGATAGTGATTGATGTAAGACCCGTGCAACCAAAGAAAGCGCAATTTCCAATATTTGTTACACTATTGCCAATAGTGATAGAGGTAGTAAGACCTGTGCCTGTGTAAGAAAAGAAAGCCCAATCTCCAATACTATGTACATCATCGCCTATTATATATTCGGTTACTTGCGAACCAAATATAGATTCTAGAGATGTGTTGTGATCTCTATTTGCACTCACAATGGTATCAGAGTTGATTATAACAGAGGTAAGGCCCCTGCAATCTTCAAAAGCATTCTCTCCTATACTCGTTACACTATTCGGAATAGTGATTGATGTAAGACTGGTGCAATCATAGAAAGCCCAATCTCCAATACTATGTACATCATCGCCTATTATATATTCGGTTACTTGCGAACCAAATATAGATTCTAGAGATGTGTTGTGATCTCTATTTGCACTCACAATGGTATCAGAGTTGATTATAACAGAGGTAAGGCCCCAGCAATCTTCAAAAGCATTCTCTCCTATACTCGTTACACTACTCGAGATAGTGATAGAGGTAAGACCGAAGCAATAAGAAAAGGCGCCATTTCCAATACTCGTAACACTATTCGGAATAGTGATTGATGTAAGACTGGTGCAACTATTGAAAGCCCCATCTCCAATACTTGTTACGTTGTATGTTATACCCTTGTATGTAACGCTTTCCGGAATAATAATAGATGTTAGTGACTGATCACTACTTACTACTGCTACTGCATCTGATGATTCTGTAGGACAATAATACCACAAACCACCAGCCTTGAACCTGTATGCATATAGTTCAACTGCTACCGATAGTAACAGAAAGATAGAAAATAATTTTGTTTTCATAATTGTTATTTTTTATAATTATTATGTTCAGTGTCGTCTTTATGTAAGGCGTTATGAATGACTTCAAATATCTTCGTTAGTAGTATAGGAGTCAAAATGGTTGCAATTTCTTGAGAAGTGTGTCCCGCACCTAACTGAAAGACGCCATTGATTATTAGTGTACCTATGATTCGTTCAATATCATCACGATATCTTAACCATACTTCTCGTATAGACAACAACAATTGATGAATATCATCTGTATATTGGCATTGTAATAAATGGGCTTCTTTTAATACCTTTCGAACCCCTTTTGTAATAACGGGAACTTTGCCAAATACAGCACTTATGATTTTCCCAACAACACTCCAATTAATTTGGCGGCTTTTTTTATGAAGCATACCTGCCAAATATGAACGGACATATTCATGCAAATCTATAAGACGATGAATCGTGTTATTATCTTTCCAATCATCCAGTGTAATTGTAGCGATATCACTGCCAAACTGTTCCTTCGTACTGGCAATGAGTTGGGACATCATATCCACTGATAGGTCAGCATACACATTGCCATGAGTCTTACGAATACTTTCTACTAATGTAGAGATAGCCGCAGGCTCATTATTTAGAAATAATCGTCTTTCATTTGCAATCTGTATTATAGACCTATCTTGTGATAAAGAATCAATAATTTTGTTTATTTGCTCTTGATTCATACATTTCGAATTTATTAAATTATTAAATTATTAAATACAATCTGTTAACGACCACAAGTTTGTGGTAAAAGAAATTTCACTTAGCACTTTATTTCATAGGCATATTTGTTTTGCTCGATGAAACTCCAAGTTGAGCAATTAATTGGATTATACATACAGGCATACAAAAAGCGTGGAGTTCGATTTGTTGCCGACTCCACGTATTGAGGCTCTCGCATTGCCCATCGTCAAAAGAATCGGCAACGCGAAACCCACGCTAATACAAGAAACTAACCCGTTGTGTTTATTCCCAATACAGGCGCGATTATACACCTGACATATCTGAACACCCAACTTGTGTCTATCTTATACAGATACACACAGGTGTTCCCGTAAAGGAACAACAAAACGAGCAGAATACTTACATTCCGCGGGCGTCAATCGTTGCAGCATTCTGTTGACGATAGAAATTTGCGAGATTTCAATACATCAGAATACAGCGCCAAATAACGCCTTATAACTATGTCTGCAAAACCCGCTCGGTAAATATCTGCTCGTCATTGACCGATTACAAATGAGAGTAAAAGGTCTTCTTACGAAAAGGCAGACATACTCTGTGGGTTTCGCGGTGCAAAGTTAGTAAAAAGATTTGGATAAACGCTCCATCGGTGTCATAAAATTCATTTTTTCTCTTGGTCTGCTGTTGATTTTATTTGAATTTACAATTTTCGAACGCTGCATCTATACAATTTATACAATATTTTATGCAGTTTATGCAATATCGAAAGTGCATAAAGTGCATAAGGAGCAGGCTTATCCTATCGAAAAAAGCCATTTCTTTCTACGTCCTTTCTACGTCCTTTCTACGTCTTTTCTACGTCTTTTCTCCGTAATGGATATATGGAGATACCGAGATTGCATAAATTGCATATTCTTTTGCTTATTTTTAGAAAATGTTTTTTGTGTATTTATTTGCACGGGTGCAAATAAATACTTAACTTTGCAAGCAACAAAACACAAGCAAATATGAAAATGATTGCCCCCTCGGTGTTGTCGGCGGATTTCGGCGACCTGAGAAAAGACCTTGAGATGATCAACCGCAGCGAAGCAGACTGGCTGCATGTGGACGTGATGGACGGCACGTTTGTACCGAATATCTCCTTCGGTTTTCCACTGATGGTGCCGATGAAGAAATACTGCACCAAACCCCTCGATGTGCATCTGATGATTGTCCACCCCGAGAAATATGTGGAGCGTTTCTGCGATGCGGGGGCATACAGTGTCGGTTTTCACCTCGAAGCGGTGGATGATCCGATGCCTATACTCGGTCTGATCAAGGGCAAAGGCGTGCGCACCTGCCTTACTATCAATCCGGATATAGACGTACACCGCCTTGACCCCTATTTAGACAAAGTGGATATGGTGCTGATTATGTCTGTTTATGCGGGTTTCGGCGGGCAGAGTTTCATTCCCGAGACATTAGATCGTGTGCGCTATGTGCGCGGGGAGATTGCGCGTTGCGGGCTGAATACTTTGATAGAAGTGGACGGCGGTATCAACACCAAGAATGCCGCCGGTGTATTCGAGGCCGGGGCGGACGTATTAGTGGCAGGCAGTGCCGTCTTTCATGCCAAAGACCCTGAGAAAGCCATCCGGTTGATGAAAGGGGAATAGGTATAATTAAGAATTAGGAATTAAGAATTAGGGATTGGAACGAGATTGGAAAGAATGGTTTCGGGGGCGACCTATGGTGGTATTGCTACTGCCCTTGGCAGCAGCAATTTTGCTTTGCTACTACACCCGCTTTCCTGTTGATTTGCTGCACGACACGGATGTGCCGTATATAGACAGCACTTGCGTTTTCCAAGTTGCCATACAGGACTATCCCTCCCGATGCAAGAAGACCGTCCGCTATACGGCAAAGGTGCTGACAATAGTGGACTCTGCGGCACACTCCGCACGGGGAAAAGTCTACCTCTATATGCAGCCCGACAGCACCCGTAGTATGCCGGTTATGGGCGATACTCTTATGGTGCGCACGCGGATTAGGCGGGGCGGTCAGTCGGGCGATTTTGATTATGGTACCTACCTGCGGCAGCAAGGTATAGCGGGAGCAGGCGTAGTGTGGCGCAACCAATGGCAGTATATAGGGCATAGTACGTCACAGCCTTTCTCGCCCAAGCAATGGCAGCACGCCCTGCAGGAACGCTATCACTGTCTCGGATTAAGCGGGCAAGAGGCAGCCACTGTATCCGCACTCACTTTGGGGTACAAGGAAGACCTTGACCGCGAGACGGCACAGAGTTTTCAACGGGCAGGTGCGGCCCATATCTTGGCTGTGAGCGGTTTGCATACGGGTATCATATATTCCATTCTGTTGCTCGTTCTCACTCTCGGCGGACGGTTCAAACCGCTCTATACACAGCGGCTGTGGCGGTGCGGACAATCGGCAGTCATCATTGCGGCTATGTGGGCGTATGCGGCTATGACGGGTATGACCCCGTCGGTGGTGCGCAGTGTGCTGATGCTCACCTTGGTGGAAATCGGACGTATGCTCTACCGGCAATCGTTGTCGCTTAATACAGTAGCCGCAGCGGCGTTTCTGCTATTGGCAGTCCGTCCGTTGGATTTGTTTTCCGTCAGTTTCCAACTCAGTTTTGCCGCCGTGGTGGCATTGCTGCTGTTCGTTCCTGCTTTTTCCATGATGTTACCTGTAGGTTGGATACGCCCTGCACCCCTCCGCAAGACGGCAAAATACGTGGTGGATATCATAGCCGTTTCGCTTGCGGCACAAATAGGTACTCTTCCGCTGACATTGTATTATTTCGGGCAATGCTCCAACTATTTCCTATTGACCAACCTGCTGGTTATCCCTTTGGCGTGGCTGCTGGTAGTAGCGGCTCTGGCAGTTTTGGCAATAGGAGGTTTGCCGTGGATAGGAGATGCCTGCGTGTGGATATGCAATGGTTTGGCGCGGCTGCTCAACACCTCTGTGGGGTGGATAGAGCATTTGCCCGGTGCGGTGAGCGAGATACGCATATCGCTTCCGATGGTAGTGCTGCTCTATGGTGCGATAGCAGGAGGGTATTGGTCGCTCAAACGCAGTCTGTGGTGGCTGTTGCCCACTGCCGGCTGCATGGTCGGATTTTGCTATTTATATACGATTGTATGAGAGAATATACTTTGTCGGAGTTGTCTGCCTTGATACAGGAGGCGATAGAAACAGAACTGCCCGAGACCTACTGGGTGCGGGCTGAGATTGCCTCATTAGGCGAGAAAGGCGGGCATCTGTACCTCGACCTTGTAGAGAAAGGCAAGCGCGAGATACTGGTTGCCAAGCAGCGTGCCACCTGCTGGGGCAACCTGCAAACAATACTGCAGGCGTACTTTGAGCAGGAGACGGGCAGCCGCCTGCAGGCGGGTATGCAAGTATTAGTGGAAGTGGAAGTGAACTACCATACCGTGTATGGTTTGAGCCTTAACATCGTCAATATCGACCCGCAATATACTCTCGGCGATATGGCACGGCAGCGGCAGGAGACCATACGCCGGTTGCAGGAAGAGGGCATTATGGATATGCAAAAAGAGTTGCTGCTGCCCACACTCACACGCCGTATTGCAGTGGTCTCGGCGGAGAGCGCAGCAGGCTACGGCGATTTCTGCGACCAGTTGTATGCTTCTCCCTATCCGTTTACCACGCAACTCTTTGCCGCCACCATGCAAGGCGATAATGCCGAACGCTCCATTATTGCCGCACTCGGAGCAATTGCCACGCAGGAAGAGGACTTTGATGCGGTAGTGATTATTCGCGGCGGCGGTGCCACCACCGATCTGAGTTGCTTTGACCGCTACAACCTCTGCGCCCATTGTGCGCAGTTTCCGTTGCCCGTCATCAGTGGCATAGGACATACGCGCGATGTCAGTGTGCTGGATATGGTGGCGAACACGGCTCTCAAGACCCCTACTGCAGTAGCGGCATTCCTGATTGAGCGGATGGAAGTGCAGGCGGCACGCATAGAGGATTTGCAGCAACGGCTCTTGCGGACGGCAGACCGGCAGTTATTGCTGCGCCAGCACCGTATAGACGAATGGCAGCAACGATTAGAGCAAGCCAACCGGCAACTGCTCCTTATGCAATCGCACAAGTTGGACCTCTTGGAGCAACGTATCGCTGCCTGTTCGCCAGAGCGTATATACCGGATGGGCTACAGCCTTTTGAAGTGCAACGGGAAAGCAGTGCGCAGCGTACACGATGTACAGACCGGTGATATACTGACTACTTATATGCAGGACGGACAGATTGAGTCAGTAGTGAGATGAAAAAGAAAAAGCATATCTTGAGCCGCCGGCAAGCCATCGGAGCGGTGGTGCTGCTGGCTCTGGTGGTCGGAGTGGAAGTGTTTGTGCATCTTGTTCCGCAACATCCGGAAGCAACGGATCTTACAGAAGAAATAGTACAAATAGCAGATACTCTGCAACGGAAACGCTATCGTTACACTTATGATACTGTTCATATCTGTCTGCGTCCTTTTGACCCGAATACGGCGGACTCTGTCACGTTGCGCCAACTCGGGTTGAAACGCTGGCAGGTGCGCAACCTGTTCAAATACAGAGCCGCAGGCGGTATGTATCGCAAAAATAGCGATTTCAAACGGCTATACGGAATGACGGACAGTATGTACAGGGCATTAGAGCCGTACATACGGATTGATACGATGCGTTTTGCCAGCCGAGACACTGTTCATCGAGATACCATTACACTGAAATATACGAGTGTAAAAAAGGACACTATTATCGAACTCAACAGTGCAGACACAACCGATTTACAATACATACGGGGAATCGGAAGCGGCATCGCCAAGCAGATTATACGCTACCGCGAGCAGTTGGGCGGGTACTATTCGCCCGAACAGATACGCGAGATAGAGTGTTTGCAGGAATACGACAGGGATACGCTCCTGCGTTTTTCCTTTGATTCAGTACTGCCGCACCTCACGGTGTGTGCCGATTCCATACAGCCTATACCCGTCAATCACAGCAGTGTTCGTCGTTTGCAACGCCATCCGTACTTGCGTTTTGAGCAAGCCAAAGCCCTCTATACTTTGCGGCGCAATCGTTTCAAACTACGTTCAATGGACGAATTGCACAGGCTTCCGGAATTTACAGAGCAGGATTTGGAACGGCTGCAACACTATCTGTCGTTTGAGCCATAGAGTCCGCTTGCAGACGGGCAGCACGACGGTTGAGGAAACGTCGGACACGGAGTGTGTTTTGACCGGCATAGCGTGCGGGGAAATCGATGATTTCAGGTGTGGTAACGAAGTCGGATTCCACGACATGGTCTTTACCTTGACGGACGATACGTACTTCATCATAGAGGGTACCGGTTTCCAAAAGAAAGGTACGCATAGTGAGAGTATCGGCTACTATATCCAGTACTTCATACATACGGTGTCCCGAACAGATACGCTCATCTCGGGGATTGACCTTGTTGAGATAGTATTTGGTGGCTGAATTGGTATTGACGAAAGGCAGACGGCGGCTGTAGTTGTGGTCGTGTCCCGCAAAGACGAGGTCTGCATGAGACAGGGGTTCACGGAACGTGAGATAGATCATCGGGTTTTGCCGTCCTGCGCCACAGGAGAACACAGGGTGGTGCATCATTACCACGACAAAGCGGTCCCCCGCTTCGTGTATTGTACGGTTGACCCACGTATTGACACGCGTGAAATGGTGCAAGGTCTGCAGTCCGTTGGTATCAATAACAATGAAACGCAAGCGGGGGAAATCGACATAATAGGTAGTGCCGATAAAGTCGGCAGGTCCGTTGGACGGTTGCGGAAAGGTTTCATACCAGAGAGGTGTGAGGGTGCGCCGAAGCCCTTTGCGATACTCGTGGTTGCCGGGACAGTTAAGAATAGGCAGTGAGTCGAAAACCGATCCTGACAGTTCGTGGTAGAGTAGTTGGAAATAGTAGAAATAGCCCCGATCAAGATAATCCCCTAATTGGGCATAGCAGTCGAGATGCGGCAGGCGGGCAGCAAGAGTGTCATAATCGGCACGGGAAAGCGAATTATGAACATCACCGAGCAACAGAATCTGCAACGTGTCAGGCGACAGCATATCTTGCCAACCGTCTGTGGTCTGCACGAAATCCGGCAGACTGTCCGCTGCAAAAGTCAGAAAATGATAGTCCAATGTGTCGGCTGTCCATTGCGGTTCTGCGGGGTTACCGAACCACGCCTGCCAACGCACGGCACACAATACGCCTCCTCCCGCAAGAAGGACGATAAATAAGGAGATAAGAATCCAACGACGCATTCCAATTTACAATTAACAATTAACATACAGAGTAAGGTGGATATGAGGTGGATATGTCCTGTGGATACCCTGTGGATGTCGGGTGGATAGCCTTTCATTGCGCACTGCACATTACGCCTATCCTAAACGCATCCTATAACGAATCACCCACGAATCACCCACGAATCACCCACTCCTTCTATATAGAGGTTATCACAAAGGGCAGCAATAGAGAAAAGAAAAGGCTGCCCACAAATTCAGGCAGCCTTTTGCAGAGTATGATTTAGAAGGGGAGGTCGCTGCTCTCGTCGCTGCCTGCAACGGCATCAAAAGAAGCCGTGTTCGCCGCAGGTGCGGGAGCAGGAGCCGCTGTTTGCGCCCCTTGCGGAGCCGCAGTCACAGCACCTTGCTGGACGCGCCATGCACGGATAGAAGTGTACCAGCGACCATTGAATTCGCGCGACTCGATGTCAAACGAAACTGTTACCACATCGTCTATTTTGCAGGGGTTGTTCTTGATGCGATCTTCTCCGAAAATCTCGAAGCACACTTTACGCGGGTACTGCTCCTGTGTTTCCAATACATACGACTGCACCTTCCACGGATTACCCGTCTTGCCGATGCCGCTTTGTTCAGGCAGTACCTGAATGATTTTTCCTACTATGTCCATTTTTAGTTGAGAGTTGAGAGTTGAGAGTTGAGAGTTGAAAGAAGTTGGAGAGTTGAGAGTTGAAAGTTGAAAGAAAGATACATTCAACTCTCAACACTAAGCACTCCACCACATACGTTATTCGCCTTTGATGGCTGCTACACCGGGGAGAACCTTGCCCTCGATAGCCTCGAGCAATGCACCGCCACCGGTAGAGATGTAACTTACGCGGTCAGCGAGACCGAACTTGTTGATACAAGCCACACTGTCGCCACCGCCAATAAGCGAGTATGCCCCTTCGTCGGTAGCCTCGGCAATAGCCTCGGCAATAGCACGCGAACCTTCGGTGAAATTGTCGAACTCGAATACGCCTGCAGGACCGTTCCAAAGAATGGTCTTCGCTCCCTTGATAGCGGCAGCAAAAGCCTTGCGGCTCTCCGGTCCGGCATCCATACCTTCCCAGCCATCGGGTATGTCGTTGCTCGGGCATACTTTGGTGTGGGCATCGTTGGAGAAACTGTCTGCAATCACAGAGTCCGTACCCAGTACAAGATTGACGCCTTTTGCTTTTGCCTGTGCGATGATGTCAAGAGCCAGATCGAGTTTGTCGTCCTCGCAGATTGAGTTGCCAATCTTGCCGCCTTGTGCTTTGGCAAAGGTATAGGTCATACCGCCGCAGAGAATCAGGTTGTCCACCTTGTCCATCAGGTTTTCGATGATACCGATCTTGGTCGATACTTTCGAACCGCCCATGATTGCGGTGAAAGGATGCTTGATATTGTTGAGGATGTTGTCAACCGCAGCCACCTCTTTTTCCATCAGATAGCCGAGCATCTTGTTGTCGGCATCGAAATAGTCAGCAATAACTGCTGTTGAAGCGTGTTTGCGGTGGGCTGTACCGAAAGCGTCATTTACATAGCAGTCAGCATAACTTGCCAAAGTCTTGGCAAACTCTTTCTGACGTGCTTTCATCTCTTTGGCGGCTGCATCGTAAGCAGGGTCATTCTTGTCAATATCTACGGGTTTGCCTTCCTCTTCTGGGTAGAAACGCAGGTTTTCGAGAAGCAGGACTTCACCGGGCTTGAGGGCGTCTGCCTGTGCTTTTGCCTTTGCGCAGTCAGGAGCAAATTGCACCTTGACACCGAGTGCTTCCGAGACAGCGTCCACAATTTGGCTCAGACTGAGTTTTTTATTCACTTTGCCTTTGGGTTTGCCCATATGGCTCATAATGATAAGGGCACCACCTTGCTCCAAGATATGTTTGAGCGTAGGCAGAGCGCCACGGATACGGGTGTCGTCTGTAATTTTACCATTCTCATCAAGTGGCACATTGAAGTCCACACGAACAATCGCCTTCTTGCCAGCGAAATTGTAATCATTGATATTCATAATTGTATATTTTGGTTTATTAGTTGAGAAGTTGAGAGTTGTAAGAAGTCGGAAAGTTAGAAGTTTTCAGTTTTTGTCATTCCAATCGATGGAGTTGAGTCTGCCGCGATAGACATCGCTGAACGTTTGGTCTTGCTGCTCGCCGCCAAAGACATAGATGGCATTGTCGCGCACCATCACCGACTGTTTCTGTCGTGCGGTATAGGCTTCCGGAAGATGGTTTTTGGCAGTATCCGCAGCCGTCCAGTTGAGTCCTTCATCGTTGCTGACCAGTATCTCCCGTCCGAGATAGTGCATATCGGCGTCAACACCGCCGAACATCAGCAGTTGATGATTGTACCAGATAACGCTTGCTCCTGTAAGGTCGGTAAAGTTCGGCCGGTCTATTGAGAAATTCTGCATACGATAGCCCACAGCGGGTGAGTATTCCAGATTCCAGCGTGCATTAAGCACACAGCCATTCCCTGCACGCCCGCCAAGCACCATTGCCCGCGCCCGTCCTGCCGCATTTTCAAAACATACCGTTGCAAAGTCGCTTACAGGGAACGTTGTTTTCGGGCGCAAGTCAGTCAATTTCAGTTGATTGTCCTGCATTTTTGCCAATACCACCCCTTGCTTGTCTTCCGCAATTGCCCACACGGTATCGTTCCACGCCATCAGCATATTGATGATGCGGAAGTCCCTGCCTGAATAATCGGAAGCCGTCCAAACGAGTGCATCCGCCGAGGTATAAAGTGTGATGGAATCTGCATAATAGAGAGTATTGCCGTCCGAGATAATACGGCGGACATGGCATCCGTCCGGCAAGCCTGCCGGAGTCTGACCACTGCTCCATACATTGCCGTCTGTTGAGAGGCAAACCGATGTACGGAAGCCGTTGTTGCTGATTGACACAAATTGCTCACCGAGAGCCACTACACGTTGCTCGCTGTTATCTGTCAGCACCTGCGAGCAGAGTTGTTCCCAGTGGTATAAATCGGGATCCACTTGGTGTACGTATGCACGCAGTTCATAGACTTTGGTATTCGTACCATCCTGTGATTTTACCGTCAGGTACAGAGGCTGCCTGGTAAAATTGATTGTGTCAGAACCTCCCAAAACAATCGTAGTATCGGGTGTCTGCATTACAGCAGAACCGGGGGTGGCTGCAAAGGTAAATTTCGGCACCACCGAATCCAGCGAAGTGGCGTACGTAATAGAATCAGGGTTGTAGACCAGCCCTGTATCCAAGCGTTCCTCCACCTTGAACGTGGCAGCAGAAAGTCCGGGATAATCGCTGTCTGCGGAAAAACCAAAAGCGGTCAGTTGCGCAACCGAAGACTTCGTTGTTGAAGTTGTGGTATCTTTGCAACCAACCAAACCTATCACTATAAGCCCGATAACGGGTAAAAAATGTCTCATACTGTTATTTTAGGGCAAAATTAGTGCCATTTTTGCAAATATGCAAATAAAGTACTAAATTTGCACACTTTTTATTGACAATCCCTTTAGAAAATTCATAGAAACAGACTCTCCATCTATGCTTTTTGCCTCTCAACTACAAGATTTCAGACAACGCCTGCCTTGGAACGTCAGACGCAAGGAACAAAAGGTGTTGCGTTCCATCGTAGAGCAAAAACGCCGTATCTATCCCGCAGCCCGGGTCGCTGCCGACTCGCAGAGCATTGTAGAAAAAATAGAGCAGTCAGACCTGTTCCGCAATGCCCGTACGGTGTTGCTCTACTATCCTGTCCGCAATGAAGTGGATTTGCGTCCGTTGCTTGACAGATATCACGGCAGTAAGACCTTGCTGTTGCCTGTTGCACATCACTACTCGATGGAAGTCCGTCCCTACACGGGCGAGGAGTGTCTCAAAGAGGGTTATGCGTATATCCCCGAACCGCAAACACCCGCTTACACAGGCGCAATAGACCTTATTCTCGTTCCCGGTGTGGTCTTCGACCGTATGGGACACCGTATCGGGCGGGGAGGCGGCTATTATGACCGCTTTCTGAAAAAGCACAAGAAAGCTTACAAGTTGGGCATTGCATACGATTTCCAACTCAAACACCATAAGTTGCCACAGACATGGCGGGATCAACCTCTTGACGGAGTAGTTACTCCTCTGGAGACCATTGTATTGTAGGCTGTATCTCCTGTTCGTGTTTCAGACGCTTGTCGGTTTCCGCCGACAGGTGTTTCTCTGTCGGACGGTAATAGTAAATCAGTCCGTAGTTTTTGCAATGGCACAAACGATCGTATGGCAGCAGGTCTTTGTAATAGTCGTCCACCTGGTTCCAAATCTCCAAAATCAGGGCATCCGCTTTCTTGCGCATTTCCTCCATATCCCCAGCCACACGCGTGGTGGTCTTCTTGTGCATTGTATGGTTGATCTGATGTTCTTTGAAGATGTCGTAATGCACTTTCACCTTGTTAATGGCGGGATTGTATATTGGGAAACCGCCCATCTGCGTCCGTTTCTGTTCGCCGTTGATGATATTCTCGCCCCACACAAGCAAGTCCTCTTCGCTGCTCAGATCCGGCACAATATGGTTGTTGGGGTCCAAACCGTACAACTCTTTCTGTTCGCGTTTGATTTCCCCGCGTATTACAGACATATTCAGCACTTGGATAAAATGCGAGATATACATCCGTGCATTTTGCACTACGTGCCGATATTTCTTGTTGGCAGCAACGCGCGACTGGAAATTATCGTGGTATTGCATAACCATATTCTCGAACTGCATCAGGAAGCGTTGTGCTTCGCTCAAAGTCTTGTATTTCAGCACCTGCTCTGTAAAATCCGCCTCGCTGGCACGCAGCACGGCAGTCTGCAAGGCTGTCAGCCGCGCCTGATCGGTATTGGGTAGTCGTCTGTAGGGCATTTCGATTAACAATTAAAAATTAACAATTAATATGCGGGGGGGGGTACGCAAATTATGAATTATGAATTGCGTACTTGGAGTTTCTCTGCCAGACTGCGCAGTTGCTCTGTAGCAGCGTTTTGCGGCAGGGTATCCAGTTGCGTCAATGCTTCACGGGTATGCAGTTGCATCACCGATTCGCACACTTCACGTGCGCCTGTACGTGTATAGATGTCTGTTACCGCCCGGATTTTCCCGTCAGTTCTGTCAGTTGTTTCCAACCAACGCTCCAATTCCGCACGGGTCTCATCGTCTGCACGCTGCAATGCGGTAAGAAGCATATAGGTCTTTTTGTTGGAACATATATCCCCCCCGATGGTTTTGCCGAATGTCTTCGGGTCGCCATAGACATCGAGGATGTCGTCTTGTATCTGGAATGCCAGACCGATATTGATGCCAAATTCATAGAGTGCTTGCTGTTGAGATTCATTTGCTCCGGCGATATACGCACCAATCTGCAATGCCGCAGCCGGCAGCACCGAAGTCTTGAGACGGATCATGTGCATATATTCCTCTATTGACACCTGATTGCGGGTCTCAAATTCCATATCATACTGTTGTCCTTCGCAGATTTCCGTTGCCATCTTGTTGAACAGTCGCAGTGTTTGCGGCAGTCGGTCGGCAGGCACGTTGCCCAGCAACTTGTATGCCTCAATCAGCATCTGATCGCCTGAAAGTATTGCCGTATTGTCGTTCCACCGCACATGCACCGTCGGACGTCCGCGTCGGACAGCTGCCTTGTCCATTACATCATCGTGCAGCAGCGTAAAATTATGAAACACTTCTATTGCCAATGCCGCCGGCATTACCTCCTCCGATTTGCCACCGAATATCTGTGCCGCCAGCAAGACCAACTGCGGACGCAAGCGTTTGCCACCTGATGCGAGGGTGTATTCGATAGGTTCGTACAGTCCGTACGGTTTGCGCTTCCAATCCAACGCCTTTATGGCCTGCTCAATATCAATCATATCATTACGCATTTTCAATGATGTCTGTCAGCACATCCTTTATATCCAATCCAGCGGCACGCACTTGCTGCGGGATAAAGGATGTAGCCGTCATACCCGGTGTGGTGTTGATTTCCAACAGATTGATGGTTTGATTATCATCGGTCAGGATATAGTCCGTGCGGATGATACCGTGGCAACCAAGTATGTCGTATATATGCAAAGTAAGAGCCTGCACGCGGTCGCGCACCTCGTCGGGAATACGTGCGGGGGTAATCTCGTCCACTTGCCCTTTGTATTTGGCATCGTAGTCGAAAAATTCATTCTTGGTAACCACCTCCGTTATAGGGAACGCCACGGTTTTGCTCTTGGTCTTATATACGCCGCAGGTGATTTCCGTACCTTTCATAAACGCTTCACAAATCACCTCATCGCCCTCTTGGAACGCCCGTTCTATAGCAGGTGTCATCTGCTCTACGGTCTTCACTTTGGTACAGCCGAAACTTGACCCTCCCACGTTGCTTTTTACGAAGCAGGGCAAGCCGATTTTGTTTACAATCTCTTCATCGGAAGGGCGTTTCATTGTCTTGCGCAAGAGGATACTCGGCGAGATGCGGATACCGAAATCCTGCAGATAGTGGTTGCAGGTGTATTTGTTGAATGTTACCGCCGCAGCCAGCACGCCGCAACACGAATAGGGTATGCCGAGCATATCCAGATAGCCCTGCAAACGTCCGTTCTCGCCGGGTGTACCGTGAATGGTGATATAGGCATATTCCAACTGTGTTTTCTTTCCGTTGCAGGTAAACGAGAAATCGTTTTTGTCAATCGGTGCGGCAACCACGGTCTGCCATTGTCCATTCTCCAGTTTCCATTCTACCGCCGCTTGCCAGTCGCTTCCGCGAAGGGTTACAATGGTAATGTTGTAGCGTTCTTTGTCCATAAAAGAGTACAGCCCCGCCGCACTCCTGAGCGACACATCGTGTTCCGAACTGTCGCCGCCTGCCACTATGGCGATATTTCGTTTCATTGTTCTCACAAATTATATATTCAGCCTGCAAAATTACATTTTTTTTCTCATATATGCAAATCGAATACACCATGCGTTGTATGCATAATCATTGCATAAAAGATGAATATTATGCATAAAAGATGCATACAAAGGCCGCCTAAAAGCCAATTCTTTCTACGTCCTTTCTACGTCCTTTCTACGTCTTTTCTACGTAATGGGTATATGATGTCGGATTGTTGCATAAACTGTATATAAAGAACCGATGCTTTTCAGGGCAACGACATCAAAATAGTACCATCACCGGTAGAAAATAGGGTCTATGGTCATCAAAATGGCGTCCAAGTGCCGGCAAAAAGACATAATGAAACGTATCTGTAGTTGTTCGGTTAAGCCGATAAGGTCGCGGGATGATAAGGAGTTTTTTGCGATGCGGGATGATAAGGAGTTCTGCTCAAGCCACAGGCTTTCGCTTCGCTACGGCACTCAGTGCCACGCACCAGCTTTACGCTTCACGTCTCCATAAGACACAGATAACGACGCGGGACGCGTCGTCTCCACAAACGAAGCATAGTCATAGGGTTTGTGCCAAACCGACCGCGGACGGGGGCATCTGCGTCCCCGTAATGGTGTCTGCGGTTCCTGTATAGCGTCCGTGTCTGCGTAATGGTGTCTGCGGACGCTTTCACCGGCAGTAATCTTGGTATTGGAATGTGTGTGGGAGGTGAAGCGTGATGTGCTTGTCGGAGGTTCTATGCAGGAGATATTTTTTTGTTGTTGCATTGATGTTTTTATATGAACGTTGTACAATTCGACTATTTTACGTATCTTTGCAGGCTGTTTGTTTCTATGACAGTATTTGGAGAAAAGTAGATATGGATTTTTTAGACCAACTGAATGAGTCGCAGCGTGCGGCGGTGGAGTATATAGACGGGCCGGAGTTAGTGATTGCCGGTGCGGGTTCGGGCAAGACGCGGGTTTTGACCTACAAAATCGCCTATCTTCTGCAGAGTGGGGTAAGGGCGAGCCATATCCTTGCACTGACCTTTACCAACAAAGCCGCCCGTGAGATGAAAGATCGTATTGCCCGCTTGGTACCCTCTGCCGATGCACGTTATCTATGGATGGGTACGTTTCACTCGGTGTGTGCGCGTCTTTTGCGCACCGAGTCGGAACGGTTGGGCTTTACACGCGAATTCTCCATTTATGACACAGCCGATTCCAAATCGCTGCTCAAGCAGATATTCAAAGAGCAACAGTTGGACGAGAAAATATACAAGGTGGGCAATGTGATCGGGCGTATTTCAATGGCAAAAAATATGCTTGTTTCTCCCGATGAATACGCGCATAACCACGATTTTTACAAAGCCGATTCCGAGTTGCGTATGTACAAGATGGCGGATGTATATCAAGCGTACCAAGTGCGGTTGAAAGCCGCCAATGCGATGGATTTTGACGATCTGCTGGTGAATATGAACCGCCTGTTGGAAACCGATGCGGAGGTGCGTGATAAGTATCAGCAGGCGTTCCAATATGTGTTGGTGGACGAGTATCAGGACACCAACTATGTGCAGTATCTGTTGGTAAAACACCTTGCAGAACCGCAGAACCGCATTTGCGTGGTGGGCGACGATGCCCAATCGATTTACTCGTTTCGCGGGGCGGATATACGCAACATACTCGGTTTCCAGCGTGATTATCAGCACGCACATCTGTACAAATTGGAGCGCAACTACCGCTCCACGCAGACTATTGTCAATGCTGCCAACTCGC